>Ga0208414_1001632_pt1 | contig 16506 bp, 35 predicted proteins | sample AntAceMetag02UKE_FD_184770 | JGI IMG/M metagenome (GOLD analysis project Ga0208414, IMG submission 184770) | Saline lake microbial communities from Ace Lake, Antarctica - Antarctic Ace Lake Metagenome 02UKE (SPAdes) (version 2) | ecosystem: Environmental > Aquatic > Non-marine Saline and... | reverse complement strand
AGCTCTATTAAATATGTAGCTAATGATTTTCATTTGAATTGGGGAATGAGTGTAGGGTGTTTAGTAGATAAGAAGTCTTTAGCTATGGCATATATGAAGGTAAACTTAGCGAAGCCAGTATTGTCTTGTGGGGTGATTACAGAAGGTATTCCATATATTTTGCCAATGGTCTTGAATAACAATGGCAGTTGGGATAAAAATATTTATATATGAGAATAGTTAGAATAGGAAATAAGATAAGAGTGACTTGCACTAAAGATGAAATAGACAATTTTAATGAGAATTGTCATTTAGAAATACATATAGGATTATTAAAAGTATTGTTTAATGATATAACTAAAATTATTGCAGAGATGCTACCAAGTTTAAGGAGTAAAAAATGAATATAGTAAGATTGCGTAATTCTGTATCTTCTCATGAAGGGATTAGGTACGAAGCCTACGAAGATACGAAAGGTCTATGGACAACAGGCATAGGACACTTAATAAGACATGATGAGCAACATTTAATTACTAAAAAATTAACTAATGCTGATGTAGATGTTATTTTTACAACAGATTTAAATGTAGCTATTGATGATGCTAGAAAATTTATAACTGAGTCAGATATAAATGAACAGGCTTTTGAGGTAATTTGTGAATTATCATTTTGGCTTGGTTTACCAAAATTACTAATGTTTAAAAAGCTAAGAGAAGCATTAAGACAAAAAGATTACGATACAGCAGCTGATGAATTGCTTGATAGTAAATTAGGAAGAAGCGAAACAGAAGGTATAGTTAAAAGAATTAATCATTTAGCAGAAAGAATGAGGAGTGCGTAATGTCAACAGAAAAAGAATTAAAAAAAGAAATTAAAGATTTAAAAAAGATGAATGAGGAAAAAAACTTACAAATTAAATTCATGGAAGAAAGATTAGAGAATTGGTCAGAAAAGAATTTTTCTTTAAGAACAGGTATATTGAATATGACTGTAGATAAATTTATCAGTATGAAAAATAAAATATTAGAAGATGTGAAATCAAATGCTTGATAAATTATTAGGTGGTGGATTAGTCGGTAGTGTAGGTAAAATTTTAGATGAACTACATACCTCTGATGAAGAAAAAGCAAATGCTAAAATTAAACTTCAAGAATTAGAAAACCAATTAAATCTAAAACAAATGGATATTAATATTGCTGATGCGAAGTCAACCGCAACAGGTATTGGTGGTATCATGCAAAGGTCTTGGAGACCACTTATAGGAATGTCTTGTGCGTTAGCTATATTTTGGGAATTTGTTTTAAAGCAATTCTTAATGTTTATTATTGCTATATTTGAGATTGAAACTTTACCATTGCCAAGCCTTGACATGAGTGTTTTAATGCCGCTTGTTGTTTCTTTATTAGGAATGGCAGGTTTGCGTTCTTTCGATAAAATTCGTGGAACAGCATTAAAGTAGAAAGGACTATAAGATGATATTTTGGTTAAAAAAAAGATGGTTTAAGATTGCAGAAGCAATAGGGGATTATTCATCATGGAGTAATATTTCAAAACTCTGTGCTTTTATAATTGCTTTATGGTTTTTACATAACTTAATACACTAATTGATTGTCTATCTAAAATTCCTAGACCACTCATCAGGCTCTAATATATGGCTATCTAAAGAAGAATTTAAACAAGAATGTATTATAGAAGAATGTGAAGTGGTCGGATTTTTAGAGTTCGAGGACGATAAAGCATATTACCTAACAACTATGAGAAGTAGCACCGATTTAGGGTCAGGTCATACAATACTCAAATCTTGTGTAACTTATGTCAAAAAATACCCAAAAAAACCTGTTTTAAAGCCTATACAGACCTTATTTAAATAATTTACGATAAATCCCACTAGGTAATTCAAAATAGATTAGTGCAGGGAGAAAACTACACTAATCAATGGAGGAGAACTGTTCAAAAAGAACTTACTCATAGTTATATAAAAAACCTTGATTTACAATGAATATAAATAAAATATAAAATAAATACTTTTTCTATTGCGAAAGTAGTAAAAAAGTCTAAATTTAATTCATGGAAACAGGAGAACACAAAATGACAAACTTACTACTAGAAGATTTCATTAACGAAATAAATGAAAAAAGACAACCTATTATTCAAGAATATTTTGATAGCAGAATGAAATATATAAATCGTAATATTTCTGAAAATTCTAATTATGTTAAAGATTGGAATAATGACAATCTTAATAATTTAAAATGTGAACTTACTGAAAATGGTTTTATCACAGAAATTGATAAAAGAAGTTGGAGAGAAATAAGAGATACAGAGGAAAAAAGAAGTTACACAGATACTGTTTGTTTTTTAGATTTAATCTTTAATAAAGAATACATAATTGTAGATAATTTATCACCTGAAGGTGAGGTTTCTCAATACTACTCTTCAGCAACTCACATGAGATACACATTTAAAAATATCGAAGATATTAAAAAAGTTGTTTTAGCAAATACAACAACTGAAATTAATAATGTTTTTGATATGTACTTATTAAGAGTTACTTCAACAGTAAAAAAAATTGATTACTGTTCAAAAGTTATTAGCTGCGTTACTAAAACTTTTTCTATTAACGGATATCCAAACTCTACTATTGATATCAAAACTGAAAATGGTACTTCATGTCAAATCAAGACAACATTAAAATGGAATAGGTCAAAGTTTGATTTAATATTTGGTCAATATCCAACTACCATTCACAATGTTGCTAGAGATAACTCAGATAAAAAAGGTGACATCTTTGAAGTTGCTTCTGATAATTACAATATCATTTGGAGTGAGTTCAAAGCACACGAAAAAAACGATAAGACTTTTGCAAAGATTGCAAAACTAAAAGCTGAACTTGCAGACTATAAAATAGAGTGTATCAAGAGAGAAGAACAACTTTCTAGAACATCATTATTTGCAGATGATTTAAGACACTTACAACACAAAACAAAAAAAGTTAATAAAAGAATAGAAAAGTTAAACTCTGAAATTATAGATGTAAAATCATTCAGAGATATTGGGCAATCTCTTATCAAGGAGGTTGCTTAATGAACGGAGCAGATTTATTTTTAATTATTGGTTGCGGCTACCTGATTTATTTTGGGTGGTTGCAATACAAGCAAGAAAAAGCAGCAAGTAGAACTATTAACATTACACATTATAAGGAGAATAAATAATGGTAAAGAATAGCTATATATTAAAAGTTCTTTATGAGAAGCAGCAAAAGAAAAAAGCTAAAGAGATTAAAAGAATTAGTAAAATATTAAACAACGAATATTTTAGTAATAAAAAAGGAAAGGAGATAGAAAATGCAAGACAATTTAAAGGCTAAGATTATTAATATCGGTAAACCTAAAAATCGCAAGATAACAACAGTAAATATTTATGAAGATACTAATCATCAAATTACTGATTATTTAGATAAATTAGGTTATAAAATTAGTAGACCTGATTTTTTTCAGCTACTATTTAACGAACTATTAAGCACAAGAAAATAAGGAGAGAACAATGGAAAAAGAACTAGAACAAAAAGAACAATGTCAGATATGTCATGGAAATCATTATTTCGTTGATGGTGACTATGTTAATCAATGTCCTGACTGTACGATACAAGAGCCAAACATAGAGGTAAATAATAATGAAAAAAGAACATAAACCATTTGAATTTATTATTGAGAAATTGTTAGACCCAACAAGAAGAGGTTGGACTCAATTCCCATTACCTGCTATGACTATACAAGAGGAACTAAGGAGAACTAATGAGAAAAGTAACAATACTATTAATAATATATCTTCTAATGTCTTGCAGTTATCAACCAAGAATTGATACGGCAGGTCGTAGTGGTACATTTGAAAAATCCAAAGCTGAAGAAATTACTAATGACCTTCAGCATTGTGAAAAACTTGCAAAAGAAAATTCAAATCTTTTGTTGGAGACACCAAAGTATGTTTACAACTATTACTTCAGAGCATACTTTTTATATCTGTTACCTGAAAGAGAACTTACATATCCTGCTGTATATCGTAAGTGCATGGAAAACAGAGGACACAGCGTAATTAAATAGGAGAACTAAATGAATGAACGAAACGATTACTTAATAATAGCTTTAGAAAAAGCTAGAAAAGAATTTAAGGAACTTAAAAAGTCCGGTAAAAACAATTTCTTTAAAACGGGAAATGGTAAGCCTCACGAATACAGTACCTTAAACGATATCTTCACTTCATGCAGGGAAGCATTAATGAATAATGATTTAAATATTATTTATAATGTTACTTATGAAGATGGAATGAATTTTTTGATTACTAAACTTAATCACTTACCAAGTGGTCAAAAAGAAATATCAAAATCAATCTTAGGAAACTCAACAATGACAAGCCAAGCTATGGGGTCTGCAATCACTTATATGCGTAGATACCATATTCAAGCTATGTTAAACCTTGAAGGCGATTTTGAAGATGATGGAAATGCAGCATCAGTAACACCTGCTAAAACACAACCGACCAATAATGGTCAACAACAAACCAAAGGAGGTTTATAATGACTTGGTTAAGTCTATTTAAAAACGAAAGAAAACAAGACGGAGATAATTTACCACTTTACTCAAACTCTAAGATGAGTTTTGATGAAACTATTATTTTAGAAAAAGGTAAATTTTATGAAATGGCTTTGTGGAAGAAAACACAAACTAAAGATGGAAATCCTACAGACCAAGTTTCTATAAAGATTTCTGATAGTGATTATTGGAACAGCAAAGCTGAAGTTACGGCAGAGCCTACTAATGAGACAGAACCAACACAACCTAAAAGCCGAGATGATATCCCATTCTAAAGTCATCAAGGATAAGAAATTTCTTATGTGGGTATGCGAGTTACCTTGCTACCCATGTGAGATAGAGGGTGTTAGCAATTATCACATGATAGTTGCACATCACCTGCAGGGAAGAAATCGTATAGGTATGGGTTTAAGACATGACCCTAATTCTATTCCAATATGCGATTTTCATCACAGACAAATTCACGAAAAAATGGGTGAGAGAAACTTTTGGGATAAAATAGGTGTTGAACCTATACATTACGCAAACGAACTTTATGAACAATACAAGGAGAGAACAAATGCCTAGAGTCACAAAAAAACAAGCACTTATTGCTAGTAAAAAGTTTAAATCAAAATATATATTTAAATCAAAATTAGAAACATTACTTAAAGATATAAATAATAATCCTGCATTTATTGAAATTATTTGTGATGCTTTAATTTTATCGTATGAAATGTTAAGTAGTCAAAGAAGTCGAAATGCAGAAATAGAAAAAGACATATTAAGTTATCTTATAAGAAGGTTTGAGGAGTTAAAATGCATATAAAAAACTTTGAAAAATGGGGAATGGAAAGAATGAGTTATAGTAGATTAAATTCATTTAAGAATTACCCCTGTCAATTTATTATTAATAAAATCTATGGCATAGATACTGGCACAAATCCTGCAATGAATACTGGCAATATCGTAGAGGAAATGCTGCATAACTTTATGAAGGGTGAAGAACTACCTTTAAAAACCCATTTAGACGAGTTTGCAGAGCGATTAGCAGACTTTCATGACCAAGAACAGGTGGTAAAATATTTAGAGTTAATACCTCAATTTTTCTCTCAATGTAAGCCACTATTTGAGAAGATGGGTAATTATAAGCTACATTCTTATCAAGAAGAGCTACATACAGAAATATTAGGTATTAAATTTATAGGTTATTCTGATTTTGTATTTTCTGTAGTTAATGATGAAGGTGAAGAACAGCTTTTAGTCTATGACTTAAAGACTAAAGGTAGAATGGCAATCAATCATTCCGACAAGCTGCAACAATGGGTATACAAAAAAGCACTAGAAGAAAAGTACAATAAAAAGGTGATTTGTAATCTGTTCATTGTCACCCCAAAAAAGCACCATTTCGAGGAAATTGTTTTTGAAGATGCTCATAAGATTGAGATACATAACATTTTAAAAGGCATGAATAAAGCATTTGAGTTATGCAATGATAAAAAAGACTTTGCTTATCTTTATCAACCTGACACAAGCAGCTTTATTTGGAATAGTCCTAATATGCTTAAAGCAAGAAAAGAGATTTGGGGTGTATAACGATAACAATAAATTTGATATTGACTTAGCTTATGGTCAGGTCAAAGAAAAGGAATTAGCTAAAATCTTATTTGAAAAAAAGATTGAGGTTAAGTCTGATAAACTATGGAAGAAAACAAGTAATATTGCTGTTGAGTTTAAATGTAATGGAAAGCCATCAGGTATATCGGTTAGTGAAGCTGAATTTTATGCTTTTATTCTTGATGATAACAATACTATTAATTCTATAATTATATTACCTACATGCAGGTTAAAAGATATTGCTAGAAAGCACAAAAAAAATAGAGTGTTTGGTGGTGATAATAATTTAGCTGAAATGATATTAATTCCAATTAATGAATTATTAAAACATAATTAACAACAAAAAGGAGAATACTATGCTTAACAAACAAAAAAAATACGAAAACGCAATTATTATAAATGACTCTGCACACATAGACAGAATAATTAAAAAGCCAAGAGAAGGTAAGATTTATATTTACCATCAAGGTTTTGTGGCTAGAGATAGAGGCACAGACCATAGAGGACTACATGGTTTTGCAAGGCAAATTCTTTATTATGCAGAAAGAAATCAAGTTGACCTTTATCAAAATAAACTTAGTAAAGATGAATACACTTACCTTTTAGTCAGATAATTTAATGGTTAATAAGAAAAGCTCTAAAAAGCCTGACCCAAATACTTTAATGGAATGTATGAAATGTAAAAGAACTTATACATTACATATGATGTTACAGATTTATAGTTGGTTAGACGATTATAAATGTATTAGATGTTATAACAAAGGAGAACTAAAAAATGACTACTATGCCAAAAATGAACTTATGGATTGATGCTTTCAATTCAGATACTTGCTTTTTAACTAATGATGAATTAGGGATTTATTTTAGATTAATATTTTATGCTTGGTCTAAAGAAGGATATTTGCCTGATGATAAAGAATTTATTCAAACTTTATGTCGTGATGCACAAAAGCCAAATAATGAAAAGATAGATAAGATATTAAAATTATATTGGACTTATGATGGCTCTGATTGGAACAAGGGTTGGTATCAAAAAAGACTAAGGGAAGAATATATAAGAGCAGTCAATACAACTAATCAAAATAAACTTAATGGTTCTAGAGGTGGTCAAGTTACTGCACAGCGAACGCTAAGCGAACGCTCTAGCGAAACTGTAGCCTCTATATCTATATCTAAGTCTAAGTCTATATCTAATAATAAAGTATATACCTCTGAATTTAATATATTTTGGGAATTAATTAATAATAAAGTTAGTAAAGGTCAGGCATTAAGAAATTATAATAAGCTAGATAAAGATTGGTTAGAAAAACCTAAGCAATTAGCTGATATGTATAATGAATATTATAATTCTCAAACAGATAAAACTTTTGCTAAACAACCTGCATTTTGGTTATCAGCTGAAAAGTATTTAGATGAAAGACCTAAAGAGCCAACAGCAGCAGATGTAGAACTAACTCAGTTAGAAAGTTGGGTTGAAAAGTTTAAAAATCCAACTAATTTTTCTAAAGAATATGCAAAAAAACATAAAGGATTTGTAGAAAAAATGGTTGAAAAAGGCATGATTACAGAAGAAGATGTAAAAAACCTTTATTTATAGGGGTTTTTCTTGTATAAAATAAATATAAAAAAAAGGAGAACAACTAAAGAATTTTCCCTATAAAATTTTCTAGGTTTAATTCTTTTTAAGTGTTTATATAATTATACTTCACTTACAACTTTGAAGAGATTAAAACAAATTGCAAAGGAGACATATAATGACTAAAAAACCAAATTTATCAGAACAACTTATAGAAATACACAGAACATTACAAAAAACTTATGACTTAGGCTATAAGGCAGGATACAAAAAACAAAAAGAAGAAAAATTAAAGGAGAAAAAAAATAATGACTGAATACAAATTAAGTGAACAAGAGACAAAACAATTAAAAAACCAAGTAGAGTTATTTAACTCTTTATGTTTAGCTAGAGACCATATATCTAAAATGGCAGATGAAGGTTATACTAGTTCATTTGATAATAATGAAAGAGATGAATTAGTTTATTTTAAAGATGATTTAGATATCTTTATACTTTATTTAACTAATTTTATTAAAAAACATCTATAGTTTTATCTTTTAAACTTAGTATAAGCCCATTCTCTATCAATGGGCTTGTACTCTATCTCAATATAGTGCTTAATATTTTCATTCCTATTATCACCAAACTGAAATAGATTTAGAAAAAAAAGAATAGATTTTTGTGTAATATGGAAAACTTTCATAAAGAAGTTATAGAAAAATATAGATTATTTACCATTGTCAAATCAACATATCTCATGTACCAATTTAGGTATGGAAAAAGATAATAATAATTTTTTTATCATTGAAGAAAAGAATGGAACACATTCAGCTATATTAAAATTTGCTAACTTTATAAGTAGAGAAGATGCACAAGATTTAATTGATAGCATTGTTACTGAACTTGGTTATGTGGGTACTATAATAGAACCCTATACAAAGCATTAATGCTAGTACAACAAAAGGCTATTACGGATATCAAGCCATACGAAAGAAATCCAAGAAAAAAAAAGGATATTAAGAAGGTTGCAGACTCAATTAAAGAGTTTGGTTGGCAACAACCCATAGTAGTAGATAGAGCAGGAGTCATTATTGCAGGTCATTCAAGATACGAAGCAGCTAAATTACTTGAATGTAATAGTATTCCTGTATTAATAGCAGACCTATCTCCTGAAAAAGCAAAGGCATATCGTATAGCAGACAACAAAACTAACGAATTTAGTGAATGGGATTTTGGATTACTTCATAAAGAATTTGCAGATTTACTTGATAATAATTACGAATTGACTAATTTAGGCTTTGATGAAACAGAACTAGAGGAGTTTGTAACATTTGATAAAGAAGAAGGTGTAAAGATTAAGACAGATAAAAGCTGTCCTAATTGTGGCACTAAATTAAAATAACCTACACTCAGGTTTAAAGAGGTATAAAAATGGCAAGACCAAAAAAATATAATATAGACACTAAAGAGGTGCAAAATTTAGCTAGATTTGGCTGTACGAACATAGAAATAGGTGATTTCTTTGGGTGTTCTCCTGACACTATTGAAAAAGGTTATTCGGAATATCTAACAAAAGGTAGAGCCGAACAGAAGTTACGGCTAAGACAACTCCAATTTAAAGCGGCTGAGAAGGGTAATGCAGCAATTCTAATATGGTTGGGTAAGCAAATTCTTGGTCAAAAAGATGGTGTTGAGAGTACTGAAGATGATAAGCCTTTAGCTTGGTCTTATGATTAATGCCACTAACTAAACCTCAAAAGACTATTATACAATGTGATAAAAGGTTTAGAGTTCTTATATCCGGTAGACGATTTGGAAAGACATTTACAGCTATCAATGAATTAGCTAGGTTTGCTAGATATCCTAAGAAGAAATGTTGGTATGTTGCTCCATCTTATCGTATGGCTAAAGATATAGTTTTCAGAGAACTTGTAGACAGACTAAGAAAACATAAGTGGCTTAAAAATGTAAATAATTCTGACCTTACAGTAACATTAAGGAATAACTCTATTATATCACTAAGAGGTGCAGACAATGAGAACTCACTAAGAGGTGTGGGTTTAGATTTCTTAATCTTAGATGAATTTGCAGATATCAAAGAACACGCATGGTATGAAGTATTACGACCTACCTTATCAGATAGAAATGGTAGTGCTTTGTTTTGTGGTACTCCAAGAGGTTATGGTAATTGGTCTTACAACCTATTTACTAAAGCTGAAACAGACTCTGAATGGGCAAGTTTTAAATATACTACATTAGAAGGTGGTCAAGTTCCTGCCAATGAGATTGAACAAGCAAAGAATGATTTAGATGAAAGAACCTTTAGACAAGAATACGAGGCATCATTTGTTAATTATGCAGGGCAAATCTATTATAACTTTGATAGAGGTAAGACTGTTATTAGTGAATACATTCCTGAAAGCAAAACAATTCATGTAGGCATGGACTTTAACATTGACCCTATGTCATGTGTAATAGCTGAAATAAAGAATGATGATGTATATGTTTATGATGAGATACAAATCTATTCTAGTAACACGCAAGAAATGGTACAAGAATTAAAGAATAGATATTATGGTTATCAAATAATTGTTTATCCGGACCCTGCTGCTAAGCAAAGAAAAACAAGTGCAGGTGGAGTAACTGATATTGCTATCTTGAAAAATGCAGGATTTAATATTAGAGTAAGAAATAGTCACCCATTAGTAAGGGATAGAATTAATAGTGTTAATACAAAATTGAAAAACGCAAACGGAAAAAATAGTTTATTTATTGCTAACAAGTGCAAAAGTGCTATAAAAAGTCTTGAAAGGCAAATTTATAAAGATGGTACAACTGTTCCTGATAAGGATAATGGTTACGACCACTTTAATGATAGTTTAGGTTACATGATAGAATACTTATACCCATTACGCAGAAACTTTACTCCAAGCGAACCTAAGAGGTGGTCATAATGGCAGGTTATACAAGAGAATATTTAAGTGAAAGACACATACATTACGAAGAAAAATTTAATGATTGGAATTTTCATCTAAGGTCATATCTAGGTGGACAGGATTATCAGAATGGCTATCACCTTAACAGATATGTTTTAGAGACAGACGAAGAGTATTTAAAAAGAGCATCAAATACACCTGTTGATAATCATTGCAAGAATGTAGTGCAAATCTATTCATCATTTCTATTTAGAGTTCCACCTACTAGAGATTATGGAAGTCTGACAGGAGACGCACAATTAGAAAGTTTTATTAATGATGCTGACTTAGATGGCAGAAGTTTTAATAACATTATTAGGGAAATGCAAGTCAACGCAAGTGTCTATGGTACTTGTTGGGCAATATTAGATAAGCCAAAAACAGTTACCAATACTAGAGCAGAAGAACTACAGCAAGACATTAGACCTTATTTAAGTATATATACTCCTGAAAATGTATTGAATTGGAAATATGAAAGATTAAACAACGGAAGATTTTATTTAACATCATTAACATTGTTAGAAGATTTAATAAATGATGATGCTATTGTTAAGGTGTGGACATTAGAGGATATCTGTACATATAGAATTAATGAATTTAAAAAACAATATGCAGTAACAAAACCTATATTATTAGATGAAGTACCTAACGCATTAGGAGAAATTCCTGCTGTTGTTTTATACAATCAAAAATCTCAAAGAAGAGGAATAGGTATATCTGACCTTAATGATGTTGCAGAAATGCAACAGTCTATCTACAACGACTATTCAGAGATTGAACAAGTTATTAGATTATCTAATCACCCCTCATTAGTTAAGACACCAAATGTAGAAGCTAGTGCAGGAGCAGGTAGTATTATTGAAATGCCTGAAGATTTAGACGCAAATTTAAAGCCTTATATTATTCAACCTAGTTCTCAATCATTAGATGCTATTATGAATAGCATAAACATGAAGGTAGAAGCTATTAATAGAATTACTCACATGGGTGCAGTTAGGTCAACAACAAGTGGTGTTCAATCAGGCATTGCTTTACAAACAGAATTTCAGCTATTAAATGCTAGACTTTCAGAGAAGGCAGACTACTTAGAAAATGCAGAGGAACATATATGGAGATTGTTTGCTAAGTGGCAGAATAAAGTCTTTGATGGTGAGATTATCTATCCTGAGTCTTTTGATTTAAGAGATTTCGCAAGTGATTTAGATTACCTACAGAAAGCAAAAGCAAGTGGAGTACAATCAGAAACATTTAAAAAAGAAATAGATAAACAAATTGCTAGAGCAGTTGTAGATGATGATGATGTAATTAAAGCTATTGATAATGAAATAGATGCTAAAACTTCTCCTATTGGACAATTCTCTACAAACTCCATAGAGGGTGAAGAGATACAAGAATAATTGTACCACCCAACATTACTAGAAATATTAAATTGGACTCACGAACAAAGAAAAGAAAAGCAAAAATGTTTCTGTGGAAAATTTGCAAACTATGGTAAACCCATTACTAATAGCATTGCAAGGGAACTTCTTTGCACAGAACACTATAGAGAAAAGGAAAGACCATGCCATATCACAAAGGAAAAAAAACAAAACTTAAAAGTAGAAAACCAATTAAACCTGTTATGAAAAAGAAAAAGAAATAATGAATGGCGAAGATAGACTTCATAACAAGACTAACTGACCAACATGAACAAAGAATAATTGGTACATTAAAAAATTTAGAAGATAAAATTGTTGCTCAATTACAAAAAAGTCTTGGTGGTGAATTAACATTATCAACTCAATTAGCTATTCAATTACGACCTGCATTAAAAACCCTCATTGAAGAAACCTATTTAAAAGAAGCATCATTATTAGTTAGTGAGTATGATGAGATAGTAAAAGAATATCAGGCATTAATTAGACCTTTGCCATTACCTGATAGATTTAAAACATTAACCAAAGCTGATTTAACAACTATTAATAACTTAAAATTCTTATCATTTAGTGGATTTGAAGAAGTAGCCAATAGATTTCTTAATGTTATATCTGACAATGTTTACCAATCGGCAGTTACAGGTAAGCCATTCAATGCAATGGTTAAAGAAATTAGAGGCGCAATCAATGGTGTATATCAAAGTAGTAATGAGAACGCAGTTAATAGATTAGTCGATTATGTTGCTAAGAATAGATATTCAGATAATAAATCTATATTAAGTAAAGTGGCTATTGCTAAAACCCAATTAAACGGCAAATATGCTAGTGATATTCTAGGAAACAATATGCGTAAATATGCAAGTCAAATAGCACATGATAGTATAATGCAATTCGATGGTCAGTTTACTAAATACAAAGCAAATGAAGCAGGTATAACTTCATTCAAATATACAGGAACTAATATAGCAACTACTAGAGATTTTTGCAGAAGGCATCAAAGTAAAGTATTTACAGAAGAAGAAGCAAGAAGTTTATGGAGTTCAAGATGGGCAGGAAAGTCCGGTAGTGACCCATTTATAAATAGAGGTGGCTACAGATGTAGGCATAGTTTCATACCTTATGACCCTGAATGGGAAAATTTACTTGAAGATTAAGTAAAATAAGACTAAATCTTAAATTATATATATAACACAAAGGAGTGTCCAATATGGCTGACGAGCAAGTAACGGAAACAATAGTAGAAGAAACCAAACAAGAAGAAGTTAAACAAGAACAACCTCAATTTAATCAACCTGATTACGATAAAATAATGGCTGATAGATTAGCAAGACAAAAATTATCTATCATGAAAGATTTAGGTATTGAAAATCTTGATGAAGCTAAATCTGCATTAGCAGAGAAGGCAAAGCAAGAAGAAGAACTTAAAATAGAAAAAGGTAAGTTTGAAGAAGTAATGAAAAAGAGAACACTAGAACATCAAGATATAGTGAATAAATTAGGAGAAGAACTTAAAAAAGAAAGAATTGATAAACAACTTATTAATTCAGCTTCAGTCAATGGCGCAGTTAATCCTGAACAAATAAAAGAACTATTAAAAAATAATGTTCAATTAAATGCAGATGGTCGTGTAGAAATACTTGATAAAGATAAAACTCCACGATATAACTCACAAGGTGAACTATTAACTGTTGATGAAGCGGTAAAAGAGTTTTTAACACAGAACGCACACTTTCAAAGCGCAACTCCTTCAGGGAGTGGAAGTGTAAGTAATGTGGGTAAGTCAGATACGAATAAGACTCTAAACATTTCGGAACTAGACATGAATAATCCTGCCGACAGGAAAATCTATGCTGAACTTAGAAAGCAAAGAGATAGTGTCAGTACGATTATTAATTTAAATAAATAAATATCATTGAAAGGATATTAAAATGGCAGATGAAACAACCTCCAGTACAGTTAGTGAACTGTATACTGAAATCGTAGCTGAAGCACAATTCGTTATTCAAGAGCAATCTATAATGAAAAACCTTGTGAAGAACTACGCAATAGCAGGTGGTGGTAAATCAGTTGAAGTTCCTATTTATGCAGCAGTCGCAGCAGCAGCAGTAGCCGAAGCAACAGATTTAGCTAACACAGCAATTAACCCAACTTCTGTAACTATTACAGCAGCAGAAGTAGGTGTAATGACAACATTAACCGACCTAGCAAAAAACTCTGCTCCTAGAAATGTAGCAGCAGATATTGGTAGACTTTTTGGTGAAGCAATCGCTAAAAAAATGGACCAAGATTTAATTGCTTTATTTGATGGTTTTAGCACAGCAGTTGGAACAGACTCAGCAGCTATTACTCCTGCATTATTATTTAATGCAGCATCAACACTAAGAGCATTAGGTCTACCTGTTAATGAAACATATTGTGTTTTACACCCAAAGATTGCTTATGACCTTAAATCAGGTCTAACAAATACCTTTGCAGGTTTAGATACTGATTTATCTAACGAAGCATTAAGAAATGGCTTTATTGGTCAAATCGCAGGTATTAAAATCTTTGAAACAGGTAATATGTCAAACACAGGCACAGCAGGTGATTATAAAGGTGGAATTTTCCACAAAGACGCACTTGCTATTGCTATGATGCAGGACATTAAGATTGAAACACAAAGAGATGCTTCTCTTCGTGCAGATGAAATCGTCGCAACTGCAGTCTACGGAGTAGGCGAATTGCACGATAGCTACGGAATTGAAGTCTTAGCAGACTCATCAATTCAATAGTAATACTTTTATGGGTGGGGGTAATTCCCCACCTATTATTGAAAGGATAAAATTATGGCAACCTCTGAATTTTCAGTATCTATAGCTGATGTAAAAGATTACAAACCTGATGTAGAAGAATATGGTTTATTAGATAGTAATAATGATTTTGATGCAGCATTACAAAATGCAGAAAATGACGTTATAAGACAAGTTCGTGAGGAATGGTGGGAAAGATATCGCCATACTGTAAGATATAAAGATATTACGAAAGTTACTTCTATTGAATTAGATAGTACTAAATTAACAAATTCACAATGGACTAGAGCAGTTGTTTATAAAGCACTTGCAGAATATATATTACCATTATTTACAAAGTGGGTTACTCCTGAAGGTGACAAAGATGCTTTTCAAGTACAAATGGAACATTATAAAACAAAATATGCAACTGAATTTCAAGCAGTATTAAGAGATGGTGTTGAGTATGATGAAGATGGAGATAACACAATATCAACAAGTGAGAAAGAGCCAATTCACCATTTAAGATTAGTTAGATAATGGTCGCTGACATAAAGATTACTAGTAATTCCGTAGAGATTGCTAATGAAATCAAAGCTATGTCAAGAAAGATGTCTAGTGCTATTAAGAAGTCACTAGCAAATGTTTCAGCTTTTGAAATAGATGCAATTATAGATAGAACACAAAATAAAGGTGTTGATGCTTATGGTAAACGATTTAAACCCTATTCACCTAATTATAAACGAGCAGGAGTTAAACAATCAGGAGTAGTTGATTTAAAAGACACAGGTGAAATGTTTAGTTCTTTAACAACTAAAGTTTCATCTAGTAAAGGTGTATTATTCTTTAGACAAAACCTTGCTAATAAAAAAGCAGCATTTCACGATATGTTTGGTGTAGGTAAGAAAAAAATTACTAGACAATTCTTTAGAATAAGTAAAGATGAGCAAAATAAAATTAGAACAATATTTGCTAGAGTACTTGCAAAGGAATTAAAACTATGAGCAAAAGAGAAGATATAGCAATAGATATAGTAACTAAACTAACAGCAGTTAGTTCACCAATTACATTTAAGAAGATTTCAAGAGAGCCATTTGAAGCTGAAGAATTAAGTAACGCACAATTTCCTGCCGTTTATATCTCTACAAGTGATGAAAGTAGAGAAGATTTTACTATGGGTAGTAATAGTACCGGTAAAAGGTCAGGTACTATTGATTTTGTTATAGTTGGTTATGTTAAAGGCACAACAACAAATATTGATACTGCAAGAAACCAATTAATTGAAGTCGTAGAAGAAACACTTGATAATGATATTACTAGAAATGGAAATGCTATTGATACACAGATTGTAGATGCATCAGCAGATGAAGGTGTATTATTTCCTATCGGAGCAGTTAGAATTGTGGTAAGAGTTTTATATGAATTTACAAGAGGTACAGCATAATGGCTAAAGATATAATAATGATTAAAGGGGAAAATATAATTACTATTAATCCCAATAACCTTGATAAGTTTTTAAAACTAGGTTATGTTCAGAAAGGTTTTGAGATTGAAAATAAAACAGTTGAAAAACCAAAAAAAGAAGATAAAAAAGAAAAACATATTAACAAAGATATAGAGGTAACA
>Ga0208414_1001630_pt1 | contig 16529 bp, 13 predicted proteins | sample AntAceMetag02UKE_FD_184770 | JGI IMG/M metagenome (GOLD analysis project Ga0208414, IMG submission 184770) | Saline lake microbial communities from Ace Lake, Antarctica - Antarctic Ace Lake Metagenome 02UKE (SPAdes) (version 2) | ecosystem: Environmental > Aquatic > Non-marine Saline and... | reverse complement strand
CATGACGTGGGGCTAATCCGATGTTCTGTCGGGCGTAAAGCCCGACCCACCCAGCATGACGTGGGGCTGATCCGATGTGGGTCGGGCTTTACGCCCGACAGCGCGGTGGAGTGGGGGCGGGATCAGCCGAGCTCGCCGTTTCATCCTAGCCGCTGCGGATTCCCGACCAGCGGGCCGCGGGGCGTCGTCAAGCGACGCCCCTTGTTAGGCGTGACGGACGCGCCGGGGGCGGCGCAGGGTCCAGGCGATGAGGCCGAAGCCCATGAGGATCGCGCCGTAGCTGGAGGGCTCGGGCACCGTGATCTCGTTGCTGCCAAAGTCGGAGGTCAACCAGATGGTATCCGCCGGACTGAAACCGGTGAAGGTGATTTGGGCGGTGTTGCCGTCGCGCTCGTCGATGGTGACCGCACCGGTGCCGCCGCTGAAGGATCCGGTGGTCCAGAGGTCTTGGAAGGAGGCCCAATTGTTGACCGTGATGGTGACACCGGCGCCGATGGTGAGCGAACCGAGGTTGAGCGTGTTCGCATCGGCGGAGCCAAAATCGATCACGGTGTTGCCGGTCACATTGAGGTTTTCGAGATTGAAGGTGTGGCCGCCGGAGAGGGCGAGGGTGGTGCCGGCGGTAAGTTCTAGCGTGCCGCCGAAGTCGAAGTCGTTGGTGATGTTGAGGGTGTTGCCGGCGGTGAGCCTGAGCGTGCCGGTAGAGCCGGCTCCGTCGCCGCCGGAGAGCGTGCCGCCGTTCATGGTGAGGACGCCGTCGACGTTCAGGTCGCCGGTGCCGGACACGTTGAGTTGGTTGATGGTTTCGGTGATCCCGCTGGCCATCGAGAAGGTGCCCCCGGCGACGTTGAGGTCGAGTGAATCGGCGAGGATGTTGCTGGTGCCCAGCGTGAACGTGCCGGCGTTTACATTGACGGTGGAGATCGTGTTCGTGCCGGTCGTGACCGTGAGATTACCCGCGCCGGTTTTGTTCAGGGTATTGAGCGTGTTGGTGCCGGAGAAGGTGGTTTCGCCGATCGAATCGACGGTCAGGGTCTGACCCGAGCCGATGATGTTACCGCTAATCGCGAGGGTCGAACCGGTGTTGGTTTGGATCTCGGAGGCCGAGGCGATGGTGACACTGCCGCCCCAAGAATTGGTGCCCGAACTGGTGGCCGTTTGCAGCGCGCCGTCGGAGCTGATGCCGACGCCGTTGAGGGTGAGCGCTTCGTGGGCGATGGCCACGCCGGCGAGTTGGAGTTGGGCGCCGGAATCGACGTTGGTGGTGCCGACGCCAGAAGTGCCGCCGAGGCCGAGGTTGCTCTCGACGCGCCCGATGCCGTTGGCGATATCGACGGCACCCACGAAGGTGTTGGCCCCGGAGAGAACGAGGGTGCCGTCGCCGGTTTTTTCGAAGCCGCCGTCGACGATGCGCGCCTCGATGTCGAGGGTGGAGCCGGTGGCGACATCGATGGTTTTGGCAGGGTCGTTGTTGAGGCTGATTTCGCCGTCGATGGTGGCGACTTGGGTGGTGCTGGTGCTGGTGATGCCACCGGTGATGAAGAGGGTGCCTTCGTTGGCGCCGCTGTTATACTCGGTGGAAATAGAGCCGCCATCGAGGGTGACGGCTTGGACGTATTGGACGTGACCTTGGGTCTGGAGGGTGCCGTCGGCGTTGACGGTGAGGTTGACGTTTTCGCCGATGACGTTGGCGAAGTCGAACGTGCCGCCGGCTTCGTTGGTGCCGATGGTGAGGGTGGCCGAGCTGGCGGCGCCGGTGCCGTCGCCGATGGTGATGTCGTTGTTGATGCCAAAGTCATCGAGAGGGCCCACGCCGGGGGCGTCGTTGTTGAAGGTGGCTTGGATCAACTCGCCGTCGTTGATGATCACTTCGCCGGTGAAACGATCTTCGAAACGTTCGTCGATGACGCCGGTGACGGTGAGGATGCCGGCGTCGTTTTTGACGAGATTACCGGTGCCGCTGAGGCCGGAGAAAAGATTGGTATCGCCCGCGCCGGTGACGGTGAGGGTATGGCCGTTGTTGGTGAGCACGTCGACGTAGTAGCCGTCGCCATCAAGGCTGGTGGAGCCGAGGTTGAGGGTGCCAGCGTCGGACTGGAGAGTGGTAGCGCCGGAGAGGCTGAAGTCGCCGGTCAGGCGGTTGTCGCCGGTGAGGTTGCGGATGGCGCCGTCGCCGCCCACGCCGGTGCCCGCGAGGGTGGTGGACGTCTGGTCGACGGTGATGCCGCCGGTGAGGGCGAGAGTCGCGCCGGAGGCGATCGTGGTGCTGCCCGAGCCGAGGGCGTCGTCGGCGGAGAGCGTCAGGGTGCCGGCGACTACGGTGGTGTTGCCGCTGTAGGTGTTGGTATTTGCCAGGGACAAATTACCTGCGCCGGTTTTGATGATCCCGCCGGAACCGCCGGAACCGGAGGCGACCCCGTCGATGATCGCAGTGGTAGCGACGTTGAGGGTAAGGACACGATTGCCGGTCAAATTGACGGCGCCGAAAGTGGTTTCGCCGGTGTTGGTGACCTCGAGGGTGCGGCTGTTGTTGTTGAGGATGAGGGAGCCCGTGAGCGTGAGGTCGGAGGAGCCGGTGATCTCACCGCCGTTACCGATGAGTTGCACGTCGTTGGCGATGGTGCGGGGCGTCCCGTCACTTTGGAGATTCCCGTTGGAAATCTGAACTAGGCTAGAGCCCAAGGCGGCGTTGTTGCCGACTTGGGTGGTGCCGCCATCGAGACGGAAATTGCCGGTCGTGGTATTGGTGCCATTGAGGATTAGCCTGCCGGCGTTCACATCGGTGACGCCGCCATAGCTGTTGTTCCCCTCTAGCGTGGTGGTCCCGGTATTGTTGATCGTGATCAGAGCGGTGGTGGCACCGCCAACGCCGTTGGTGATGTCGCCCGAGACCATGGTGTTGCCGCTGCCGTTGAGCGTGAGGCGTCGGTTACTCGTATTATTGGAGAGCGCGATATCGCCGAAGGTCGTGGCTCCCGTATTGTTCACGGTCAGCGTGCGGTTGCCGTTGAACAACGTCATCGCGCCGGTGAATTCGAGGTCGGAGTTGCCCTCAATGATCGTGCCGTTGCTGGCGAGGGTGATGATGTCGTTGCTGATGGTGCGGGCAGTGCCGTCCCCGCTGATATCTCCATTGACCAATAAAAGCTCGCCCGTGCCGAAGGCATCGGCGGCACCCACGACTACGTCGCCATTGCTGAGCCGGAACTGGCCGGATAGGCCGCTGTTGTCGCCGGTGATGATGACGGTGCCAGCAATGATATTGGTGATGCCGTCGTAAGTGTTGGTGCCGCTGAGGGTAAGGGTGCCGGCATCATTTTTCCTCAGGCCTCCGGCGGTGGCAGAAGTCCCGTTGGAGATGTCGCCGGAAATCTCGAGGTCGTTGGCCCCGCGGACGGTGAGGGCTCGGTTGGTGGTATTATTGGAGAGCGCGATATCGCCGCTGATTTCATAGGAGCCGGTGCCATTGGCGAAGATGTTACGGTTGTTGAGCAGCGTCATGTTGCCGCCCAGCTCGATATCGTCCGTGCCGCCGAATAGGAGCGAGCCGGTCAGTCGCGATTCGTTGCTGAGGTTTCGGGCCGACCCCCCACCTTCGATGGTGCTGTTAGCGAAGTCGATGCGGCTGGTGCCGAAGGCGTCATTGTCTCCAATCACCACGGTGCCGCCGTTGAGCAGGGTGTCGCCGGTGTAGGTATTGGCCCCGGAGATGGTGAGGGTGCCGCTGCCCTGTTTCCGAAGGCGGCCTGCATTGGAAATCAAACCGCTGATGGTGGTATCATTCGACCCGGTGATGCTAAGCAATCGACTGGAGTTGGCCGTGAGATCGATATTGTTGATCGTGAATGTGCCGGTGCCGTTGTTGGTGATCGAGCGGTTGGCTTGGGATGTCAGGGTGCCGCCGATATCGAAATTATTTGCTCCGGTAAGAATCAAATTTCGGGCAATCAGGACGTTGTTAAAATCCAAGTCGCCGGTGGTGGCGGCCCAAGTCTGGTTGGCCGCGATGCGAACGTCGGCGTTGAAGGTCTGGGTGGCCGCGTTGTTGTTGGTGATTCCGCTGCCGTTAACGGTGAGCTGATTCCCGCTGTTGAAGGTGAATCCATTGCTGCCAGTGGCGGCGAAACTCACGCCGGTGACGGTGCGGTTAGCGCCGAGGGTGAGGGTGAATTGGCTGTTGGCGTCGGCGGCGTCGAACGTCGCGATATCGGCTGTCGTAGGCAGGGAGCCGGTATCCCAGTTGGGGCCCGTCGACCATGCGCCGGTGCCTGCGCTGCCGCCCCAAGTGACCGTCGCAGCCGGGAGTGAATTTGCAATAAGCGCGCCGATAATCAGAACCGCGAACGACCCAATCCGCCGCGCTGGCCGCGCGGTATGGCACCCTGGGGAGGATGCTGGAATTGGGGTGAGGCTGTTCATCGCTACGCGATAGAGCCTCACAGGGGGGACGAGGCAATATTATTGCTAGGGTAAAGACCCCACGAGCGACGCGCCGGATGGCTCCGAAGACTCGCAACGGGGTCTGGAGTCACATCGACGTTGACGTCAGGGTTAAATCTCATCGGCTTCCTTCCGGCATGACCATACCGAGGCAGCTTCCCACGACCCAACTCAATGCGATCAATCAGATTGCCGCCGGAGCGCGCTGATGGATCTGTTGACCGCGATTTGGCAGGGCCTCACCGGCGGCAATGGTTGGGATCAGCTGAACTTGGTGCTGGGCGTCCTCGGCGTGAGTTTGATGATCCGGCGGAGCCTGTGGGCCTTTCCGGTAGGCATGGTCGCGGTGACCGTGCAAGGCATACTCTTCTGGCAGTGGACATTTTATGCCGATGCGAAGCTCCAAATCTTCTTTTTCATCTGTCTGGGCTACGGCTGGTGGCACTGGGTGAAGCACAAGGGCAATGCGCCGGAGTTGCCGATCACGCGGGTGCCGCGCCGGGCGCTGGGCGGCTGGGTGGCCGCGGCGGTTTTGGGCACGTTGGTCTGGGGCTGGTGGCAAGCCAACCATACCGATGCGGCGATGCCTTTTCGCGACACGTTCATCGCATCTTTCAGTATGGGGGCGCAGATTCTCCAGGTCCGGAAGCGGCTCGAAAACTGGCTCGGTTGGATGTTGGTCAACGCCGTCGCGGTGGCGACGTATGCAGCGGCCGGTCTGACTTACACGGCGTTCCTCTACGGGATCTTTTTTATTATGGCGGTGGTCGGCTGGCGCTCGTGGCGCCGGGCGATGATCGCGAGCGAGGAAGAGACAGATGCTTAAGCGCGTGGTGCTTTTTGGCACGGAGTCCACCGGGAAGTCTGCACTGGCGGAAGGCTTGGCGACTCATTTTGGCGAGCCGTGGGCTCCGGAGTTTGTGCGCGGTTTTTGGGATCGCCGGGAGGGATTGATTGAGGGCGCGGACCTGGCGACAATCGCGCGCGGCCAGATCGCGAATGAAGAGACGGCTGCGTTGGCGGCGGACCGGTTGTTGTTTTGTGATACCGACCTGTTGATGAACGTGCGGTGGGCGGATGATTTGTTCCCCGGCGCGTGTCCCGCGTGGGTGCGGCAGCGGGCGGATAAACGCGCCCGGCGCTACGCCCTGTATCTCTATTGTGAGCCAGATTTACCGTGGGAGCCCGATCCGCAGCGATCCTTTCTAGATGCGGCCGCATGGCAGGCATCGGCGGAGCGCTGTCGAGAGATGTTGACCTCGCGGGGCCTGCCGTTCGTTACCGTGCGGGGTAAAGGATCGGAGCGAATCGCCCTCGCCATCGATACCGTAAACGTGCTTTTACGGGAAGATGTAGAAACCTCCTAGAAGCCGATGCGCGTGGCTGCATATTTCGACAGTTTTCGTCGGCCTGAGCGCCGTGACGCCAGCCGGACTAAAATCGCTGTTGGCCATCGATGAGGCGGCCGTTGGTCAGTTTCCCTCGGGGGAAGTAATCAGTATTTTCGAGCCAGTCGGCGAATCGAATGTGCGCTCTTCTTTTTGGTTGAGCGAAGGACGCAGTCTCGCGGGCACGGAAGAGACGGGAGATATTTTCAAGACCGAGGACGGCGGGTCGACATGGGGGATTCAGGACGTGCGTAATTTCCTACGGGCGCCGGCCGGGCACCTGTATATCACGACCTCGGAACCGGCCTTGGTGGCGCGTTCGGCGGATGCAGGGGAGAGTTGGGAGGTGCTCGCCCGCGCGTAGTCGAGCCGCACGGTGGGTTTGGTGGAGTTGGACAGTGGCACGATGTTGGCCGGACTGCGGCGGTCCGAGAACGACCGCACCAGCATCATCCGATCAGAGGATGCGTGGGCGTCGTTTGACTGGATCGAAGTGAGCGCGGACGGACCCCGCCAGAACGTGACCTGTTTTGGTTATTGGGGCGGAAACGATATCTGGGCGGGGAATCGGCTTCGAAGAATCGGGCAAGGTGTTTCATTCCGCCGACGAAGGCCGCACGTGGCAGCAGCAGGCGGACTTCTCGGTGGCACGCGATCTGATGGATTTCTTTCGCTACGAGGATACGGTTTTTGTGACGTCGTCGGGGATCGCGACGGTCTTTGCCCGCGATGATGATGGTGCGCGTGGGGTGGAGTCCCGGCAGTTCTGGCCCCAAGGATTTCTCGGTCAGTGCTTGGAGATCAGCTGGCGCGACAAGCCGCTCTGGCTGATCACCGCGACGGACCAGCGGGTGAAGCCTTACCTTCACGTCATTTTGATTTCGGATGACCCGAGTGGGGAATGGTATGAATGGATTGAGTTGAGCCGCCAACCGTCGGGAGGCCCGAGTCACGTGGCTCGATTGTCGCCGACCCTCTTGGTGGTCGGCACGGGAAATCACGCCGTCAAAGGCCGGGCTTATACTCGGTGTATTTCAGAGTAAGCGGCCGTGAGTTGACGTGCGGACGGTGGTGACGTTGCCTCCCGACAAATGATGAACGCATTTGTAGAGCATATTGAGCAGTGGCTATTGGGGCTGGGGCTGCCGGAAACGTGGTCCAACGGGGTCTCGATCGGGCTGGGTTTAATTGTGCTCACGACGCTGGCTTGGGCGACCAACCTGATCGCCAAACGTATCATCCTACGTCTCGTTAAAGCCGCCGTAAAACGCAGCCGGATCGAGTGGGATGATGTGCTGGTGGAAACGGGCGTGTTTACTCGGTTGTCGCACCTGGCCCCGGCTCTAGTGATCAACACGTTTGCCCCCGGGGTGCTGGGACGGTCGGAACCGGTGCTGAACGGAGTCGAGAACGCGGTCAGCCTCTACTTGATCTGCATCTGGCTGGGCGTGCTGTTCGCGTTGCTCAACGCGGTGCAAATTATCGGACAGCAGAAATCGCGGAGCAAAGGCGTGCCCATCAAAGGTTTCATCCAGGCGATCAAACTCGTCTCCGTGATCGTATCCTTTATTTTGATACTTGGGATCCTGCTGGATAAGTCGCCGATCTATCTCTTCTCCGGATTGGGCGCGCTTACCGCCGTGCTGATGTTCGTCTTTAAGGACGCCATCCTCGGGTTTGTCGCCGGGATTCAACTCTCGGCCAACCAGATGGTGCGGGTCGGTGATTGGATCGAGATGCCCTCGGCCAGCGCGGATGGCGATGTGGTCGATGTCTCGCTGACGACGGTGAAGGTGCAGAACTGGGATAAAACGATATCGACTATTCCGACCTACGATCTGATTTCCCAATCGTTCCGCAATTGGCGAGGTATGTCGGATTCCGGCGGACGGCGCATCAAGCGTTCGATCTATTTTGATGTAACTTCAATCGGCTTTGCCACTGAGGAACAGCTCGCGGCGTGGTCCCAGATCGGGCATGTGCGCGACCATCTAGCGAAGAAGCAGAAAGAGATTGCCCAGGACAATGAGAAGCTGGGTGAAGCTGCCAACGTGCTCGGTAACGGTCGGCGCCTCACCAACATCGGCACCTTTCGCGCTTACTGTCAGACTTACTTAAAAACTCATCCCCATATTGCGCAGGATAAGACCTTGCTGGTGCGTCAGCTGCAACCGACCGAACATGGCTTACCGTTGGAGATTTACGTGTTTGTGAACAACACGGTTTGGGCCTTTTATGAAGGCGTGCAAGCCGACATGTTTGACCACCTGCTGTCGGTCGCGAAGGTGTTTGACCTCAAAGTATTTCAGCAACCCAGCGGGGCTGACGTGATCGCCGGGTTGGGCCCAAAGCAGGAGTCGTGAGCAACGACGGTCACGCGGAACGGTTTGGCGGTCTCGGTCGCCTTTATGGCGCGGGCGCATTGGGCCGTTTGCGCAATGCGCACGTCGCTGTGGTCGGTCTGGGCGGCGTGGGTTCATGGACGGTGGAAGGCTTGGCCCGCAGCGGCGTGGGGCGACTGACGTTGATCGATCTAGATGACGTGTGCGTGACCAACACCAATCGCCAGCTACCGGCGATCGAAGGCAACCATGGTCGGCCCAAAGCCGAGGTGCTGGCGGAGCGGGTTCGACTGATCAATCCCGCGTGCGAGGTCGACGTGGTGATGACTTTTCTCACCGCGGCCAACGCGGATGAGGTGCTGGCGCCGGCCTTCGATGTCGTGGTGGACGCGATCGATGGCACGACCAACAAAGCCGATTTGATCGGCGCTTGTGTGCGGCTCGGCCAGCGCTGCGTCACCGTGGGAGGGGCGGGCGGTAAGCGGGATGTGTCCAAGTTACGCATCGCTGATTTGGGTGATGCGTGGGGAGACGATTTACTCAAACTGGTCCGCAAGAAGCTACGCCGGGATCACGGCTTCGCCCGCGGGGAGGGGCACCGCTATGGCGTGCGTTGTATCTACTCGGACGAAAACCCGGTTTACCCGTGGGCGGATGGCACGTGCAGCGACGCGCCCGAGCCCGGCAGCAATCTTAAACTCGATTGTGCGAGAGGCTTCGGCACCGCCGTTTGGGTGACCGGAGCGATGGGCCTCGCGGCGGCTCAAGAGACCGTTCGGTGGATCGTGGAAGCCTAGGGCTCCGGGCCCGAAACTAGCCGAATATTTCCAGCAGGCGGGTGAACAGGCGGTTCACCATGGCTTGGTTCTGCTTCACGAATTCGTGGAATTTTTCGAAGTCGATTTCCGTGCCTTCGAGGCCATTGGCGAAGTTATCGATCAGGCCGAGGCTGTTGTAATTGAGCCCAGCTTCCGTGCACAGATCGGCTTCGAAGGCGGCGGTCATGCCGATGACATCGCCCCAGTCTTTCACCACGCGAATCTCGGCCTTGGTCTCGAAGCGCGGGCCTCGCATCTGCACGTAGGTTTTGCCGGGTTTGATATCGAATTCCGGGGCCAGCTCTTGAAGAAGCTGAGGGATCAGGTTGTTGGCGATACCGGGAGGACCGCCCTTGAGCTCCTGATCGAAAAAGGTTTTCGGGCCCTCTTGGAGGCAGAGGTAATCGGAGCAGGAAACGAAGGTGCCGGGTCCAAGTTCCGGATCGAGCGAGCCGACCGAGTTGAGGGACACCACATCGGTGAACCCGAGGTCGGCCAGCGCCCGGATATTGGCGCGGTAGTTGATCGAATGCGGCGGCAGGGGAAATTCGTAGCCGTGACGATTGATCAATACGTGGTCACCCTTTGACTTGTAGGTGACCGCCCCAAATTCGGTCTCGATCGTCTTCACCTCCCACGCCGCAAAAAGATCAGATTTCACTATACTGGTCCCGCTGATAAACGCTACTTTCATAACCGCTGAGCAACGTGCCGCGGAAGGATTATGACAACGTCAAAACCCGCGTAATCGCTCTCGCTAGGGCAATTCACCTACGGATTTGGGGTGTTTTTTGAACTGACATTCGCCTGCATTAAATTCTGATGGTCGGCATCTTATGAGTGAATCTTTGCCCCCTCCTCAACTGGTAGAAATCTCTTCAGCCAAACTAACTTCGAGTCGCGAGAGGCGCTATTTTCCCTGGGTCGTTCTGGTCTCGGTGCTAGTGTGGTTGGCGATTGCAGTGTCGATGATTGGTATCGTTTACGGTGTGTTGATCGGGTTTTTTATTTGGATGGGGCAGGGGCTGTTGGCCGCTTATCTGAAGGCTGAAGGGGTGCGAGTCAGCCAGCGTCAGTTGCCGGAACTGCATGCGACGTTCGAGGCAGTTTGCCGGCGGCTAGGCGTGGTGAAAATGCCGAGCCTTTACGTGATTCAGCAGGGTGGGTTCCTCAACGCGTTTGCGATGAGATCAACGGGCCGAGATTTTGTGGTGGTTTATTCGGAAGCGCTGGAAGCGTATGGGCCCAATTCGGCGGAGATGAAATTCCTGCTCGGACACGAGGTCGGCCATCTGTGGAGTAAGCATCCGCTGAAATCGGTTCTGTTGGCTCCGGGAATGTTTTTCCCGTTGATCGGTCCGGCCTACCGGCGCGCTTGGGAAACAAGCTGCGATCGGCACGGGGCGCATGCGGCGGGCGAGGTCGAGGGTTCCGTCCGCGCAATGATGATCCTGTCGGGCGGCCGCGAAACGGGGAGATACCTTGATCCTCAAGAATTCGCTGACCAGCACGAGGGTGAGCGGGGCTTTTTCGTTTCGCTCCACGAATACACGTCCACCTATCCCACGCTCTCGCGCCGGGTGACCGATTTGTTGGCGATTGCGACGGGCGAGTCGCGGCGGCATCCCCCGCGTAATCCGCTAGCGTTTTTGTTCGCCATGATCACGCCCGGTGGCGGGGTTTCCGGGGGCTTACCGGGAATTCTGATGATCGTGGTTATCGTCGGATTACTGGCCGCAATGGCGATCCCGGCGTTTCAAAAGGTTCGAGAGGCATCCATCGAAAAAGTCTGCCTCAACAATCAACGTATGTTGGTGGCGGCCTTCGACCAATACTCGCTCGAGCACGACGAAGGCGCGTCCTCCTTCGACGATATTGTGGGACCGGATAAATATTTAATCGAGATGCCGATTTGCCCTCAGCAAGGCGTGTATGGTGCGCGGATCGATGAAGACGGCTACTACGTGGCGGGCTGCACGGTTCACGGAGAATTATCTGGGCTCGGAGGCACCCCTTCCCCGTGAGTTTGGTGAGGGGGCGGTCGACGTCGTTGCTTCTGGTCCTGGGCTTCTTGCTGCTGGCCGGCTGCGCTTCGACGGGTCCCATGCATCTCTACTCGGCTGGTGACGGTGCTTTGCTGGTGCATGACCGGGCGTTGGAAACCGATCAACACGATGAGTTGGTGGGATTCTTGGAGCCAGAGGATCAGGTGATCGGATTGGGCTATGAGCACAACACCGACTACATCTGGTTGCGGCTCGCGCCGGGAGATCGGCTCGTGACCATCAAACGGGGTATTCGGGAGCTGTGGTATGACTACGCGTTGCCGCCGGCGTTTGTGCTGCCGGACGGCCAGTCCGGCGATCTCGCGGTGCGCTCATTCAATCGCATGGTCTATGCGGTGATGCCCGAGCGCGGAGTGATCGGCAAAGTGACCCGCTATGGCGACGTGCTGGAAACGTTTATGCCGGGCGCGAAGGATGCGGTGATCGGTGGTCTGGCTTGGGATCAAGTCAATGACCGGTTGTTGGTGCTCTACGCCGAAACGGGCGAGGTCGTGTCCTACGCCGATGAGACGACCGAAGTTTCGCGGGTCCAGCTGCAAGCTGATCTGCGGGCGGAAACGTTGGCCTACGATAGCAATCGCGGGCGGTTTTATGTGCCGCTAGCCGAGCCGGGTTGGCTGGGCGAGTTCGATGCTGCCGGGACGCTGTTGAATCGTCTAACCTGGCCCGCAGGCATGCGCGCCATCGATGCCGGCCAACGCTCGCTGGTGCGCGTATTTTGACGGCCGCTGCGGGATTTTTTTCTGCGATCACAAATCGGAATTGGAGGTGAATAATCACCCTCCGTTTGAGGGGTAGAATTATTGGGGGGCGGCCTAATTTCACTTGTCTAAAAAGTGTAAAATTACTAGTTTTTACTTGTTCGGAGAGACATGGTGATGAACCCCAAGAATCAACCTCAAGTGAAGTTAGGGGAGTGTTTGCTGCTTTGGCGGCACGAGCAAAATTTGTCGCAAGAAAATGCCGCCGCCATGCTGGGGGTAGCCTCGACCACTTGGAGTCACTGGGAGACGGGGCGTCGGGTTCCGACGCCGCATTTGCTCTTTCTACTGAGCGACTTAACTCAGATTCCGGTGGGCGCGATGCTTTGTGAGAATGCGCAGAGCTGCCCCTTCGCCCAACGCTTCCTCTACCCTGAGTAGAGACCGAAGGTTTGTCTCCGTTCCGGGGGTATTTTAACTGGCACTATGAGAGCCGGATCGCAGGTCGATTTTAACCCGCTTTCTCATGGGCTCTGGTCCTTCGCCTCAAGTTTTGAGCAGCTCCCCCTCTGGTCGTGGCTAGGACAAGAAATCAATGAAACGAGCTGGGGTAGTTTCATCACCCTAACCCCAAAGAAAGAGTGTATATGAAAATGAAAAACTTCGTGATGAGTCGAGTCGTTGTAGCGCTGTTGACCGTCATCTTTTTGAGCGTAACCGCCCATGCCTCCGTCGTAATTGTCGCGTTTGATGAGCCCGAATACGTGGCGGGCCAACTACCGCCCGCGTCATGGTCCCAAGACTATGGCGCCGCGGGTTTTGCCAATGTCGGCGCCGGGGTCGGATATGGGGGAACGCAGGGACTGGAGGTCACTAACGCCCCGATCGGCGCATCTTACGATTTGCCGACCACCCTAACGTCCGACATGGGCGCGGTAAGTATCTCGGTGCTGTTCAAGCCGGGAGGGGGCGTTTCTAACTGGAATTTCATGGACTATGGTGGATTGCAGATCGGGCGTGGTGACAAATCGGTATCAGACTCCGCGTCTTATTTAGGAGTCATTTTTCGCAAGGTCAGCGGCAACAACGGTATCTACGGTCCCAATGGCGGTGTCGGATACGGCGCTTACATGGGTTTCTTCAGTCCCAATCAATGGTATGAAATGAAATTCGAGCTGAACGAGAGCTGGGATACCATGACGTTCCGCGCGGGTTCGGTGGGTGGAACCATGGCGAATATGACCTATGCGTGGGACGGGGGAGATATCACTCGCGTTTGGGCTCTGGGCCAGAACGGTGGCTCGGCACCGATCTACGATAATCTCACCACCTCGGCGTCGGCGGTGCCCGAGCCGGCGACCGCGGGATTAAGCATGGGAATGCTGACCTTGGGGGCGGTGCTGCTGACTCGTCGCCCTAGCCGCACTAAAGACTGAGAATCGATTTCCTCTCAAGCGCATCGTCAGGTGAAAATGGAGACGTGATCGAGGACCGGATACGGAGTGCCAAAAAAGGAACTCCGGCGTGAATCTCTGGTAAATTGAAATGGCGATTTTCCAGAGAGGTCGGTGTAGTTTCGGACACTTATGCCCGCTTTTGATTTACCGCTCGCCGAACTCGAACGTTACCAAGGCACCAATCCGCGTCCGGACGATTTTGATGCGTATTGGGACGCGGCTTTGGCCGAATTGAACGGGCACGACCCGCAGGTCGAATTGGTGCCTAATGGGACGATCAACCATCCGACGGTCGAGTGCTTTGATCTCTGGTTTACGGGACTAGGCGGCGCGCGGATTTACGCGAAGTATGTGCGACCGATAGCCAAGGCGGGCCCCCGTCCTGCGGTGCTTCGTTTTCATGGCTACTCCCATCACAGCGCGGATTGGATGGCGGCGGTCGGCTATGCCAGTGCCGGTATCGCGATAGCGGCTATGGATTGCCGAGGTCAGGGTGGTCGTTCGGAGGATGTCGGCGGCGTGCGCGGCATGACGCTGCGGGGATCAATCGTGCGCGGGTTAGATGATCCTGATGCTACCAAACTACTACTCCGGGCGGTCTATTTGGACACGGCGCTGTTGGCCAAGATCGTGATGGGACTTGAGGAGGTGGATGCGAATCGCGTAGGCACGATGGGTGGTTCCCAAGGCGGCGGGTTGGCCTTGGCCTGCGCGGGTTTGGTGCCCGGCATCAAACGGGTTTCCTCGATGTTTCCGTTCCTCTGCGACTACCAACGGGTGTGGGAGATGGATCTGGCCAAGGACGCTTACGAGGAGATCCGTTATTTTCTGCGAAGCTTCGATCCCCGTCACGAACGGGTCGAAGCGCTCTTCACCAAACTCGGCTATGTTGATGTGCAACACCTGGCCCCGCGGGTGCGGGCAGAGGTGCAGATGTTTACGGGTCTGATGGATCAGATCTGCCCGCCGAGTTCTCAGTTTGCTGCCTACAACAAGTTGGGCGGATCCAAGTCGATGAAGCTCTATCCAGACTTCGCCCACGAGGTGTATCCTGATCAAGACGATCTCCGGTTTACCTTTCTGCAGGGGCTCTAATTGGCGGCCCAGGGGGGCGTGATTCACATTAAGCACGAATCCCATGTTTTGACGCTGAACTATATGCGCCCAAGGGATTTGTTAAGGCATGGATTTACGCACGTTAGCCCGTTACCGTGACCGGATTGAAACCGATCTGCGGGCCAACGTGCTACCGTTTTGGATGGAACGGGTGGTGGATGGCGAGCGGGGGACCTTTCACGCGGGGCTATCGAATGATGGGACCCTGAATGACGCTCAGCCCCGGGGGAGCTTGCTGACTTCCCGTATCCTTTGGACTTACGCGTCGGCCTATCGGACTTACCGGGACGATGATTATCGGCTGATGGCCGACTTCGCTTACCGCGATCTCGAACAACGATTTTGGGATAACGAGCATGGCGGCTACGTGTGGTCGATCCATCCCGACGACCGTTGGGCGCGAGATCGCAAGCAGGTCTACGCTCAGGCATTCGCGATCTACGCGCTCACGGAATATCATGGGGCGACCGGCCGGAGTGAACCATTGGTGCGAGCCCAAGAGCTTTTTCAGATGCTTGAGCGCCGGACGATCGATCTAGAGTTTGGCGGTTATTTGGAGGCGTTTGCGCGGGATTGGTCACCGATCAATGATATGCGATTAAGTGAGACGGATCAAAACGATCCTAAGTCCCAGAACACGCTGCTGCATGTTCTGGAGGCTTACACCAACCTCGTGCGGGTGTGGCCAGAGGCTGCGGCGAAGGCGGCGTTGGGGCGGTTGATCGATGTGATGCTTCATCACGTGGTAGATCCTAAAACGCATCATCTAGGACTATTCTTCGCCCGCGATTGGACCGTGAAATCAGATCGAATTTCCTATGGTCACGACATCGAAGCGAGTTGGTTGTTGTGGGAGGCTGTCGAAGCGCTCGGCGACAAGGCCAAGAAGGCCCGAATGTTGCCGCTGGTGTTGGCGATTGCCGATGTGACGTTGGCCGAAGGTTGTGACGAGGATGGTTCCGTTTTCAATGCGGGTGGACCGGAAGGCGTCAGCGACAACACGAAGGAATGGTGGCCGCAGGCCGAGGCGATGGTGGGATTTCTGAACGCGGCTCGGCTATCGGGCGAAGACCGCTACGTGGCAGCGGCCTTGCGGTCATGGGATTTTATCGAAACGCGACTGATTGATCGCGTGCACGGCGAGTGGTTTCGAGGTGTGGATCAAGCTGGGGCCGTCTTACCCGATTTTGAAAAGGTGGGGTTTTGGAAGTGTCCCTACCACAATGGCCGCGCCGAGTTAGAAGCGATCGCCCGACTCACGGCCGTCGGTGCATTTTAAACGAACCGATATGATTGCCCCATTTTATGAGCAAAAATAAATCCTCCGCCAAAAAGTCGCCGGCCCAGCGGTCGTTTGAATCTCGAATCAAAAAAGTTAAAACCGCGCACAAGGCGTTTTTGAACCGCCCCAATCCGGTTGATCATGATTGGGAAAATGGCGTATTCGAGCGTTTCCAGCACCCGGTGCTCACGGCCCATCACGTGCCGTTGGACTGGCGCTACGATTTCAACCGTAAGACCAATCCCCATTGCATGGAGCGCATGGGGGTGGGGGGAGCTTACAACCCGGGCGCATTTTATTGGCAGGGGAAGCCCCACCTTGTCGCGCGAGTAGAAGGAGCTGACCGCAAGAGTTTCTTCGCGATTGCCGCAAGTAAGGACGGGGTTTCGCGCTTCAAGTTTTGGGACGAACCATGCGATATTCCTGAAATCAAAGGGGAGACCAATCTCTACGATATGCGGGTAATTTTCCACGAAGATGGATGGATCTATGGGGTCTTCTGCGCGGAGTCGCGGGATCCGCAGGCGGGGCCGGGCGATCTCTCTTCCGCCGTGGCGCAAGCGGGCATCGTGCGCACCAAGGACTTCCAGCAGTGGGATCGGCTGCCGAACTTGAAGACCCCTTCATCGCAGCAACGCAACGTGGTGCTGCATCCGGAGTGGGTGGATGGAAAGTATGCCTTCTACACCCGCCCGATGGATGGCTTCATCGACGTAGGGGCGGGCGGAGGCATCGGTTGGACGTTGATGAAGGACATCACCAAAGGTCGCACCGGCAAGGAATCCATCATCGAATCCCGGCTCTACCACACGATCAAGGAATCTAAAAATGGGGATGGCCCGGCACCGCTCAAGACGGAGCACGGTTGGCTGCACATGGCGCACGGCGTGCGGGGCTGCGCGGCGGGGCTGCGTTCCGT
>Ga0208414_1001629_pt1 | contig 16531 bp, 20 predicted proteins | sample AntAceMetag02UKE_FD_184770 | JGI IMG/M metagenome (GOLD analysis project Ga0208414, IMG submission 184770) | Saline lake microbial communities from Ace Lake, Antarctica - Antarctic Ace Lake Metagenome 02UKE (SPAdes) (version 2) | ecosystem: Environmental > Aquatic > Non-marine Saline and... | reverse complement strand
AGCTTAAAAGGTAAGAGTCCAGTAATGTATAGAGAAAACAATCTTTTAGGGCTTCCTTCCGCTTCGGCTACGCCTTCGCTTCAGTCAGCCCTAAAAGATTAATAAATAAAATATTAAAATAAATTATATAAGTTTGTCTACTTTAAATCGGTACTAAAAGGGGGAAGCCTACACAACAACTAACTATACTTTTATGTACAAATTAATCTATACTTTATAGTATATATTGAAAAATAATGTTTACATTTGTCATGTCGGGTTATTCCAATCACCACGAAACCTATTAATAACCTTAAAATTTTTAACAATGAAAATAACAGCACAGGACGAGTACGGATTAAGGATATTGGTACGTATTGCAAAATGTAAGAATCAGTCTGGATTAAGCATTCCTCAGCTCAGCGCAGCTGAAGGGTTGTCGAATCCCAATGTTTCCAAATTAACCAGAATGCTTCGCATGAAGGGCTTAATTAATAGCACCAAAGGACACGTTGGGGGATATGTACTAGCTAGACCTGCTGACGATATTACGGTGAATGATGTTTTGAACGCTTTAGGTGGGCGATTGTTTGACGAAACATTTTGTGCCAGTCATGCGGGAGTACTAAAATTGTGCACGAGCTCTGTTGATTGTTCTATTCGTTCACTTTGGTCAATGGTGCAATCTACCATTGACCTGCTACTGGATAAGATAACGCTGGCAGATTTATCGAACAATGAAAAGGAGGCTGCTTGTACTTTCCAAAACTTATTTGATAAAATACCCATTGATGTGGCACATAAAAAATAATTATTAAAAATAAAAAATAAAATGATAACAGTTTCAGAAAATGCAAAACAACATGCGTTAAGTTTAATAGCAAACGAAAATAGCCCAGAAGGAACATTTATACGTGTAGGTGTGGATGGCGGTGGTTGTTCAGGTCTTACTTACAATCTGGTGTTCGACAATGTTGCTGCAGAAGGCGATCAGATTTTTGAAGACAAAGGAATAAAGATTGCTGTTGACAAAAAAAGCTTTTTGTATTTAATAGGCACAGAGCTAGATTATGTGGGAGGCTTAAACGGAAAAGGCTTTGTGTTTGTCAATCCGAACGCAAGCAGAACCTGTGGATGTGGAGAGTCCTTTGGCGTTTAAATTTATGTTTAAGGTTGGAAGGTTAGAAAGGTGAAAAAATAATAAAAAATGGCAATAATAATTACAGAGGAATGCATTAATTGTGGCGCTTGCGAACCGGAATGCCCAAATAATGCCATCTACGAAGCAGGTGCTGAATGGCGTTTTTCTGATGGAACATTAATAAAAGGAATGTTTACCGGAAAAAGCGGATTGACTGCTGATGCAGACGAATTGGAAACACCTGTATCCAATGAAGTCTATTATATAGTAGCTGATAAATGCACAGAGTGTGTTGGTTTTCATGATGAGCCACAATGTGCTGCTGTTTGTCCGGTGGATTGTTGTGTGGATGATGAAAACTGGCGCGAAAGCACAGAAGAATTATTGGCAAAAAAAGAATCCTTACATTTAGTTAATCTATATTGAAAGGTTAAAAAGTTGGAAAGTTAAAAGGTTGAAAAATTGAAAGGTTAGAATGTTAAAAGGTTGGAAAAGTTGAAAAGTTTCTTGCAAAACATTCTAACAATATTAAAACAAAAAAAATGAACGAAATTATAGAAAAAAAAATAAGTACGGATTACAAATACGGTTTTGTTACCGATATCAAAGCCGATAACGCACCGAAAGGGTTGAATGAAGATATTATACGCTTTATTTCTGCAAAAAAAACCGAACCCGAATGGATGTTAGCCTATCGCCTAAAGGCTTTTCGACATTGGTTAACAATGGAAGAGCCAGACTGGGCTCATGTTTCTTATGAGAAGCCTAACTATCAGGATATTATTTATTACTCAGCTCCAAAACCAAAAAAAGTATTAAACAGTCTAGATGAAGTGGATCCTGAATTGTTGAAAACATTTGAAAAACTTGGTATTTCAATCTTAGAACAAGAACGCCTTTCGGGGGTAGAAAATAGAGTAGCACTTGATGTTATTGTGGACAGTGTTTCGGTAAAAACAACTTTTAAAGAAACATTGGCTGAAAAAGGAATTATTTTTTGTTCGTTTGGCGAAGCAATTCAAGAGCATCCAGAATTAGTAAAAAAATACATGAGCACAGTTGTTCCCTATACTGATAATTTTTTTGCGGCATTGAACTCCGCTGTATTCACTGACGGCACGTTTTGTTATATTCCAAAAGGCGTTCGTTGTCCGATGGAACTTTCAACATATTTCAGAATAGAAGCAGCAGGAACAGGTCAGTTTGAACGTACCTTAATAATAGCCGATGAAGGTTCGTACGTGAGTTACCTCGAGGGCTGCACGGCACCGATGCGTGATGAAAATCAATTACACGCAGCCGTTGTGGAACTTGTAGCACATAAAGATGCGGAAATAAAATACAGCACGGTGCAAAACTGGTATCCAGGAGATAAAGATGGTAAAGGCGGCATTTTTAATTTTGTTACCAAACGAGGTATTTGTTTAGAAGACAACTCTAAAATCTCTTGGACACAGGTAGAAACAGGTTCTGCAATTACCTGGAAATACCCATCGGTAATTTTAAAAGGTGATAATTCGGTTGGCGAATTTTATTCTGTCGCGCTTACCAATAACTATCAGCAAGCCGATACAGGAACGAAAATGATCCACCTAGGAAAAAACACTAAAAGCACTATTATATCAAAAGGAATTTCGGCAGGCTTTAGCAACAACAGTTATAGAGGTTTGGTGCGCATTGCAAAAAGGGCAACCAACGCACGTAATTTTTCGCAATGCGATAGTTTATTGATGGGTCCAACATGCGGAGCGCATACATTTCCGTACATTGAAATAAAAAACAATACCGCCATTGTAGAGCACGAAGCAACAACTTCAAAAATTGGCGAAGACCAGCTATTTTATTGCAAACAAAGGGGAATCGATAATGAAAAAGCCATTGGTTTAATTGTAAACGGCTATTGCAAAGATGTATTAAATCAATTACCAATGGAGTTTGCGGTTGAGGCACAAAAATTATTGGCGGTTTCGCTGGAAGGATCAGTAGGATAAAAAAATTAGAAAGCAGGAAGGCTAGAAGGTTAAAAGGTTAGAAAGTTGGAAGGTTAGAAAGTTGAAAAATTAGAAAGCAGGAAGGTTGGAAAGTTAAAAATTGGACACGCATCAACTTTAAAACTTTTAAAAAAATATATGGCAAAAGTTGATAAAATAGAGGATATCGTTGTATGGCAATTAGCAATAGAATTGACAAATGCTATCTATACCGTTACTAACAATACTGTTTTTAATAAAGATTTTGCTTTAAGAGATCAGATAAGAAAGTCAGCAATATCAATTCCTTCAAACATTGCTGAAGGTTTTGAAAGAAATAGCACAAATCAATTTTTATATTTTTTAGTTATAGCAAAAGGTTCTGCAGGAGAGCTAAGAACACAATTATTAATTGCAAAAAATCAGAATTCTATCAGCCAATCAGAATTTGAAAAAATAAATAAAGACGCCTTAGCAGTAAGTAAAAAATTAGGCGCTTTTATAACTTACCTCAAAGAATTTAAACTAAAACAATCCCAAAACCCTAAACTACAACAACCATAAAAATTAAAAAAATGATATCAATAAAAAATTTACATGCGTCAATTGACGGAAAAGAAATTCTGAAAGGAATAAACTTAGAAATAAAAGCTGGTGAAGTACACGCTATTATGGGGCCGAACGGTTCGGGAAAAAGCACATTGGCAGCGGTGCTTGCAGGGCGTTCAGAATTTGAAGTTACCGAAGGTAAAGTAACCTATGATGGTATAGATTTACTGGAACTGTCCCCTGAAAATAGGGCCAGAGAAGGTGTATTTCTTGCATTTCAATACCCCATTGAAATTCCAGGAGTAAGCAATGTTAATTTTTTGAAAACCGCCATTAACGAAATTCGTGCATACAAAGGTTTGGAACCAATGGCCGCAAAAGATTTTTTAATGATGCTTAAAGAAAAGCAAAAGTTAGTTGAGTTGGACGGTAAACTTACCAGTCGCTCTGTAAATGAAGGATTTAGCGGTGGTGAAAAAAAACGCAATGAAATATTTCAAATGGCCATGCTTGATCCAAAACTTGCCATACTTGATGAAACCGATAGCGGGCTTGATATTGATGCACTGCGCATTGTTGCCAACGGAGTAAACAAATTGAAATCGAAAGATAACGCAACCATCATTATCACACACTATCAGCGGTTGCTGGATTATATTATACCTGACTTTGTTCACATATTATATAACGGGAAAATTGTAAAATCAGGACACAAAGAATTGGCTTTAGAGTTGGAAGAAAAAGGATATGATTTTATTAAAGAAGAAGTAGAAGCATAATTTATTTGATAAACAAAATGGAAACAGTTATTAAAACAAGTACGATAAAAGATCAATTAATTTTTGAATTTGAGACATCAAAATTATTTTTGTTTGGCAACACAAAACTGCGCGAACAAGCTATGGAAAGCTTTTACAAACTTGGCATTCCAAACTATAAGCACGAAGAATATAAATATACCCAAATAGATGTATTGCTGAAAGGGGAATTTGATTTTTCGGCAAATAAAAACTGTAGTGATGAGCAAATTGAACACATAAAATTTTTAAAAGATGCGTATATTGTAATTATCGAAAACGGTGTTTTTGTTGAAGGATTATCAAATTTACAGAACATCCCCAAAGGTTTAACGATATGCAGTTTAGTTGATGCAGAAAAAAGCAATTCGCCTGATTTTGAAAAACATTATGCACAATATGCTGATGTAAATGCTGACCCATTTATTGCATTAAATACTGCAATGAATAAAGATGGCGTTTTTATTCATGTTGCAAAAAATGTGATAATTGAAAAGCCGATACATATCATTCACATTTCAACAGCATTCGAAAATACAATTATTCATCCACGTAACTTAATAGTAGTTGATGAAAATGCGCAAGCGAAAATTATTGAGTCGTTTGAAACACTTGATTCTACGGCAAAAATATTCAGCAATGCATTAACGGAAATTGTAGTCAATGAACGTGCTATTGTTGATCACTATAAAATTCAAGATGAAAACACCTGCCTAAAGGGCGGGCAGGAGTTGGGTTATTTGATGAATACCACACAAGTAATTCAAAAGACACAAAGCGTATTTTCTACCCATACCTTTACATTGAGTGGCACATTGGTTCGCAATAACTTAACGATAGTGATGGACGGGGAACATATTGAATCTCATTTGAATGGATTGTATTTAACTGCAGGAAATCAAATGGTTGACAACCATACTTTGGTAGATCATCGCAAGCCAAATTGCAATAGTAACGAGCTTTACAAAGGCATTATTGATGGAAAATCAACAGCTACCTTTAATGGGAAAATATTTGTGAGAAAAGATGCGCAAAAAACAAATGCATTTCAATCAAACAAAAATATTTTATTGAGTGAAGCCGGAACAATCAATACAAAACCCCAATTAGAAATATATGCAGATGATGTAAAATGTTCGCACGGTGCATCAACAGGTAAGCTGGATGAAGACAAAATATTTTATCTCCGAGCCCGTGGATTAAGCCCGGAAAGCGCTAAAAAATTATTGATGCACGCATTTGCTTCGGAAGTTGTAAACACGGTTAAAATTGAGCCTTTGCAAGAATACATTGAAGGGAAGATTTTTAAAGTATTTGAATTAAAAAGTTGAAAGGTTAAAAGGTTAAAAAGTTGGAAGGTTCGTAAGTTGGGAGGTTGAAAGCTGTCTTGTAAAACATTCCAACTTTATAACATTAAAACTATATGACTATAAAAAAGCTTTAAAACAATTAAAAAACAGTAAAAAAATGGAACCCATTACAAAAAATAACACCCTTGATATTGAAAAACTTCGTCAGGACTTTCCTATCCTTTCTAAAAAGGTAAATGGCAAACCTCTGGTGTATATGGACAATGGGGCAACTACACAAAAACCTAAACAGGTAATTGATGCCATTAGCAATTATTACCAAACACAAAATGCCAATGTACACCGTGGGGTGCATCAATTAAGTCAAGAGATCACCGTTGCTTATGAGAATGCCCGTGTTACTGTTCAAAAACATTTGAATGCAACCTTGCCGCAAGAAATTATTTTTACCAGTGGCACTACTGAAAGCATCAATTTGGTAGCAAACTCATTTGGAAAAAAATATATAAAATCAGGCGATGAAATCATTATTAGTGAGATGGAGCATCACAGTAATATAATTCCGTGGCAGATACTTTGTGAGGAGAAAGGCGCTGTATTAAAAGTAATTCCGATCAATGAAAAAGGAGAATTACTTATTGACGAATACAAAAAACTACTGTGCGACAAAACAAAAATGGTAGCTGTTACACATATTTCAAATACCCTTGGAACCATTAATCCGGTAAAAGAAATTATTGCACTTGCACACGAAAAAAATATTCCAGTATTAATTGATGGCGCTCAGGCTTTACCTCATATAAAAGTAGATTTACAAGATTTAGGTGCAGATTTTTACTGCTTTGGCGGTCATAAAATATTTGCACCATCAGGTGTTGGTATACTTTATGGAAAAGAAAAATGGTTGAACGAAATGCCTCCATATAAAGTGGGAGGAGGTACTATAAAAACGGTTACGTTTGAAAAAACTGAGTATGCTGATTTGCCTTTAAAATTTGAAGCAGGAACTCCGAATATTGAAGGCGGTATAGGGTTAGCAGCAGCAATTGACTATGTAAATGAAATTGGCTTAGAAAAGATTGGTGCTTATGAAAACGAACTCTTAGCGTATACCACCACTAAGCTTTCGGCTATTGAAGGACTGAGAATTATAGGCACGGCAAAAGAAAAAGCAAGTGTTATTTCCTTTATAATTGAAGGAATTCATCCATTGGATATGGGAACAATATTAGACAAACAAGGTATTGCTGTGCGCACTGGTCACCATTGCACACAACCGCTGATGGAACATTTTGGCATACCAGGCACCATACGTGCTTCATTTGTATTTTACAATACGAAAGCAGAAATTGATGCGCTGTTGAATGGAATACAGAAAGCAATTAAAATGTTAAAATAGGAATGGTTAAAAAGCTAGAAGGTTAAAAGGTTAGAAAGTTGGAAAGCTGGAAAGTTGTAAAGTTAAAAAATAAATAAAGATGAAGATAGCAGAGATAGAAAATGAAATAGTTGAAGAGTTCGAGTTATTCGGTGACGACTGGGAAAGCAAGTACGAGCATCTGATTGATTTGGGAAAACATTTGCCTTTGATTGAGAAACAATACAAAACCGATGACAGATTGATAAAGGGCTGTCAGAGCAAAGTGTGGTTGCACTCAGAATTGAAAGACGAAAAAGTTATTTTTACAGCCGACAGCGATGCAATTATTACGAAAGGAATTGTAGCGTTAATGATAAGAGTTATATCAGGGCATACAGCAGATGAAATTATAAATGCACAATTCGAATTTATAAATAAAATAGGATTGATAGAGCACCTGTCGCCTACTCGTAGTAATGGTTTAGTAAGTATGATAAAACAAATGAAATTGGATGCACTTGCATATAGGCAGTTAGAAGGATAGAAAGTTAGAAGGTTAGAAAGTTGGAAGGTTGGAAATTTGGGAAAGTTAGAATGTTGGAAAGTTGAAAAGTTGGAAATAACCTTAAAACCTTTCAACCCTAAAACCTTAAAATAAAAAAATAAAAAATAAAAAAATGGCAGCAATAATAATCACACAAAATACGGAGCTTACACAAAAGGCTATCGACATGCTTAAAACTTGTTACGACCCGGAAATACCCGTTGATATTTGGGAGTTAGGTTTAATTTACGAACTCACTATTGATAAAGAAAACAACCTCACGATGCTCATGACTTTAACCTCACCAAATTGTCCGGTAGCTGAAACATTGCCACCTGAAACAGAACAAAAATTGCGTGAAATAGAAGGGGTTAAATCAGCAAAAATAACCATGACTTTTGAACCACCTTGGGGCAAAGAAATGATGAGTGAGGAGGCACAACTCGAATTAGGATTTATGTAATATGGAAAACGAACTCATAAATAAAGTAGCTTTAAGTGGCATCATCACAATCAATCTTGAAGATTTTTACCCTTCAGGCGAACGGGTATTGTTCGATATAAAAGAGCAATTATTTCATGGTTTGATATTGAAAGAAAAAGACTTTAGGGAATTTGTTAAGAATGAAGACTGGAGTAAATACAGAGATCAATACGTTGCACTGATTTGTTCAACTGATGCTATTGTGCCAACCTGGGCATATATGCTATTGGCAATACAGTTAGAGCCTCATGTAAAAAAAGTTGTGTTCGGTGATTTAGAAACAATTGAAACAGTTTTGTATAATGAGATACTTAACAAACTAGATATCAATGATTACAAAGATGCCCGCGTGGTTATAAAAGGCTGTGGCAATCTGCCTGTGCCTAAAGCTGCTTATGTTGAAATTACCAGGCTTTTACGCCCGGTTGCAAAAAGCATCATGTATGGCGAAGCTTGTTCTATGGTTCCTTTATACAAACAGCCCAAATAGATTTTAAATAACCAAACCGATATAGAAAACAGTTCTAAAGAATCAAAAAAGTGTACATAAATTTTAATACTAAAAAAAAAGCAAGAATGAAACTACAAAACGTTAGTCAAAAATTGATTGGTTCTCATCTTATTTCTGGTGAGATGATCCCAGGAACTGAAATCGGGTTGAAAATTGATCAGGTGTTATTACAAGATGCCACAGGCACATTGGTAATGCTGGAATTGGAAGCTTTTAATTTAAATAAAATAAAACCAGAGGTTGCAGTCCAGTATGTAGATCATAATCTGCTTCAAACGGATTATAAGAATATGGATGACCATCTATTTCTTCAGTCTGCAGCGGCACGTTTTGGATTCTGGTTTAGCAGATCAGGAAATGGAATTAGCCATGTAGTGCACATGGAACGGTTTGGAAGGCCAGGCAAAACGCTGCTGGGTTCAGACAGCCATACTCCTGCCGGAGGCGGTATTGGAATGCTTGCCATCGGTACAGGCGGATTGGATGTGGCGCTTGCTTCAGCAGGTGAACCGTATTTTGTTAAAATGCCAAAAGTGATGGGTATCAAACTCATTGGGAAGTTACCCGACTGGGTAAGCGCAAAAGACGTGATTTTAGAAATGCTTCGCAGGTTTGATGTGACCGGAGGACGTGGATATATCTTAGAATATTATGGACTTGGTCTGAAATCGCTGAGTGCTTGGGACCGACATGTTATCGCCAATATGGGAACAGAGACAGGCGCAACAACTTCCATATTTCCTTCGGATGAAATCACCCGTGAATTTCTTAAACAAGAAGGAAGAGAGGATGAGTGGATAAAATTGGAAGCTGATGAAGGTGCAACTTACGATCTTGATATTGAAATCAATTTATCTGAGTTAGAACCTTTAATTGCACTTCCTGGCAGTCCGGGCAATGTTGTTCCAGTAAGAGAAGTTAGCGGATTGAAAATAAATCAAGTTGTTATTGGCTCTTCTGCAAATCCAGGATTACGTGATTTTTGGATTACATCTCAAATTATAAAAGGGGAAACTGTTTCTCCCGATGTTTCTTTTGATGTCAATCCTTCTTCCCGACAAGTGCTAGAAAATTTAACAGAAATGGGCGCTCTTGGGCCTTTGATAGCTGCTGGTGGACGCCTTCATCAATCCGGTTGTATGGGATGCATCGGTATGGGACAAGCTCCTGCTACCAATACGATTAGTCTCCGAACGATGCCTCGTAATTTCCCGGGACGTTCAGGCACACTCGATGACCAGGTGTACCTATGCAGCCCAGAAACTGCGGCAGCTTCTGCCCTTACTGGAAAAATTACTGACCCCAGAGAACTTGAAACTTTAATGAATATTGCTTATCCAAAATGGATAGAGCCAACCCAAATCAAGGTAAGTAAGAAAATGCTAATTGCTCCAAATAAAGAATCACCTGAATTAATTAAGGGACCAAACATTAAAACACTTCCCAATTTTGAAGAGCTTCCAGATGAATTAGAAATCCCTATACTATTGAAAATGGGAGACGATATCTCCACAGATGGAATACTGAAAGCGGGTGCTGATGTACTGCCTTTGCGTTCAAATATTCCGGAGCTGAGTAAATATGCTTATTATGCCATTGACCAAAGTTTCTATGATCGCGCCATTCAAAATCAAAAAACACATACAGGCTTTTGTGTTACAGCAGGCGGAAATTACGCCCAAGGTTCAAGCAGAGAACACGCTGCGTTGGCTCCCCGATATCTTGGACAAAGGTTTGTTATTGCCAAATCTTATGCCCGTATTGGCTGGCAGAACCTAATCAATTTTGGTATGATCCCTTTCGAATTCATAAACCCAGCTGACTGGGATAAGCTGGAACAAGGCGATGTTTTACGGATAGAAGGCTTAAGGACAGCCATCAAAAACAGATATCCGGTAACAGCTACTATTTTGGAAAAAGATATTACAATTCCACTTAATTACAATATAAGTGAGCGACAAGTTGCACATATCTTAAAAGGCGGAGTTATTAATTTAGTAAAAGAAAGCAGTTAAAAATTTAGAAAGTTTAAAGTCGATGTACCTAAACCCTTTAACTTTAAAACTAAAAGAAATGGAGACCATAAAAGAAATAAGTATTGATGTAAAACACATCGCAACACTTGCTGGACACAGCGGCTGTGTATATGCCATTGATAAAGGCATATCTGAACAAACTGTTTTTACAGGTGGTAGTGATCGGTTTATTGCATTATGGAATTTAGAAACCCTGCAAGCTGAAAAATTTGCGGCATCTTTACCAGCAACGGTTTATGCAATTTGTCATATTCCTGAAAAAAAATTATTGCTTGCAGGAACAACAACAGGAAGTATTCACATCATTGATTTAGAGAAAAGAGAAGAAATAAAAATGCTGCAACATCATACGGCACCAATTTTTGACATAAAATATTCGTTAAAAACCAATTGTTTTTATACAGCTGGTGGAGATGGTAATTTTGCGGTTTGCTCACTCGATGCTTTATCGTTGATAAAAATTAAAAAACTATCTAACCAGAAAGTACGCAGTATTGATTTTAATTATAGGACTTCCGAAATAGCGGTTGCCTTAGGTGATTGCAACATTCTTATATTTGACCTGCACACATTGGATCATAAAAAAGATTTTATTGCACATCAACTTGCAGCAAATGTTGTGCGTTACAGCCCCGATGGCAAATTCCTTTTAACAGGAGGAAGAGATGCACATTTGAATATTTGGCAAGTAGGAAGTTATGAATTAGCAGAGTCAATTCCTGCGCATAATTGGGCTATTTATGATATCGTATTTAATCCCGATGCTACCTTATTTGCCACTGCAAGCCGTGATAAAACCATAAAAATTTGGGATGCACAATCACATCAGTTATTAAAACGCATCAGTAAAGAAAATTTTGATGGAGCACATACACACTCGGTAAATAAATTACTTTGGAGTACTTATAATAATTATTTGGTTTCTGCGGGTGATGATAGAATGGTTATGGTAAGGGAAGGGAATAGTTTTTGAAAATAAAAAAAAGGAAGACGAAAATGAATATAACAAAAGAACAAGTTTTAGAAGCCTTAAAACAGGTAGAAGATCCCGATTTAAAAAAGGATTTGGTAACGCTTGGCATGATAAAGGATTTAGAAGTAGATGGTAAAAACATAAGTTTTACCGTTGTACTTACAACGCCCGCCTGCCCAATGAAAGAGCTGATTCACAAGAATTGTGTAAATGCAATCAAAGCGCATCTAGGTGAAGGAGTGAATGTAAATGTGAGCATGACCTCCGATGTATCATCACGAAAAGGCAGTGGACCTATGTTGCCAGGCGTAAAAAACATTATTGGAGTAGCATCAGGTAAAGGTGGTGTTGGAAAATCAACAGTAGCTTCCAACTTAGCTTTGGCTTTGGTGCAGTTAGGCGCATCGGTCGGTTTGGTTGATGCTGATATTTATGGCCCCTCACAAACAATCATGTTTGATGTAGTGCATGAAAGACCAGATATGAAAGAGATTGATGGTAAAAATATGATTATTCCCGTTGAAAGTTATGGAGTAAAATTATTGTCTATTGGATTTTTTGCTGATACATCCCAAGCCATTGTATGGCGCGGACCAATGGCTTCAAAAGCGGTAGTGCAAATGTTTCAGGAAGCAGAATGGGGGGAATTGGATTATATGATTATTGATTTACCTCCCGGTACTGGTGACATTCATTTAACATTGGTTGGCGCTGTTCCTTTGAATGGGGTTGTGATTGTAAGCACTCCTCAATTGGTGGCTTTGGCTGATGCGAAAAAGGGTGTTGGAATGTTTCAGTTACCACAAATAAATGTGCCTGTTTTAGGTATTGTAGAAAACATGGCTTATTTCAGTCCGCCAGATCAACCAGATAAAAAATACTACGTATTTGGCAAAGATGGGGCAAAACAACTTGCTGCAGAATTAGGAGTTCCTTTGTTAGGCGAAATACCATTGGTGCAAAGCATCTGCGAAGCTAGTGATACAGGCCGTCCGGCTGTAATGCAAAAAAATACACCACAAGCGATTGCCTATATGGAAATGGCAAGCAAGGTTGCGCAACAGGTATCCATACAAAATGCAAAAGTGCCAATAGCTCTAGTGGCGGATGTTAAATGGTAATACTGATAGCGTGCAACTGAGCTTAAGCCGAAGTATATAAGATAGACATAATTATAACCAAACAGTTGAAAAAGTTAGAATTTGGTTTTGAAATAAATTAACTTTTCAACTTTCAACTAAAAAAATGACAACAGTAATCCATATTTACACCGAACAAGAACTAACTCTCTAACAAAAAAAAATTAAAAAAATGTCAAACAACAATATTGAAATAGCAGAAGAGCCAAGGTTTAAAAGAAAGCCAGATTGGTTGAGCGTAAAATTGCCAACTGGAGAAGCCTATAAAAAAGTACGAGAAATCGTATCCAAACATAAATTGCATACCATCTGCCAAAGTGGCAATTGTCCTAATATGGGCGAATGTTGGGGAGCAGGTACAGCCACATTTATGATTCTTGGCAATATATGTACTCGTTCCTGCGGATTTTGTGCTGTTTCAACCGGCCGTCCATTGCCTGTTGATTTGATAGAACCAGAACGGGTAGCAGAATCCGTGCGACTTATGAATATAAAACATTGCGTAGTTACCTCGGTTAACAGAGATGATTTAAAAGATGGCGGCTCTATTATTTGGGTGGAAACCATTAATGCCATTCGCAGAGTGAGCCCTACAACAAAATTTGAAACGCTTATCCCTGATTTTATGGGTAGTTGGGAAAACCTGCAACGCATTATTGATGCACATCCCGACATGGTTTCTCATAATACGGAAACCGTTCGAAGGTTAACCAAACAAGTGCGTGTCCAAGCAAAATATGATAGAAGCATGGAGGTTTTGCAACGGTTGAAAGAGGCAGGAATGAAAACCAAATCAGGAATTATGCTTGGATTAGGAGAAACCGAACAAGAGATTTATGAAACAATGGATGATTTACGAACAGTAAGCTGTGATGTGTTAACAATGGGACAATACCTGCAACCAACAAAACAACATTTGCCGGTTGTAGAATTTATTCACCCTGAAGTGTTTGCTAAATATAAGGCGATAGGCCTTGAAAAAGGTTTTCGTTATGTAGAAAGCGGCCCAATGATCCGTTCATCATATCATGCAGAAAAACATATTTTTTAACCTATAGTTTAAATTGATTAGAACGATTCCTAATTACGATTACAAATTAAAAACTTTACAGAGTTTATTAGGGATCTCTTTAAAACCCTGAATTATTTTAAACCATTAAATATTATATTATGTATCCAGAAAATTTAGTAATGCCAATGAAGGAAGAACTTACCTCCGTTGGTTTTGAAGACCTCCGCAATGCTGCGGAAGTAGATGCTGCCGTTAACTCAAAAGGCACCGTGTTAGTAGTTGTTAATTCAGTGTGCGGATGTGCTGCTGGTGCCGCACGTCCGGGAGTAAAACTTTCAGTGTTGGGAACCAAGCGCCCTGACCGTATTACAACTGTGTTTGCCGGTTTTGACACTGAAGCCACTGAACAAGCACGCAAACATTTTATGCCCTATCCTCCGTCATCGCCTTGTATAGGCTTGTTCAAAGATGGAAAATTGGTTCATTTTGTAGAACGACACCATATTGAAGGAAGGTCGGGAGCACAGATTGGCGATAACCTAAAGGCCGCTTATGAGGAGTATTGTTAACAATAAAGCTAGTTGAAAAGTTTTAAGGGCGAAAAGATTAAATATTTCTTGCAAAACTTTCCAACTTTGAACGTTATAAATAAATAAAAATGATGAATTTTAAAGATATGCCATTGCACTCACGGGTATGGGTCTACCAATCTATCCGGGATTTTTCTGTTAATGAAATCACGCAAATAAAAACTAAATCAGAAAATTTTATTGCTGAGTGGACTTCGCACGGAAAAACGCTGAGTGCCTGTATTGAAATCTTTCACAATCGTTTTATTATAGTATGTGTAGATGAAAAAATCACTTCCGCCAGCGGATGCGGAATTGACAAGTCGATAAAATTTATTCAGCAATTGGAATTTGACTTAGGCGGAAATACTTCTCTTCTAGACAGAATGAATGTTGCTTACAGGAAGCCCAGCATCAATGACGAAGTAGGAGTAGGGGGGATTATTTCGTGTCATATTTCTGAACTCAAAAATTTGATTGCATTTCCGGAAGAACAAAAAGGGATAACGGTATTCAATAACCTCGTAAATACCAAAGCAGCGTTGGAGAAAAATTGGGAAGTGCCCTTGGAAAAATTTGGCAATACAAAAAAACAAAATAATGATAAATAGAATTAAACAATTACAAGCATTTTTAAAGAATGACATCAACAACTCTTCTATGAAATACCCAATGAAATTGGCATATGTTGAGGTTAAAGAAGCTAATATTGCGAGAGATTGCTTTTTGAAATTGATAAAGGAGGATAAAAATTATGGAGCGAGCCACTATCAATTCCAGAAATTATACGAGTCTCTGAATAAATTAGAAGAAGCAAAGGGGATTTATAAAAATGGAATTGAGACTGCTCAACAAATTGAAAAAAAAACGTTGTTAGAGTTACAAGAACCTTATAATATACTAATAGAAATTGAAGAGTATGGATATTGATAATTATTCAACAGAAGGTTCTTCTGTTTCCGAGGGTTTCAACAGTGATGACTCTTGCCTTACGTATGGTTGTAGCAAATCAGATGTATATGACTGGCTGTCAGATATTGTTTTGCCAGCTGGTTATAAAATTTGCAATATTATAGAGATAAAATTTAAAGGGTTCCGTAAGGAATTCTATCTAAATCATCAAAATGTATATTTCAAAAATGGAGAATTGGTTGTTGTTGAGGGCACTATGGGTGGTTATGATATTGGGCATGTTTCATTAACCGGTGAACTGGTAAGTATGCAGCTCAGGAAAAAGAATGTGCGTATGGAAGAAGTAGTTAAAAAAATATATCGCATAGCTACTCCTGCTGATGTAACTAAATGGAAGCTGGCCAAAGAGATGGAATTAGACACTTTGTATAAAACGCGGGTTTTGGCTAAAAATCTTGGGTTATCTATGAAATTAACCGATGTAGAATACCAAGGTGATAAATCTAGAGCTACATTTTATTACACAGCCGAAGGGCGTGTGGATTTCCGGGAGTTAATTAAACACCTGTCCGAAGCCTTTCATATACGTGTTGAAATGCGTCAAATTGGAATACGGGAGGAAGCCTTCCGCATTGGCGGTATAGGCCCCTGCGGAAGCCATTTTTGCTGTCATACCTGGTCTGTTAACTTTAAAACTGATTACCCTTTTGCGAACCGCCATCAAAATATTTCGAGGCGAAAAGACAATAAATTTGAATGCTATAACAAGGATGAGACGGAGTATAAAGACAGCATTAAATCGAAGAATTTAAAGGATAAAGCGCAAGAAAAAAATAAATCTATAGTTGCCAAAGTCTTGTTTAATGAAAATGTTGACGGTCAGGATAGCATAACTCGTTTTGATGCTAAAGGTAGTAAGCGTAAAAAGAACAATCATAAAAGCAAGAAACGCAAACCATAATAATAAAAATCTAATACATTAAAAAAAATAACCATGTCAGAACATAAAGTTAATTTAAGTTGGAAAAATGAGTCAGAAGATTTCTCTTATAAAAAATATGAGCGTACACATTGTAGGCTTCCCCCTTTTAGTACCGATTTAAAGTAGACAAACTTATATAATTTATTTTAATATTTTATTTATTAATCTTTTAGGGCTGACTGAAGCGAAGGCGTAGCCGAAGCGGAAGGAAGCCCTAAAAGATTGTTTTCTCTATACATTACTGGACTCTTACCTTTTAAGCT
>Ga0208414_1001619_pt1 | contig 16602 bp, 22 predicted proteins | sample AntAceMetag02UKE_FD_184770 | JGI IMG/M metagenome (GOLD analysis project Ga0208414, IMG submission 184770) | Saline lake microbial communities from Ace Lake, Antarctica - Antarctic Ace Lake Metagenome 02UKE (SPAdes) (version 2) | ecosystem: Environmental > Aquatic > Non-marine Saline and... | reverse complement strand
GTTCGGGAGGCTTTTGTTCACTCGGCGTGCTCGCCTTCGTAGAAGGCGCTGTCGGTGATGCGCTTCAGCAGACTGGCGTAATGCTCGAGGGTGCCGACGTCGCCCCAGTTGATCTCGTCGGGGTGCGCTTCAAAATGGTCGTCGCTGAGGGCCGTCAAGCGCGCCAGCATTGCGTCGATCTGGAACTTGGTGGTCATGAAGGCGTCGAGGGCTTTGGTATTGTCGGTGGCGCAGCGGGTGGTCATGGCTTGGTCTCCGGGGATGAGTTGCTTCGTTTTGGCGTAATCACCATCGCTCTGGCGGGGTGGTTAGTGTAGGTAAATCCCAGCAATATCAGTGCTTTCTGATTATACTCCGTGCTGCCCCGGCGTCGACCGATCAGCATCGGCCTGCGGCACGACCGTCTCCCATTGGCAGCCGATCCACATATAAAGGTGCGCGAACTCCCGCGTCGGGCATGGCAAGTTGCGCGGATCGCGCGGCGGGTCGAAACAATCCAGCGACTCCACCGTGACCTGCCGGATCTCGCGCGCAGCAAGGATGTCCTCGGGTTTCCACCGCGCCAGCGCGGGCAGCATATGGGCGGGATAGCCGTCGAAGTGAACGTAGACGTGCGTCCATTCCTCGGGGCCGGTCTAGATGGCGATCTGCGCGCGGGTGCTCATTTGCCCTGCCTCAGATCAGCTGCAGCTCGACCAGCACGGTGCTGGCGGCGGCCAGTTGTGCGGTCGGCAGGTCGATCTTGATGTGCGAGAAGAGGTCCGAGCATTCGGCGCGGACGCCCACTTCCTTCAGCGCGTCCTCGATACCGGCGGCGACGCTGTTCAGGCGGCTGCGGTCGAGATGCTCGGGCAGCGTGTCGATGTCGATGCGGATGGTGGTTGTGGCCATGGTCATATCCCTTCCCTCCTTCAGCGCTTGGCAGCGGCGGCAAGGCCTGCGGCGTAGGCCTCGTTCAGCGCAGCGCGCATGGCCCAGACCGCGACATCGTGGAAATCCAGCCGGTCGCGGTTTCGGGTTTCCAGCGTCTCAATGAAGAAGTGCCTGGTGGCGATGTCGAGGATCAGCGCCTCTGGCGCGGCGGGTGCGGGTTTGGTTTTGGTCGCTTGGGTCATGATCTGGTCACCGATCCGGGGGTGATTTCCTGATCAGAGAATTGCTCTATCGGGGAGTGTAATCAACTGAATAAGATCACTATTTCCATTTAATTACAATATCTTGAGGTCCGTTAAATCGCCATGGAAGGTATGTCAGAACGCGAGTATTCCGCCCATTCCGGCCTGTCGCGCGGGGCCATCCAGAAGGCACGCAAGGCCAGTCGGCTGGTGGTTTACAGCGACGGGTCGATCAACGCCGCCGCGTCTGATGTGCGCCGAGCCGACATGACCGACCCGGACCAGCAGCGCCGCAGCACCGGCGGCGATAGCAGTTTCAGCGGCCCCGCCGACAGCTCGTCCTATCTGAAGGCGCGCACCGCGCTGACCGTCTACCAGGCGCAGGACAAGCAGCTTGGCATCCAGAAGAAGAAGGGCACGCTGGTCGACCGCGCCCGGGCTGAGGCACTGGTGTTTCGCCTCGCACGGCAGGAACGCGACACATGGGTCACCTGGCCCAGCAGAGTGGCCGCACTGATGGCGGCCGAAATAACCGCAGAGGTGGAAAAGCAATCCGGCAAACCGGTGCGACCGGTGCGACCGGTGATCATCGAGGCCGCGATCCTGCAGAGGGTGCTGGAAACCCATGTCAGACAGCACCTCGAAGCCCTCGCCGATCTCCGGGTCAGCCTCGGATAACGACAGCACGGCCAGCGATGATCTGACCGCAGACCTCGACCTCGGGTTTGACGGGGCCGAGGATATCTTGCGCAGCTGGCGCAAAGGCATGCGCCCGGATCCTGACCTGACGGTGTCGGAATGGGCGGATGCGCATCGCTGGCTGTCGTCGCGTGCTGCGGCCGAGCCGGGGCCAGATCGCACCGCGCGAGCGCCCTACCTGCGCGAGATCATGGATGCTCTGTCGCCCCGCCACCCGGCGCAGCGCATCTCGTTCATGAAAGCAGCGCAGGTTGGCGCTACAGAGGCTGGCAACAACTGGATCGGCTTTGTCATTCACCACGCACCCGGGCCGATGCTGGCAGTATTGCCGACGGTGGAAATGGCCAAGCGCACCTCGCGCGGGCGGTTGGACCCCTTGATCTCGGAAAGCCCGGCCCTGCGTGCACTGGTCAATCCGGCCCGGTCGCGCGACGCTGGAAATTCGATGCTGTCCAAGGAATTCCCCGGCGGCATCCTGGTGCTGACTGGGGCGAACTCGGCAACTGGCCTGCGCTCGATGCCTGCCCGCTACATCTTTCTGGACGAGGTCGACGCCTATCCAGCCTCGGCCAACGAGGAAGGCGACCCGGTCACTCTGGCGGAGGCGCGGACCACCACTTTCTCGCACCGTCGCAAGGTGTTCATGGTTTCCACACCGACCATCCGGGGCATCAGCCGGATCGAGCGCGAATACGAGGCATCAGATCAGCGCAGATACTTCGTGCCCTGCCCGCATTGCGGGGCGATGCAGTGGCTGCAGTTTGAGAGGCTGCGCTGGGACAAAGGGCGACCGGACACCGCCGCCTACCATTGCGAGGGCTGCGAGAAGTCCATCGCCGAGCATCACAAGACGCAGATGCTGGAGCGCGGCGAATGGCGGCCGACGGCTGTGTCCGCCGATCCCCACTCCATCGGCTTCCACATCTCAGCGCTCTATTCACCGCTGGGCTGGAAAAGCTGGCAGCAGATCGGGCGCGACTGGCTGGCGGCGCAAGGCTCAGAGGAAATGCTGCGTGCGGCGCGCAACACCCTTCTTGGCGAGACTTGGGTCGAGAGCGGCGATGCACCGGAATGGCAGCGGCTGGCGGAGCGGCGCGAAGCCTATGGTGGGGCGCAGATTCCCGTCGGTGGCCTGTTCCTGACGGCTGGTGTCGATGTCCAAAAGGACCGGATTGAAGTCGATGTCTGGGCTTGGGGCCGGGACAGGACAAGCTGGCTGGTCGATCACATCGTCATCTCCGGTGGTCCGGAAGATCCCGCGTGCTGGGACAAACTGACCGCCCTGCTGGGTCGGACGTGGGCTTGCACCAATGGTGCTGTGATGGTGATCGGCAAACTGGCCATCGACACCGGGTATGAAGCTCCAGCCGTTTACGCTTGGGCGCGGAAACAGGGCTTCGATCAGGTGGCCACGATCAAGGGCCTCGAAGGCTTCAACCGCGCCACGCCAGTGTCAGGCCCGACCTTCGTCGACGCCACCATCGGCGGCAAACGTCTGCGCCGCGGTGCGCGGTTGTGGTCGGTGGCCACAGCCACCTTCAAAACTGAGACCTATCGCTTCCTACGGTTAGAACGGCCCTCGGACGAAGATCGGGCGCTGGGCGTGCTGGATGCGCCCGGCACCGTCCATCTGCCCAACTGGCTTGACACTGAATGGCTGAAACAGCTGGTGGCCGAACAACTGGTCACCGTGCGCAACAAGCGCGGTTACATCCCGCCGAGGAATTCGCTGCGGCGAAAGACGATCTCGTCGATCTCACCCGCCGTGGTGATCGTGGTGTCGACCGCAAGGTCTGTCGCCATGTGCGGCAGCAGGCGGGCGGCCTCGGCGTTGAAGTAATGGGTGATGGTCATGGGCGTGTCTCGGATCCGGGGTGATTTCCTGATCGAAGAGTCGCTCGACGGGCGAGTGTAATCAACTGAATAAGACCCCTATTCTATTTTAATTCCAATATCTTGAGGTCACGGCCAATTGCCATGGAGGGGATGAGAGAGCGCGAGTATTCCGCCCATTCCAGTCTCTCGCGCGGGGCCATTCAGAAGGCGCGCAAAGCCAGGAGGCTGGTAGTTTACGGCGAAGGCTCTATCAACGTGGCCGCGTCCGATGTGCGACGCGCCGAGATGATCGATCCGGACCAGCAACGGCGCAGCACCGGTAGCGACGCCGGGTTCAGCGGTCCAGGCTGACAACTCGTCCTATCTGAAGGCCCTTACCGCGCTGACCGTCTACCAAGCGCAGGAACGTCAGCTGGCGATCCAGCAGAAGAAGGGCACGCTGGTTGATCGGGCGTGCGCCGAGACATTGGTTTTTTGCCTGGCGCGGCAAGAGCGCGACGTCTGGGTGACCTTGTAAACGCCATTCAGAAATGTCATTGGCTGCGCAAACCAGAAATGTCATCAAAGGCGCTGACGGTAGCAAGGCTTAGCAGCCCGGAGACTTCATATATCGTAGGGTTGGTAAGCCTTGCGGATTGATCAGATGGGTCGCTTTGGTTAGCGTCTGTTCATGGATCCGACCCTCAAACTTCACGCCGATGTCGATGTCATGGAGCATTCGCCACTTTTGCGCGGGATGGTTTTGACGCTGCGCTATGCCGATGAACATGGCGGGATCGGCAGATGTTCCGACAGTGACATGGCCCTAGCTGTGGTTCCGGTCATGACAAACCCTTATTCCTTGAGGTCTACTGTTCACTTCGTCCAAACTCTTCGGGAATAGCTTGTCCGCTTCGGGGGTCTTGATCGACGGCGGGATCATGACCTTGTCACCCGGCGTCCAGTCCGCAGGCGTGGCAATATGCTTTGCGTCACCCGTGTAAAGCGCGTCGATTACCCGCAGGATTTCATCTAGATTGCGCCCCACATCTAACGGACAGGCCATAGACAGACGGATATTCTTATCCGGGTCGATGATGAAGACCGACCGCATCGCCGCCGTCGAGCTTTCGTGTACGTAGATCATGTCATAAAGCCGCGCCACCGTGGCTGTCCGGGTCGCTGACAATCGGGAATTTGACAGTCGTGACGTTCGTCAAGACTACCAAATATGCAGCTTCGGGCCGGCTAGGTCTTGTTTGGGGTTGAGTTGCGAATGGGTTATTGTGTGGATGTGCGGACGCTGCCTGCGATGCTGAGCGCGGCAAAGATCAGAGCGGCGACGCAGACAATGGAAGGTCCTGCTGGTGTGTCGAATATGTAGGCCGCCCGCAGCCCAACCAAAGCCGAGACACTGCCGATGCCTGCCGCCACCAAAGCCATGCTTTCGGGCGTGCGGCTCAGGGGTCTGGCGGCGGCGGCGGGGATGATCAGCATCGCGGCGATCAGCAACACACCCACGACCTTGATCGCAACGGCTACCGTTATAGCCAAAGCAAGGGTCAGGACCAGTTGCTCGCGCTTGGGATCGATCCCGCTGGCATAGGCGAGGTCCTCGTTCAGCGTCGCGGTCAGAAGTGCCGACCAGCGCCAACCGATGAGCACCACAACAAGGGCCGCCCCGCCCCAGATCACCGCCAGGTCCATGCGCGATACGGCCAGGATGTCGCCGAAAAGATAAGCCATCAGGTCGATCCGGATACCCGACAGGAACGACACTGCCACCAGCCCGAAGGCCAGCGCCGAATGGGCTAAGACGCCCAAAAGCGTGTCCATCGCGTAACCGCGCCCCGTGAGCAGGTTCACCGTCAGTGCCATCAGAAGGGCAATCACCATGGCCCCCGCAAAGACCGAGATCGACAGGGCCAGCGACAGGGCAACCCCAAGGATCGCGGCATGCGCCGTGGCATCGCCGAAATAGGCCATCCGCCGCCAGACGACGAAACAGCCCAAAGGGGCCGCAGCAAGGGCGACACCGATCCCGGCCAGCGTGGCGCGCATCATAAAATCGTCGAGCATTATTCGGCGGCTTCCTTATGGTCTTGGTGATGATCGTGACCGTGGTCGTGCCCGTGATCATGGTCGTGACGATATAGCGCCAGCGCGCCCATCGTGCCCGACCCGAACAGCGCACGATATTCCGGGGCCGAGGCGACCACCTCCGGCGTTCCTTGACAGCAGACATGACCGTTGAGGCAGATCACCCGGTCCGACGCGCTCATGACCACGTGCAATTCGTGGCTGATCATCAGGACGGCGCATCCGGTGTCGCGCCGCACCGTCTCGATCTGGCGGTAAAAGGCTGCGGACCCCGGTTGATCCAGCCCCTGCGTTGCCTCGTCCAGCAGCAGGAGCTGAGGCTTGCCAATCAGCGCGCGCGCCAGCAACACACGCTGGAACTGCCCGCCGGACAACCGCGACATCTGCGCGCCGGACAGGTCCGGCACACCGGCTTGGGCCAGTGCTTCGCCAAGGTGAGGTGCAGAAACCCCTCCCGGCAGCGCCAAAAAGCGCGCCACGGTCATCGGCAATGTTGGGTCGATGTGCAAACGCTGCGGCACATAGCCCACTCGCAGGTCGGAACTCTGCGTCACCCGACCGCGCGACGGCTTCACCGCGCCGATGATGGACCGCAGAAGGCTGGTCTTGCCCGACCCATTTGGCCCAACGATGGTCACGATCTCGCCGTGTTCAACCGTAAGCGAGACGTGCGACAACACCGTCTTCGCGCCATAGCGAACGCTCAGGTTCTCGACTTGCACAAGGCTCATACGGATACTTTCTCGGGGGCTTTTTCAGCGCAGTTCGGACAGACCCCTTCCGCTTCGACCACGGTGCGCTCGATCCGAAATCCGATTGCGCGGGCGGCGGTGCCCAATGCACCCTTGGCCACAACCGAGTGCGCCTCGGCTACGGAATCGCATAAGCGACAAATCATGAAAGCAGGCGCGTGGTTTTCGCCGGGATGGGCGCAAGCGATGAAGGCATTCAGCCGTTCGATCTTGTGGGCCAGTCCATGAGCCACAAGAAAATCAAGCGCACGGTAGGCGACGGGTGGTTGTGATCCAAAACCTTCGTCGCGCAGGCGATCCAGAATCGTGTATGCGCCGAGCGCCCGGTGTTCCTGCAAAAGGATCTCCAGAACCTTGCGGCGCACTGGCGTGAACCGCAGATTTTTCTTTTCACAGCGCGTCTCGGCAGCCGCCAGCCCATCCGCCACACAGGTGCCGTGGTCGTGGTGCGCGAACCCCACCGGAGTTGCAGTGCCTTCCAGGCCTTTCGAGGAGCCACTTGTCATGTTATCACGTTTCCAATATGAGGAATGTAACGTTATACAATCACATGGAGGACATGATGTCCAGAATGCTGCTTCCCCTTTCGATCACCGCCGCACTGATGGGAGGGACCGCCTTTGCGGAAGTGCCCCGTGTTGCCGTTGACATCGCACCGGTCCATTCGCTGGTCGCGCGTGTCATGGATGGCGTCGGGACACCCGACCTGATCGTCCAGTCCGGTGCCAGCCCACATGAATATTCGCTCCGCCCCTCCGAGGCCACCGCGTTACAGGAGGCGGATCTTGTCTTCTGGGTCAGCCCCGATCTGACCCCGTGGCTCGGTGACGCGATAGAGACACTGGCGACAAACGCGACCGTGACGGAACTACTGGAAGCGGACGGCACGATCGAGCTTGAGTTCCGGGAAGGCGCGCTGTTCGAGGCGCACGAGGAGCACGCCGAAGGCGAACACGAGGGCGAGGAGCATGCCGAGGGTGAGCATGACGACCACGAAGGCGAAGAGCACGCCGAAGGAGAGCATCACGACCACGAAGGCGAGGAACACGCCGGGGAAGAGGCTGGCCATGAGGGCCACGACCACGGCGAACATGACCCCCACGCGTGGCTGTCACCGCAGAATGCTGCGACCTGGCTGAATGTGATCGCGGGTCAGCTTTCCGCAACCGATCCGGACAATGCCGGTGCTTATTTCGCAAATGCAGCCGCAGGTCGGGCCGAGATCGACACCCTGACCGCCGAAGTCAATGCAATGTTGGAGCCGGTGCGTGGCGCACGGTTCATCGTCTTTCACGACGCCTATCAATATTTTGAATCCGCCTTCGATTTCCCCGCTTCGGGTGCCATTTCAGTGAGCGACGCCTCCGACCCAAGCCCGGCCCGGATTGCCGAAATCCGTGCAAGGATTGCTGATGAAGGCATCGATTGCGTGCTGGCTGAGCCACAGTTCAACGCAGGTCTTGTGGCAACAGTTCTTGACGGAACGGAGGCCGGAACCGGTATCCTCGACCCTCTTGGCTCCGATCTGGAGCCCGGCCCGGCGCTTTATCCCCAACTTATCCGCAATCTCGCAACAAACCTCGCGGAGTGCCTCTGAACAGAGCTGAATCGATGGGGCTGTTGGCGTATATCGCGTTGGCGGCCCGACTCCCACCTGCCTGTGACACGACGACCGGATTTGTCTGCGTGGGTAAGACCTCGCTTCTGAATGCCATTTTGCGCGACGGATTCAACGGGAGGATTGCTGCAATCGTGAACGAGTTCGGCTATACAGGTTTCGATTACGATCTGGTCAAGGCCGTTAGCGAAGAGGTGATCCTGATGCAGTCAGACTGTTAATACGCTCAAGCGCCAATTAGCCGCTTTTCAGTAAGGTGGTTTGCCATTTTAAAAGCTGCCGCTTATTAACTTTGCGATATTACAAAGGAACTGAGACGCCTGAAACGCCCATTTGGCTCAACCATTGGCCTGACGCTTGGCATCGGCCTTGCGGTCCCGGCTGAAGCGCATCCGCATGTCTTTGTCGACGGCGGGGTTAATTTTGTCATGTCGGGGCCGGAGACGCTCGATGCTTTGTCGGTCACGTGGCTCTATGATGATTTCGAAACGCTCTATGATCTCTCGTCCCGTGGGATAGAGCCGGAGGCGAACGGCAGCCTTTCTGAAGCCGACCGGGAGACGATCCGCGCAGCGTATAGTGACTGGCCGGACGATTTTGACGGCTCGGCGCACCTGTCGATCGACGGTCAGGCGATTGAATTGGCATGGCCCAGCGATCTAGCGGTCGATCTGGTCGACGGACGCCTGCAACTCACCTTTCTACGCAAGTTGGAAGAACCGGCAGATCTGGTGGGCAAGGCCGTCGAGGTCGCATTCTACGAAGCTACGTATTTCTTTGCCTTCAAGATCACCAACCAACCTGTCTTTGATGGCAGCGAGACCTGTGAGGCGACCGTTGTGCCGTACACACCTGGCGAACAGTCCGACGAGTTGCAGCAAAAGCTCGCGATGCTGGGCCGCGAAGAGACCCCGGACATCGCCAATGTCGGTCAGCTATTTGCAGACAGGATTATCATAGAATGCGCATAGCAGTTTCGATCACGTTGATCTTGCCGGCGATCCTGCTGTTCGCCATCGGAAAAATTTGCAATCTCTTTCGGGCACATGCGAAGCCGAAGTCGCTCCGTTCGAACCGGACGCCGCTGCCGCCGCGTTGCAGGCGCAACTTGCTGCCTTGTTCCGGGAGGAAACGCCGGAGCAAGACAATGTCGGACGCTTGTTCTCCGATGAGGTCAGCCTGACATGTCGATGAGTGATGAGCGACAACCATCTTGGCCGGTGCCGACAACCACCTTGGCCGGTGGGGCTGGACGGAAGACGGGCATGCCCGTCTGGAGGGCAGCCCCACCGGCCTGATTGATTTTGGGAATAGGTGCTGGTCGCTGCGGGTTGGTAAACTGGGATCTTCTGCCTTCAAACGGAGGACCCGGATTGGCCTACAAACCCATCACCGACCAGCAATTGAGAGTATACATGACCGACCTCCAAAAACACAGTCAGCGCACGGCGGCGGCCCGAGCCGGGTTCAGCGAACGGACCGCCAGACGCTTCGATGCCGACCCGACACCGCCTTCGCATCGCAAGATCGTCCACGGGCGCACGGTTGCCGATCCCCTTGAAGGCTATTGGGAGACCGATCTTCTTCCTTTGCTTGAGAAGGACAGCGCGTTGCAGGCGGTCACCCTGTTGCGCCACCTTCAAAGTGCGCATCCACTGGCGTTCCCTGACGATCGTATTCGGCGCACTCTGGAGCGGCGGGTGCGGCAGTGGCGGGCGCTGAATGGCCCCGAGCGCGACATCATCTTCCGCCAGACGCCGGAGCCAGGATACATGGGCCAATCCGACTTTACCCATGCTGACGAGCTGGGCGTGACAATCGCAAGCCAGCCGTTCGCGCACCTGCTTTATCACTTCGTCATGGTCTATAGCCGCTGGGAACATGTCGGCGTGGTTCTTGGCGGCGAAAGCTTCACTGCGCTGGCCGAGAACCTGCAGCAGGCCCTCTGGTCGCTTGGCGGCGTGCCGCAAAACCACCGCACCGACAGCCTCTCAGCCGCTTTCCGTAATCTAACTGTCGATCAACGCGAAGATATGACCAAGCGCTATGATGCCTTTGTCGGCCATTACGGCATGGATGCCAGCCGCAACAATCGCGGTGAAGCCCACGAGAACGGGGCGGTGGAATCCCAGAACCGGCACCTCAAGTCCGCAATCAATCAGGCGTTGATCCTGCGCGGCAGCCGCGACTTCGCATGCGTCGAGGACTACCGGCGCTTCATCGACATGCTGGTTGCCAGGCGCAACAAGCAACGGGTGGCTGCCATTCAAGCAGAAAGAACGCATTTGAAGCCCTTGCCGCAACGGCGGACGACAGACTTCACTGAGATTGTGGCACCGGTCACCCGGATGGGCGGGTTCCTGATCAAGAGCATTTTCTATAGCGCACCATCGCAGCTGATAGGTCAGCGTCTGCGGGTTCACCTCTATGATGATCGCATCGAGGCGTTCTTGGGGGGCACTCTCGTCGTGACCCATCCCCGGGCTCGTGGGCGCGACAATGGCCAGCGCATCCATGTCATCAACTATCATCACGTTATCCACGCCTTGCGGCGTAAGCCACAAGCGCTGTGGAGTTCGATCTACCGCGACAGCCTGTTCCCCCGGACAGAATATGCCGAGACATGGAAGGTCTTGCAGCGGGAACTGCCAAGACGGGATGCCTGCCGCCGAATGGTCGATCTGCTGTTCATCGCACATGAACAAGCCTGTGAGGCGGAACTGGCGCATCTGCTGGCAGCAGACCTCGACGCAGGCCGGGTGCCGGAGCCCAAGGCCCTGGTATTGCTGCTGGTGCCAAAGGCCACAGCATTGCCGAGGGATGTGGCGGTCGCCCATCCCTCGCTGGACAGCTTCGATGCTCTCTTGGGGGCAAGCGCATGACCGCCCGCGAGATCGACATTCACACGCTGCCCAGCATGTTGACCGCGCTCCGGCTGCCCAGCTTCCACAAGCTCTGGGCCGAGATTGCCACCCGCGCAGATAACGAAGGCTGGCCTGCTGCCCGTTTCCTCGCCGTTCTGGCGGAATATGAACTGGCCGAGCGGGATATGCGCAGGATCCGGCGCCATCTGAACGAAGCACGGCTTCCCGAAGGCAAAACGCTGGCAACCTTTGACTTCAAGGCACTGCCAACCTTGCCGCGAGCACGCATCGAGGCTCTGGCAGCCGGCGATTGGCTGGACGGCGGCGGCAACCTGATTGCAATCGGCAACTCAGGCACCGGCAAGACCCATATCCTGTGCGCTATTGGTCATGCCCTGATCGAAGCAGGCCACCGCGTCTTCTACACCCGCACCAGCGATCTGGTGCAAAGGCTTCAGGCCGCCCGCCGCGATCTCGTTCTCGAGGCGGCCTTGGCCAAACTCGACAAGTTCGACCTGATAATCCTCGACGACATCACCTATGCTCACAAGGATCAGGCTGAAACCGGCGTCCTCTTCGAACTGATCGCTCGACGCTACGAATACCGCAGCATCGCCATCGCAGCCAACCAACCCTTTAGCGGCTGGGATCAGATCTTCCCCGACAAAGCCATGACCGTCGCGGCTATCGACCGGCTCGTTCATCACGCGACCATCCTCGAGATGAACGCCGAAAGCTTCCGTCAGCGTGCAGCCGCCTCCAACAAAAGGGCCCACGCCGAAGCCCCAGCGACAACCATCACCGACCACCAAAATGAAGGAGAAACCTAACCGAGAAAATCAACAAAAACGCCAACCTCAGCGGCCTGAAAACCGGCCAAGGTGGTTGTCGCGCGCGGACAAGGTGGTTGACGTTCTACAGATGAGACTGTTTTTGATTTTTTCTGCCTTGATCGTGGCGCTTGCGGGCCTCTGGGTGCTGCTGCCTTGGACCGCAATCCTGCATTGGGCTATCGCCGAACAGCGAACGTTCCAGAACGCAATGGCACGCGCCCTGCGCGGTATTCAGGCCGGAGAGCCTCTGGCAGTCTGTATCCGTCCGGTCTGACTGGTGTTGACTTATTCGGCTGTCCAGTTCCACGGCATGAGATCCTCGAGGCGGGTCATTTTGTGGTCTGCGACGCGGGCGAGAACCCAGCGAAGCCAGGCCTCTGGATCGACCTTGTTCATACGGGCGGTCTCGATGAGCGTGTAGGCGATGGCCGCGGCCTCTCCGCCGCCTTTTGATCCCATGAAGAGGTAATTTTTCCTGCCAAGAGTTACCGGCCTGATTGAGCGCTCGCAGATGTTGTTGTCCAGCTCCAACTGCCCGTTTTCGAGGTATTCCCGGGCCTTGGGCATGCGGCCGAGCGCGTAGCGAATGGCCTCGGCCAATGTTGATTTGCCGGAGATCTTGGGCAATTGCAGCTGCAGCCATGCCTCGAGCCCCTCGAAGACCGGCTTTGCCTTTTCCTGCCGCAGGGCGGCGCGCTCTTCGGCAGGCTTGTAGCGTGCCTCTTTCTCCACGGCATAGAGGGCAGCGATCCGTTTGATCGTCTCCTCGGCGATGGCAGAGCCCTCGCGCTCAAAGATCTCGATAAACTTGCGGCGCACATGGACCATGCAGGCCTGCTCGCTGGCCTTGTCGTCCCCAAACAGACCGTTGAATCCGGTATAACCATCGGCATGCACGACCCCTTTGTAGCCAGACAAATGGCTGACCGGATGCTCCCCCTTGCGATCCACGCTGAACTGATACCACGCACAGGGCGGTGCCTGCCCACGCCAGGGGCGTTCATCGCGAACATAGCTCCACAGTCGCGCGGTTTGGGCCTTTCCGGTTTTCCCCTTGGTCTGCATTTTGACGGGGGTATCGTCAGCAAAGAGGGCTGGTCCGGCCCGCACCAACTTTCCGATATGGTTGGCCAAGGGTTCCAGCAGCGCCGTGGAACGGCCCACCCAATCGGTGAGCGTGGAACGATGCAGATCGACCTTGTCACGAGCATAGATCTCGGACTGGCGATAAAGCGGTAAGTGATCGCAATATTTGCCGACCAACACATGTGCCAGAAGACCCGGACCGGCACGTCCGCGCACAATCGGGCGCGAGGGCAACTCGGCTTGAGCGAAAGCCTCGCAGCAGGTGCAGGTCATGCGGGGACGCACAATCTGCTTCACAACGAAGTGGCCGGGGACATATTCCAACTCTTCGGTGACATCTTCGCCGAGCCGCTTGAGCGCACCGCCGCAATTGCCGCAGGCATCACCGGGCGAGAGGATCTCTTCTTGGCGTTCGAGGTGCTCAGGTAGCGGGGCGCGATTGTGGGTGCGTTTGGGCGGAGCGGCCTCTTCCGCGTCGCCTTTGGGTGCTATCTTTTGTGCCTCGGCAGCCGCTTCGATTTCGGTGTCTTCCTGCAGATCGAACGCGAGCTGATCCAGGCTCTCGGACTTGGCCCCAAAACGGGCCTTGCGATGCGCGGCCAGTTCTTTCTTCAGCTTCTCGATCTGGTAGGCCTGTGACCTGATCTCGGCGGCCATAAGCTCACTGACGGCCCGCAGTTCGATGGGGTCTTTAGGCAGGGATTTGAAGGTCTTAAGCATACAGGATTTGTATCCGATCAGCCTACCGAACGGAACACTAAAACACTCAAAAAACCCATGTTTTGTTGGGCTATCCCGCCTGCAGGGGCCGCCAAGTTCTTTGCGGCATTCGCCAGTCGATTCCCTCCAGAAGCATCGCTAACTGAGCAGCTGTCACGCAAATTTTTCCGTCCTTGGCTGCGGGCCAGACAAACCGTCCCTTCTCAAGACGCTTCATAAAAAGACAGGCGCCCTGCGTATCCCACCAAATGATCTTCAGCAGATCGCCACGGCGGCCACGGAAGACAAACAGATGCCCCGAATACGGGTCCTCGGCCAGCACCCGCTCAGTTTGCGCCGCCAGCGTATTGAACCCACGCCGCATGTCCGTCACGCCTGCCGCGAGCCAAACCCGCGTGTTGCTCGGCACCGGGATCATGTCATCAGCCCCTGCATCAGACCCAAAATCGCCGACAACTCCGTTGAGCCTTCCACCAGAATGCGCCGCCCATCAGACAAGGTGATGTCCACGCGGTGCGCCGAGATAGCGGCACCGGTCTTCGGTGGGCGTGGAGAAATGGGCGGGTTTGACATCTCGGAGGACCACGCTGTGCCCTCAATCTCGATAGGCAGAAAATCCGAAGTGTCCGCGGTCGCTGCGCTGGTGTTTTGATCAGGCGCAAACCGTGGATCCCGTAGCCACGTAAAGATCAGGTTCGCGTTCATCGAATACCGCCGCGCAACCTGCGCAACTGAAACACCCGGCGTCAGCGTTTGCTCGCAAATCGAACGCTTCTCGTCGTCAGACCAGCGCCGCTTCTTCTGACCCTTCACCCCACCCATGACCAACCTCAAGATGTCCACTATCCATAATGGACACTATCACCCACTCTATCACGCAGGCAGGGCAGTCAGACCGGACGCATACGGCAGTCTGGACACTCTGTGCAGCGACTGCTGCCTATGGGTTTGTCCATGCGCTTGGCCCAGGGCATGGCAAGGTCCTGATCGGTGGGGCGGCCTTGGCAAGTTATGTGAGTATGCGTCGCCTTGGCGTTCTCACACTTCTTTCGAGTCTTGCGCAGGCTGGCACTGCGATCCTGCTCGTCGGTGGCCTCGTCTTCCTTTTTCGACTGGGATCGAGAGATCTGGTGAGCTTCACCGAAACGTGGCTTGCCCCGGCCAGCTACGCCGCCATTGCAGCAATCGGAGGGATTCTGATCTTTCGTGGTGCGCGGTCGTGGCACCAGATAGGCCAGCGAGATCATCATGACGAAAACTGCGGTTGTGGTCACGCTCATGGGCCAAGCATCGAGGAAGTCCGCACGCTGGGTTCAAGGCGGGATGCCTTGGCCCTCATTGCCAGCATCGCAATCAGACCCTGCACGGGCGCGCTGTTTGTTCTGGTCATCGCTGCCCGCTTCGACGCCTTCTGGATCGGGGCTCTTGCGGTCATCACGATGGGACTGGGGACAGCGGCATTCAACCTTTTGGTTGCCGGATCAGGTGTTGTGACCCGCAGCCTGGCCGGATTAGGCGCAGGCGACGGTGAAGGGGTTCTGACGCTGTCAGCGGCTCTTCATGTCATCGGTGGTCTGCTGATCGTGACCCTCAGCATCGGCATGCTACTGCCATGGTTGGGTGTATGACTGCATGCCGCAGATCAAAATTCGAGACCTGTGACATCCACCTCGCTAACCTCCAGCACCGGTGCTGGAAAACGCAGCACAAACCGGCGCTTATCCTGTTTCATAACAGTGACGACCGTCTCGAAATCAGGACAGCCGGGTTCGTGGCAGGCAAGCTCAGCCACCGAGACATGATCGTCGTCCTCCAGCGTCATATGTGCGGCCACCCAGCCCTTGATCCGGGCGACCTGTTCGGGATCGGGTGGCGGTCGGCGCTTGAACAGGTTGAACATCACGCGCCCTCCCCACCAAGGGGTGCCCAGAGCACACGGCCATCCTCCGCAGCGGCAAAGAGCCATCCCGTCTCCGGGGTGACCGCAAGGCAGGTAATTGCCTCTCCTCCGCGCCGACTGATCAGCAGCCGTTCTGCGGAAACGTCAAGCTCACTGTAGAGGATCGTGCCGTCCTTGTATCCTGCGACGACGGCGTCGTGCCCCGGCAGTCCGGCCACCGCCGTCGCGAGCACCTTGCTTTGACCTGCAACCATCAGCGGGTCGCGCCCCATCGGGCCTTCCTTGCCGTCGAACGGCCAGCAGATCGCGGCATCCGCGCCGCTGGTGACCAGATGCGGTGCGGCCCCCACCCAATCCAGGCTCTTAACCTTGACGGGGTAGCCCGACATCCGCATGTCGGCCTTGTCCCGCAGACGCCAGCCATGCAGGGCGTTCTCCTGCATGACCGAGACGACATATTTGCCGTTCGGGCTGAACCGGACACCCAGATGCGAGCCGGCCCATTTCAGGGCGGTTGATTTCCAGCCGCGTCGGGCCTTTGTCCAGAGTGTCACACCACCATAGTGTCCTACCGCGAGACGCTCGCCCTTGGAATCGAAGGAAAGGCCTCCGACGGTGCTTGGGTGATCAAGGCTGTGACGGTGGCCGCCGCTGTCCCAAAGATGGACGGTCTTGCCAACCGAACAGGCCATGCCACCATCCGCCGCCACAGCGACAGCATCGACCCATTTCGAGCCGAAGCCTTCGATCTCCTCCATCTCGCCCGCGGCATCCGTCCGCACCAGCCGCCCGTCATCGCCGCCGGTCAGCACGAAGGCCCCTTTCGGATCGGCTGCAAGCGACAGGATAGCGCCCAGATGCGCGCGCCGCGCCAGCGGGTCGAAACCGGGCTGGAACAAGCGCAGCACACCATCGCCAAAGCCCGCCGCGACGGCATCGCCAAGCACAACCGCGCCTGAAGGCACGGCAGCGCAATCACACGCCGTCCCCGCCTTCTCGATCGCCGTCGGTTCCAGCGGATCGGCAAAACGCTCTCCCGGACTCATGCGGCTTTGCACGCTTCGAAACCTTCCTTCAGCGCCATGCCGTCCAGATTACGC
>Ga0208414_1001614_pt1 | contig 16620 bp, 21 predicted proteins | sample AntAceMetag02UKE_FD_184770 | JGI IMG/M metagenome (GOLD analysis project Ga0208414, IMG submission 184770) | Saline lake microbial communities from Ace Lake, Antarctica - Antarctic Ace Lake Metagenome 02UKE (SPAdes) (version 2) | ecosystem: Environmental > Aquatic > Non-marine Saline and... | reverse complement strand
AACACCGCTTAGACCTTTAAGAATAGTTTCCATAATGTAGTTCCTTTTGTTTTGGTTTATATTATTAGAATATACCGATTCGGATCAAATGTCAACTGATTTTTTTCTGTGATTGTTTCTTTTGTTTTTCTAAAAGTCGTTTTGCAGCTAGACGTTCACGAGCGTCTTTTTCTTCTTTGTAAGAGTGTGTCTGTAGAACTTGTTTGGTTTGTCGTCTTCGAGCTCGAGCAGCTTTACTTTTGGCAAGCCTATCAGCCAAAGAAAGTTTTTCAATTACGGGTTCATCTACAATAGGTCCGTCTACTTCATGAAGTTCTTCGTCATTCATATTGTCACCTCTTAGTTATTGATTGGCAGAAGGTGGAGATATCGAACCCCTAACGGCTACTAACCGTCACGCTGGTTTTCAAAACCAGTTGAAGCACCTGCTTCCGCACCTTCCATAGTGTCAGTTTTGTCCCTACTGACAGGTCTTCTAGCTATCTCACTCCATACAAAGCCTGAAGTTTCACTGCGTCTAGAACCTTGGCTATTTGGTCGGTTTAAAGTTATCCGAAAACTATCAACCTATACTATGCCCAAGCAGCTTGGAAGCCGGCTATCTATTCTCTGGTTGTCCGAACAGTCGATTTAAATTCCGAAGTCACCCAATGCAAAGCCTGAGAAGGCAGTTATCGGTTTTACCAGCATTAGTTCAGGGTGTAAAGTATCGTGTCTCGGTTACTTGTATACACCTTCGAATTCTTGAATTTGGGTCGCCCTATCTCTCCCATCATACAACAGAAAAGATTTGAATTCTTCCTATACCGACGACCAGCATAAGCATATATCATTTACTATAATTGGCAAACTATCAATGATCAACTTTATTTGCCGTATCTCTCACTTACGTAGGAGGAACCTTCTTAGGGAACGGTAGGACCACGACTTTTATTTGAGTGAGTTTGGCTCCACAGCTTTCTGACTTCTCACTTAGACCCCATTTTATAGGGGACGGTTGGAGCGGGTGATCGGGTTCGAACCGACGACATTCTGATTGGAAATCAGATGCTCTGCCAACTGAGCTACACCCGCAATTATAATTTTGAGTCACCTAACAGCGTACTCACCTTTCGGCTTTGGGTGTTTCAAGGTTTCTGGTTTGCCACTCTTTACTACAAACCTTTTTTCGATATTTGTTATTCGCCCATTAACTTTTGCATAAGCTTTGCTTCTTCGGCCTGCTTTTCTATTGTCTTTGGCACAAACAGCAAAATTAAGGCTGTAATTAATGGAGAAATGATAACAGCAACAAGTGTCCACACTATTGCATTTCGGCCTTTTGATTCAGCCCATTTGTAGATGCCGAAACAAAACGCTACGAAAAAGATTAGTACAAAAAATAGATCCATTATATTTACCTTATGGTAAGTCGTATTATTAATTTGAGTGAGACAGACAGGAATCGAACCTTGCTTCCCGCATCTGGATTATTACTCCGATACAGCACCAGATGCTCCGTCTCATATATTGGTGGTCCTTGTAGGAGTCGAACCTACAACCTGCCGATTAGAAGTCGGCTGCTCTGTCCAGTTGAGCTAAAGGACCGTATTTCTGTTTTCAACTGCACACTACGAATCGAACGTATTTTCTTGACACTGTCTATATAGTCCACTACCAGGTAGCTACAACTGGCTGTGTGCATGTGAAAACAGAAGTATTTCATCTGTTTCTGTTTAAATTGTCAAAGAACGTTGTTTATAAGATTATTATAAACCGATTCGGAAGGAATGTCAACCTTTAATATGAATATTTATCCATAAAGATTGCTTCGGGAAAAATTTGTTGAAGTGCGGTTTTGATATGAGCATCAACGACAGAACGATCTTCATAAGCTTCTTTTGTAATTCCAGACTGATGGGCAATTGTCCATGCTTCCGCTCCGGTTTTGACATCTGAAAGATCGTAGCCGCGATGCCCGAGGAAATCTGCGGCAAGTTCTGCCCAACGATTTACAGTATCTGCATTGAATTTCATTTGGTTTCCTTTCCTTATAAGTCTAATCTATACTGTTTCGGGAGGAATGTCAACCAAATAATTGGCGGGGCCGGGGGAGCACGATTCCCATTGTATTGCTACAACGATCTGCTTTCCAAGCAGGCCTGCCAACCTTGACAGCTCTCAACCCCATGTAGTCTACATTGAAATGATTTTAGCAACAATTGTTGGCACATAAAGAAACGCGATTACAGTGAATACACAAGTCAAAATTGCACGAATAAGTGGAAAATTACCAGACTCATTTTTCATTTCAATATCCTTTTGTTAATTTTACTTTATATCAAACAAGCAATATTGTCAACAAAAAAGTTTGGTGCTAGCGAAGGAATTGAACCTTGCTTGGGTTTCCACATCATGACGCCTTGATAATGTGGCCCAGTTAAACCTAACCAATACTAGCATATTTTGGTGCCCGTGGAGGGACTTGAACCCCCACGCCTTGCGGCGCCAGAACCTAAATCTGGTGTGTCTGCCGATTCCACCACACAGGCATTATAATTTGGAGCGGATAGTGAGTAACGCTCTCACTTATCTTGATTGGCAACCAAGTGCATTTACTTCTATGCTATACCCGCAATCTATCTAGAAGGGACCTAATCTCCTAGTAGGTAGATGATGCATGATCACTTCAACGAGCTAGGTCTTAACTCTCAGTATTGATCAGTGGGATCATCTACAATATTCTGGTACTCGTCTTTCCGAGCCGTCACCGCTTTAGGTATGCATCCCAACGCTGCGGTTTGCGTCTCGAGATGTATTCTTGGCGCCGGGCGGGGATTACTGCCTCCCTGACTTTGTTAACAGGTTCTCATGTAAACCACAAAGTCGATTTCTCCATTCATCGGCGAGTCATGACTCTCACGGATCGCACCTATGCGAAACCCAGCATATTATATTACTTAGATGATACACCTGTCATCACCACCATACTTCCCCGTTTTACAGGGGATATGTCTGTCCTAGTGTATCATCTAAGTAATATTGGCCCCAGCGGCAGGAATTGAACCTACGTTAGCCAGCATAACCTTGAGCGCGCGCTTATAAGGGTTACACAGGGAAATTTGGTTCTAACAGTAGGAGTCGAACCCACGACATCCTGATTATGAAAATACACATTGTGAACTAATCGGTTGCTTATGTATTTGCAAATCAGGCGCTCTACCATCTGAGCTATATTAGCATTAATTTTGGTCTCTCAGGTAGGACTCGAACCTACGACCCTCTGCTCCCAAAGCAGATGCGCTACCAGACTGCGCTACTGAGAGGTAATATTTTGGTACTCCCGGAGGGACTCGAGTCCCCAACATCCAGATTCGTAATCTGGCGCTCTTCCAGTTGAGCTACGGAAGTATAATTTGGTCCCAGATCTAGAAGTCGAATCTAGTTCTCCCGGTCCACAACCGAGTGCATCAGCCAACAATGCTTATCTGGTAAAATTGGTAGGGGATAGAGGTAACGATCCTCTTCATCTGGTATGTAACACCAGCGCTCTACCTTTAAGCTAATCCCCCGTAATATATTAGGTCAGGATAGACGTTTTCGAGGCGTAGAGCGTCCGCTGCATAATGCGGACGCTCTACCACTGAGCTATATCCTGTTTGGTCCTCTTGAGGTGAATCGAACACCTCGGCGCGGGCTTCGAAGGCCCAGTTCCGTCCCAGCGGCAAGAGGTTAAAATTGGCATGACGACTCAGCCACGATCTGAGAACTTCGGGTTTGGAATCCGATATTTTGCCCACTTAAAAATTACCGTCATATGTTTTTAATTTTTCTTCCTTTATACCAACCTTCTGGTATATTATCAGTTTTCATAATTCGCATAGAATCATTTCCATTAGTAATCCACATTTTACCGTATTGTGAATTTCCATTCCCAGATTGGCGAATTGAATTTTTCATCCCTATTATAGCTTTTGTTTCATCAGTATGAGTTTTTCCTTCAAACGGATTACCATGTGTTATAAACTGTCTTTTTGCGGACTCCGAACGGGATTTTGAGTACTGTTCTTTCCATTCCTTGTCAGTCTCAAGCAAAATTTTCTTTTTGGCATTACCTTGTTTACTCATCTTTTTCATGTGAGATATGTTATTTTCTTTATGCCATTCTGTTCTGTTTAATCCATTTGAATTTAGATAACCCCAACCACCTTGTCCGCCAGGACAAAGATTGTAATTGGTGCTTTCTAACACAAATTCATCTGTAACTAATTCTGATTCCTTATTATTCATTTCAGCTTCAGTATCAAATACGAATAGAATTTCTTTTTCAAAATTCTCTATTCCGTACTTGTTTATTGAATTCCACAAAAGCTTACCCGAACCCAGATAAGTATCATTAGGATCTTTTGTTTGATGTTTACCAATGTAGATTTTTCCGTTAATCTTGTTGGTAGTCTTGTATATAGTGTAGAACACGATTTGCACCTATAGTTTTATCCATTCGGTACTATTTATACAAATCGTGTTCTCTATGCAGAGGCAACGGGAGTCGAACCCGCTAAGTCTTTCGACACTGGTTTTGGAGACCAGCCCAACACTCCAACGTTGGCGCACCCCTATATAGTTTATGAAGATGCAACAAGTTCAGTCTTTAGCGTTCTGCGGATACCACAGGGACTATAACGAGTTATCGTATTGCATCTTCTAGCCTTCCTACTCTGAAGAAGGTGTAGTGGCTGGGAATCAGGGATTCGAACCCCGAACCTTCTGGACCAAAACCAGCTGCTCTACCAATTGAGCTAACTTCCAAAAACTTTATAATAAAAATAAATGTATTTTGCTCCTCATCCTCGAATCGAACGAGGCTCCTACGGTTAACAGCCGATTGGCACGCCTTGTGCCTTATGAGGAGCAAAATACACTTTTAAACTGCATGACCACGAATCGAACGTGTTTTCTTGACACTGTCTATATAGTCCACTACCAGGTAGCTACAACTGGCTGTCATGCAATTATTGGTGGAGCTATGGGGTAACGATCCCCATCATCAGCATTGCAAATGCCAAGCCTGTCCCATACAGTAGCCCCGAATTTTTACTGGTTCGCACACTTTGAACCGAATGTTGTCTAGCAGTGAGTGACCCGACCTTGCAAGCAGAGGGCCTTCCATACATAGGTCGCTAGATCAAATATATTGGTGGCGGGTGACAGATTTGCACTGCCGATCTTCTGGTTATGAGCCAGATGAGTTAACTACTTCTCTAACCCGCAATAATTAGTATATACCGGGTGTTTGCACCTTTGACCTGGCTTTACAGGGTCACCCTCACAAGGGGTGATTATGTCAAGTATATTAGTTGGCGGGCCTGACGGGCTTGGATCGCGCTGCCTCTTGATCGACAGTCAAGCGCTCTACCAATTGAGCTACAGGTCCGTATGTGATAGGCTCTACTCTTTCAAGCGACTTAGCAGCAAATGCTGTGCCGTGTTTGTTTGGTGCCTCTTATCGGACTCGAACCGATACGCCCGAAGGCAAGGGATTTTTAGCGGCGGTCTGGATGGTATCAACAAACCGTCGTAGAAGTCCCTGGCGTCTACCTATTCCGCCAAAGAGGCATTAAGTGATAGGCTCTACTCATGGGTTCCTCTGCTATGAGCGATTCAACTGAACTTCACCGCGTTCAGTACCGTGTATATGGTGGAAGAGGTCGGACTCGAACCGACAGTGCCTTTCGGCGGAACCTTATGAGGGATCTGGGGTTAACCAATTTTCCTACACTTCCATATTTCTGTTTTCAGCTACACTATATAAGGAATCGAACCTTTTATTGTCACCAGACTTTCAACTGGAGTCGAACCAGTCTTCTCGTGCCTATACCTGCCCCCGGATTCGAACCGATCATATTATCACCAGATTATATTGTATGTGAAAACAGAACGCAAGGAAACAATGTCAGACTCGCACCATTGAAGTGTTTCTGTCTTTGTTGGTTCCTCGCCGAGGTTTCAATAGATATATTAATATCCATAGAAACATCCTGTTTTGATCCATTATCGAATTACTTCTAAGATCACAAGGACTAGTTAGTTTTAAACAGCGTGGGTTATATTTAAACCCTATGATTAACTATAAACCGATTCTGTATCGGTGTCAACCACTTAGTTTCAACCAAGGTTTATGAAGTCGTCGTTCCACTTGGTCTTGTTTATTAAGTTTAATATAAACCGATTCGGTATATATGTCAACTAAAATTTGTTAGTATGGAAACGGTAGTTTGTTTTGTTTCCGTATAAGATGGTTATAATCCGTTTCGAGTTGTATGTCAACATAAAAAAACCCGAGATGAAAATCCCGGGTTGCTTTAGTATAGAATGTATGTTTTTCTATTTTATACTAAAGCAACCCTACTCCGACTATGCGGCCGCCCCGGTTAGATGATCTATCCGCTGTCCAATTAAGTGGCAATGTGGGCTGGTGTAAGGAAGTCATGATTCTCTCTGTTTGTTCTTTTTATTTATAAAGAAAATCCTACTTTTCCAATAAAATTTCAATTATTTTCAATATTTTTTTGCGATTGTGTACTCTGTCCTTGTAGAAAGATGCTGTGCTGTCTTTCACAATCATACATCTTTCATAGTCACACAGCTGGAGGATAAATGCCGGCAAATTTGTATTCATATCATCCACCGTAGCGTATACATAAAGTTTATCTTCAAATACTTGTGTATGCATTTATTCCCCCTATATGATTTATTTATATGATTTTAGATACCAACTAAGAGTAGCAGCTGCGATTTTAGCACCATAATATGCATTCAGCCTATCCTTTATAATACGAAGATGATCTGGCCCGTCACCATAAGCAATGAAGTGCTGTTTTGCAATTTTATCAGATGTGAGTTTGCTAAATTCTTCATTGTCTTTCAAGATGAGAATATTCATGTAAGTTCCTTTATAAATTGTTCTACTATAGGATAAGAAAGAGTATGGGCTTCTAGTTCCCACCAGCGTTCCATATAAGGTATATAACTTCTGTTATCAAGAAACCAACCAAGATTTTCGTTCATGTATTGTTTTACATGTATCAGTTCATGTGCAATAGTGACAAAGACTTCGGTCAAGTTGCGCGCAGCTTCGGCAACGAGAATGATAAATTCACTACGCGATTCGTCAATGCAAATCCCAAGAACACCGTCATCCAATTGATACGAGGTGATTGTTATTCTAGTGGGGCTTATGTCAAGTATATCACACACAAAGTCTACAAACTTTTGAGCAAGATTCATCCCACCTGGTATGTCAGGATGAGTAAGTGCAATATCAAGCTGCATATTTGTCCCAGTTGCGCATGATATGATGCCAGAATTTGCGCCGAGTATCAAATCCAGCGATGAAATTGTACTTGCTATAAATATCCGCACGAACCTTCTTGATGTCGATGCCTGTCATACCTTCAGTAAGTTTGTCCACAATCTGGTGAAGACGAGACATCGTAGCGTTCTTGATAACAACATTATTAGCATATTTCGTAGATGTGCCGTCGCGACGAATTGGTTTAGCACCAGTAATGCCGGTGACATCATATCCATCGTTCTCATAGAATGAGCGCAATTCAATTGCAAGTTCCTGTGCATCAAAAACACTGATATTCTGAAAGTGTTGAGCAGTAACCCATTCATCCAACTCTGTGTTCATGAGCCGAACAAAAAACGAGCTACCAAACCCCATATCAGCACCAATCGAATTGATATACTCAGGTGTGTTTTGGATACGTGAGGCATTTTTATATAGATAAGCAAGTTTTGCACTATAGTTTGGCTTACCGTGCTTATCGGTCATATTATAAATGCCTACATGAACAAAGCCATGTGTAGAATTTACGAAGACAAGTACCTGTTGAAGTTCTGTATTTTGCATGTTATTTCCTTTCATGTAAGTATACTATATACCGATTCGGTAATGCTGTCAACAAATTTTATTGTGTTGTAATTTGACCTACAATAGCAAAAAAGAAAAAGAAACCAACGAGAACTGTAAAATACACGCCAACTTTTTGCAGAAAGGTAAATTTTTTCTCTTTATGTATACACGTGTCACATGACCATACTATTTTCTTTCTCTGATAAGTTCGTTGGTTTGTGTTAAACAACCAGCGGGTCAGTGAATCATGGCTTTTCTTGCTGCCAAATAATGTAGCACCCAAGACAGTAGCAGCAGAAATTCCTTGCTTGGATTTACCAGTTTCAGCATATGCTTCAATCTTATGCATATCTGGCTGTGTGGTTCTGAATCTACACTGATGGCAAGTTCGTTTAGTATACGACACAAGATTATTCCTTGTGGGTCGACATTTCAAATACCCGGTCTGCCAGATACGCAATAATAGTATCATCCTCAAGCTCAAATACTATATGAGTGGCCGTCCATTGTATTGATTTATATCCCCGCACCTCTTCAATGTATGTAGCATTCATTATTGCCGAGATTTGATTCTCAGAACGTGTGAGTGTAACAGAAGCAACATTATTCATGCTGTATATTTCCTATGTTGTTTGATATTCCATTTTTCTACCAAGTATCCTTCATCGGTCTCGTCAGTTACTATGTGAACTACAGAACCCTTGATAAGAGCCCTACGTGTTTCACCCAATGGGCCTACAAAAACAAGATGTGGAAAATATACGTTTTTGCCGCCATGTGCTGGAACATGAAGAACCTTCTCTGGGTTCTCAATATATTCAAATTTATGACCATAGTCTTTCTCAGTGAAGCAACCGAGGATTTTCGTATTGTCAAGAGTACTCAAGGTAGCATAAGCCATGTTGGGTCCTTTCCCATTTGGTATAATAATAATCTATACCGATTCGGCATGAAAGTCAATTGAAATAAATAAAACTATGCAAATTTACGCCATAGGCACCGACACAAGACAAAAGATAGGGTTCAGTAAAGACCCGAGTGCTAGACTAAAGCAATTACAGACTGGCAATGCTGAAGTATTGTATCTGCATTACACAATAAAAGTAGACGAGAGTCGTATAAGATTGCTTGAAAGATTCCTACACAAGGACATAGGCTATAAGCGTCTAAAGGGAGAGTGGTTCAATATGACAAAAGATGAGGCAGTTAATTACCTCATCTTTGCTGAAATTACTTGGATAGATGATGAACTACTAGAATACAAACTCTAGTTATATTTTTCAAGTACTAATTTCAATTCAGCGATCATGCGGTCAATTGGTACTTCCCTCTTCACGGCGGTATTAAGAGAACCATAGTGCTGTTCGAGACAGCCCATCAGGATATCTTTGATTGCTTCTTCATCTGGTGAGTGACGTAATGTTGACTTTTGATACAGGTCATCTAGATGCCGTTCTTTTTGCGAACAAAACTCTTTGATTCTATCAATCGACCATTCTCCGCTGCGGATAGACTTCAACATGTCACGGTTTCGTTCAATATCAAGATCATGCTCTACCAAAATTTGCTCAGCTTGAAGGCAAAGTCTGACGGAATGCTGTGCAAACTTTGTATCAAAACCATGCTCCTCGATTAGAGCTGCTCGTTTAGGATTGGTTGAATTTGTTTTCTGTTCAATTTTATGTAACTGCGAAAACATATATCCCCTGAACTTATGATAGGAGCCTTTATGTAAAAATAACTTTCTGCTATCACGAACAATCTGGGCTACGGGCGAACAAAACAACACACAACGAGCAGGAACAAAGATGGAATCCAACATATTTGGGTTGTTTTCCATAAGCAGTTGAAAATACTTTACAATAGAATAGATAGCAAAGTCATATTCTTGCCGAGCTTCTTTGTCCATGATGTGATGTTGTTGCCACATATCAAATCTTTGCTTCTGAGTTCCAAAGCCTGGAATTTCGCCGGCAAGATGCGGGAAAATATCATCTTTTGGGGGAATACAGAAGCCAACCACGTCCATATCAGAGGTATCCGAAGATGAACCGTAGGAAACTGATCCACAAATGGCTTCATAGTGGATGTTTTGTGGTAACCATTTTGGTGGGCTAATAAGGCCCTTTTGTTTCATAAGGTATACGCGAGATGCCATGGCAATATCCTTTTCTATTGAGTATAGACTACACTGATTCCGATCAAATTCCAACCGAATAATATAGCTAACATCTATTAGTTAAAGTTCGCCTGCTGCGGCTTTTCTCCGCCGGGCGGCTGATTCATTATTAAGACTGCGTGCCTTCTCTCGCTGTTCAAAAATGTCAACGCGAGGTTCTGGAATAATACCGTTCGCTTCATCTTCGAGTCGCTTGGTCGCGCGCGCGGGCGCAAGCTGTTCTGCTCGAAGTTTCCGAGCCTCATCATAAAAATGGCGATATTTTTCATCTACACGCAAGCGACGCGAGGAGGGTGTAGCATTATTTTCATCCTCAATGCCCCGTTCAAATGCTTTCTTTGCATTTTTAACTGCAGTCGGGCTCATTCTTTTATCGGTCATTTTGTATATCCTACATTGATTGTTTTCTTGATTAACTATATACCGTTTTGGATGAACTGTCAACCAAAGTTTTACAGTTCAAATGTGCTCATCATCTGCTGCTCTAGTTCAAATGCCTCTAGCTCCCACGGAAGGTTTTCATATGTCTCATTATAAACCTTACCCATCCATATCTGGGGACTGCCACTTGAAAGTCTGCCGTCTGAATGCTGCTTCATATGCACCATTTCATGAAATAGTGTTCTGACTATATCATTTTTATTTACCGAGGCAGATATAGTAATGATGGTTTCATCATCATCATAATCGCAGAAACCAAACTGCTGTTCTTTTAGTTTCTTGAACTCTAGAACAAAGTTTATATCCAGGTCAAGATAGTCACAAGCAAAAGAGATTGCCCTATCCAATAGAGCAATCTCAATATCCTTGGGTTTATTATGTAGCTCGTAGATCACATGATGATCTTCGAAATTTCATCGTCCGTTTTACCAGATGCAGCTTTCATCAAGAAATACTTGAAGCCTTCACCTACTAGCAGATTAAGTTGATCTGGCGACGCCGAGAATTGCAAATTAGCCGAACCATCTTCATTCTCAGTGATATCATCAATTAAAATTGCTGAAGCATTTTCAGTAGGGAATTCTGAGTAGTCTAGAGTTTGCTTGAAGTTTTCAAAATCTTCGTGAGTGGAATTATAGCTAATGACACGAAGAAAAGCATCTACATCACGCTTAGATTCTGCCAAATCATGATACATTGGCCATGGGTCGGCCATGATACTATGCAGCATTTCCTTTAGTTCGGTTAGTACAATTTCATCAATTTGATCGTAGGTCAGTTTAACTTTTTTCATCATATAGTCCTTCTGTCAATAGGCTGTTGTTATGGCGTGATTAGATGTCTTTATGTGATATAGCAAGTTGTGTCACTCAGTGGTCAGTTCTTCAAGGTCCTTGATGAACTGTTTCTTGGATGTAGTCTTCAACCAGTAATTAAGACCAGCCTGAGCTTCCTTGATCTCTTTCTCTAGTTGCTTTACCATTTCGTCAGTTAGACTCATGATATTGATTCGTAGCAATCTATCAGCATCATCAGTACTATTAGTGTCGGTTACAGCAAAGATCTGTGCAGTTACTTCCGTTTTCTTTTGGTTCTTAAACTTAATCTTATCATCTAGCACTGCTTGAATAAACTGCATCTTGATATTAAGCCAGCGGAGTTCTTCTGTTGCTTCTTCCTTGCGGAGGTCAATACGTTGCTGTAGGATATCCATACGGTAATTACAAAAGTCACGGACAAGATCACGCTCGTCTGTATACTCTTTCAGTTTACCATTTTGATCGATAACAGTAAGGTTTTCGCTGAATGGTTTTGATAGTTTGAAAGCAGCAATAATCTTCTGGTCGTTCCAATTAGCGGATGTCTGTTGTTTCAGTTTAACCTCAAACCTAAACCCAGTCTTGTCACAAAGATCATCATACCCTACAATCTCACCCTCATCCTCTAGCTTATCAAGGATCTTCACATAGCCCTCGCGGTCAAAACCATAAGGAACCTCGGTGATCATTATCACTGTTTTACTTTTGCGCTCGAACACACCGTTGCAGTAATACCGGTTCTCTTCTGGATTAAAGATAATATCACCATTGAAATCCGGGAACTGAATTTTTACCTTTTTGTCAATGTTGCTGGTGTCTACATATTCCTTGCAAGCGCGAATGATGTCAGCAGTATTACGCGGCAAAATATTAGTGGCAAATCCAGTGGCAATACCCTTTACTCCGTTAGCAAGTACAAGGGGTATTACGGGAACATAAAACTTAGGCGGCTCATGTTCTGGGTCTTCATGAGATGGTGCTAGGTCAATGTCCTTGATATACTTGTTAAAGTTCTTGTGTAGTCTGGTGTATGTATATCTGGAAGCCGCAGCAGCTTGAACCAAGCGAGTACCGAATGAACCCCGGCCTTCTACAAGACATACATTATTTGACCATTCAGCCGCCATTAGCTGACCCGCAGCCGCAGCCGATGTTTCACCATGTGCATACCCATAGTCACTCACAACACCCGAAACGGCTGAAACCTTTTTAAAATCTGCTTTACTGTTTTTGATGGATGAATAAACATAAAAACGCTGAACATTTTTCATACCATCTATCATGTTAGGGATAGCTCTATTTTCTAGAGTGTAAAGTGCAAAGTCAAGCCATTCGGTTCTAGCGACCTTGGAGATTGGATATTCCCGAATCATCTGTGTAGTTTCCTTTCCATTTGATTCTACTATATCATCACTGAAGAAATTTGTCAACTCATTCATTTATGTTAAGTTCCCTTATTTACTTTTGTAATATGTTCAGAAAACGCCTTTCTTGCATATGAATATTGTCTCGAATTACTCTTGGCTCTACCTGGATGATTTTTCTTTCCGGTATCCGTGGACATCATCCACCAAGAAAAGGCGTTTGAACTGCATGGATCTATCTTATAGAGAAGCCAATGGCAAATGAAATGTTCTCTAGATTCCAATAGTATCAAGTTATCTTTATCTTCCGAACCGCCAGAAGATTTTGGAATAATATGGTGTCTCTCAAAATAATGACCTTGAGATTTGAGAAATTCTCTATCTATTTCTTTCTCTTTTGCGTTTGTAATTATAGAATCGTATAGTTTTTATAGTCCATATCTAGTCTACTTTGTTATGGACTATTTATAATTTTACCGATTTAAAGCCATCAATAATTATCCATCATCAATTCCTTACGCATCTGTGCATCACCACCAAACATAATTTGGAAATAGTTAGCATCGTCAACTGTTACGGTATCCAGTACTGGGTCATTAATAACTCGATCATACTCCGATTCTTGTAGTGAACCTAAGCCTTTGATATAGCGATGGGCATATCCTTTGCAAGTAGATTTGAAAGCAGTGCCTTCTTCATAAGTGAAAAACCATTTTACATCCTTGCCATTAGTAGAGATCATAATGGGCGAACGTGTGATATGAATCCGCTTTTCCGATAGCAACCTCGGCCAAAATTTATAGAAGAAAGCAATTAGCAATGGTGTAATATGTCCTGCCCCATCATGATCGGCGTCAGTAAGAGTTGCAACACCACGATAGGTCATATTGTCAACGCTATTAGCATCATTGATATCTAGCCCTAGGATTGCCACAAGCTCACTTAATTCCTTATTCTTCAATACGTCAGCTGGTTTCATATTCCAAGTATTCATAATCACGCCCCGAAGTGGATATGCACCCAACTTAGCAGAGTCTCGTACCTTTAACAAAAAGCCCATAGCAGAGTCGCCCTCGACAAGTGCAAGAAGTGCATCTTCAGAACTAGCAGCAATGTGCTTAGCAACCTTTACCTTCTTCAGTTTCTTCTGAGCAACAATAACATTTCGCTTATCATCGGCATTCTTTTTTGCAATTTGAGCCGCAATGATTGGCTCGATGATATCAGAGGCACCAAAGATTTTCTTAGCAAGGTATTTAAAATCCTTGCTGACATTTTCCTCATAGTGAGTTCGCACCTCACCCACAGAATTAGTCAATCGTTCTTTAGTTTGACTGTCATACTTTGGGTTCACAAAGTTACGGGCAAATGCAATAAATGTAATACCATTCTTGACGACACTTTTTGCAACCTCGATCTTATGCTTTTTCTTGATTAGAACAAGAAGCTCATCAACTACATTATTTACGATGTGATCGACATATGTACCACCAAGCCGAGTATTCACACCATTCACAAAACTATTTGAGCGGAATCCATCGTTACTTGATGTAAAGAAGAACGAAAGGTTTTCATTCTTCTCTAGGATAACAGAGGCACCTTCTTCAGCAAATAGTTCAGCATATCGTTTGATGTCTCGTACTTGGATCTTTTTACCGTTAAACGAAAATGTAATCTCTGGAAAAGCCATCTGAAGACCTATTAGTCGATCCTCAATTAATGCAACCGTATCAAGTTCATTCAATGATTTTACTTCAAAGAAGGAAAAGTCAGGTGTAAATGTAACCGATGTGCCATTACCAGACTTCGATTTTTCCTTTACCTCAATATTCTCAGCACCATTTGAACAGTGAACTTCGATTAGCTTGCCATTTTGCCAGGTTTTCCCTAAAAAACTCTCAGACATATAGTTCACAAGCGCGGCACCTAGGCCGTGAGCACCGATGGTTGTTCTGTTGTCGCCGAATGAAGTACCAGCATTATTTTTAGTCCATGCAGCAACAGGACGACTGATCATTTCACCTTCGGGTGTTTGAACCATGTCTTGTGGTATACCTCGGCCGTTGTCAGTAACAGTTGCCGACAACGAGTCAATAGAAACATCAATTTTTGTTGCAAATTTACCATCTGATCTGACAAACTCGTCAATCGAATTGTCAATGACTTCATTGATCATTTTGAATATTGCTGGGATATATGTTATTTTTTGCCACTTACCCAAGAGAAATTGTTCATATGTCTCCTGCGCGGTAGATCCTACATACATTCCAGGTCTTTTTCTACAATGCGACCGTGCATCGAGAATCTGAAATTGTTCCTTATTGGGTGTCACACACTAACCTCATATTGTATTTCAATTTTAGTATATTTTATCTATTGGAATGTGTCAACCACTTCCTCAGCTTCATACATTCTTTTAGCTAGTTGTTCTGCAGTTAGGTCTAGCACATAGCCGCGGGCCGCGGTCTAGTAAGAATACGGCCTTCTTAATGTAAACCTCTTTCTCACCCGGGAAGAGCATGCCCCATGTTTTTCTCATTGTGACAATCCTATTTTTTTGCTTTTTTTGCTCGCTGATTTGCACGAAACTGTTTGCGTGCTTCAATGATCCGGTCGTGTGTATCGCGGGATACCTCATTACCAGAAGCGCTGACGGGAGGGCATTGTGTTACCCCCTTGGTGCGCATGAACTCTGTAATAAGATCATTTTCTTCTTTTGAAATTACTTCACCGCGTGATTGGGCAAAGCCGCCATTAAGAGTAACTAGAGACATTTTTATTCCTTTCATGTTTCATAGTATGATACTAAACCGATTCGGCTATTAAGTCAACAAAAAACCTTTGAAAAAACTTGTGTCTTATCAAAGGTTTCTTTTTGTAGTTGGACTTTATCTGACCGACGCTTTGCTTTTTTGCTTTTACCGTGTACTCCACCGCCGGCCCCAGCTCTACTAATAAGCTGAGTGACAAATTCATTACGTGGTTTTGGAACTTTTTTCTTTTGTTTCATATCTTTTCTCCTTATAGTATATATTTATACCGATTCGGAACAAATGTCAATCATTTTCAAATTTTGCTTTCAAACGAAGAAATTCAGCGTATTCAGTATCCTTCTTCAACTTACGAATTTCGGCAGCTTTTTTTCTTTTATTATCAGCCTCAGCTTTGAGTTTGGCGTCTTCAGCCTCTCGTTTAGCTTTTTCTTTGTCATTTTCTAAACGATCATAATAATACAATACTTGTATCTCATAACCAGAACCATAGCCACGCTCTAGATCAAAATCAAAGTAACCATCGCCAATCATACCTTTTGACATAGCCCTTTCGACTATAAGATCAATATTTGTTTTTAGTTGCTCGGCGGTACCATCAAAGTCATATCGATTAACTTCAAAATTTTCTTTAACAACATAGATTCCATTTTCTTTACGAGCAATCATGATATATTCCCTTTTGGTTTCCTGTTATTAGTATAAACCGATTCGGGTACTCTGTCAACTAAATAAAGTTCAGTTGGTGTGCATTATGTGGTTGACAAATATACTATATGTGTTATAATTGAATTATCATTCATAAACACTTAAAGATGATTCTTTATAGTGGTTACATACATCTGTAAATATGCACTGATTGCAGTTTGGTGATCTTGCTTTGCACACATATTTTCCATAGTTAATGAACCATTCATGTGCACTCATTTTGTATTGCGCAGGAGTGTTTTCAGCTAGATAGTCAGCTGTCACATCAGCGGATTGTGTATTGACTAATCCAAGTCTGTTTGATAATCTATGAACATGAGTATCAACTGCAATTGCGCCTTCGTTATACACAAATCTCATCATGATGTCAGTCGACTTTCTTCCGACTCCAGCAAGAGCCATTAGTTCTTCACGAGTTTTTGGAACTTCGCCGTTGTGT
>Ga0208414_1001613_pt1 | contig 16624 bp, 16 predicted proteins | sample AntAceMetag02UKE_FD_184770 | JGI IMG/M metagenome (GOLD analysis project Ga0208414, IMG submission 184770) | Saline lake microbial communities from Ace Lake, Antarctica - Antarctic Ace Lake Metagenome 02UKE (SPAdes) (version 2) | ecosystem: Environmental > Aquatic > Non-marine Saline and... | reverse complement strand
AAAGTCTCCGATCAACTCGCTTTTTTACATGCGGCTCAAAACATTGATGATATTGATAAGCCTGGTTATCAATTGCATGAGCTAAAAGGGAAGTTAAAAGGCTATTGGTCAATTAGCGTTTCAGGTAATTGGCGGATTGTTTTCAGGTTTATTGACGGTGATGCACACGTTGTCAACTATGAGGATTATCACTAATGACTTTACAACAACATAACCCACCACACCCCGGCGAACTGATCCAAAGGACATATATTGAACCGTTCAATGAAGTGACCGGCAACAAAGTCGCCGACCGTCTTGGTGTTGCGCGCAGTACTTTTAGCCGCTTACTAAATGGTATATCTAGCGTATCGCCAGAAATGGCCGTTAGGCTTTCGCGAGTTTTGGGGGGGTCAGCGGAGAGCTGGTTGATGCTTCAAGACAGTTACGATTTATGGAAAGCCCGCAAATCGGTTGATACAACGCAGCTCAAGCTTATTGATTTTAACAAGGTGGCTTAAGATCGATAGAGTTCAAGGTACACTTAGGAGCCCAAGCAGCAAAAATGGTTCATCGCTTAGGTAAACCAGTCTATGCTGAACTACCCTATTGATTTTTGGGTGCCTGCAAAACTAAATCTTTTGATAGAGCGACCAATAGATATGATTAATAAAGTTATGTTGTCTGGGTTTTTGACTTGTTTTTTGGCAGCAGCAGGTGCTGTTGCCCAAGAAATTCTCCCGCTCGCCTCACGACAAGGGGCGCTTACACTATTCGAAAACATCGAAGTCAACGAGAGCCGGCCAACTACCCCCGATCAGCCTTCTCGAGAGTCTCGCGCAACAACTTTAGAGCCTGTTTTTACTTTGGTTGGCACAAGCCGAATCGGTGATAGGCGCTCTGCAATTCTACGTCACCAAAACGGCGAAAACATTCGAGTGTTAACAGGGCTTAAAAGCACTACTCGGATTGCAGGATATGAGGAATACTTGGTTTTAGAGGTGGGAGCAGGCAAGCTGTCAGTGCGTTACCCGAAAGATGTTCCCTGTGCCGAGCATAAAGATAAAGGGGTGAGCTGCTCTACTACCCCTAACACGGCCCTGTTAGAACTGGTAAACGCCGAGGCGCTGGCAAGAACTGAGCCTATATCAAATGCTGCGGGGTCGTCAGATTCAAAGCCAGAGCTTGCGGGATCTGGCACTGCAGGGGCTACTAGCAATCCCTTTGAGGCTTTGCGGGCAGCGCGAGCCGCCGGCATAAATCCCAATCAAAATAGCGCAAATGAAAACGGCGACGTCAGCAGTGGCCGCTTTACGCCACGTCGGATCGCCCCTGAAGATGTGCCTCCTGGCATGCGAGTAGTCTTTACCCCTTTTGGTGATAGGCTGGTTGAGGAGTAAGCGAATCGCGGCAATAGAAAACGGGTCTAATGCAAAACAGCTTGGTGGAAATAGCACTCAGTGTAAAAATACAGTAACCCAAAGAATAAAAAATGAATGCGCCTAGAGGCAATTAAATTTAAAGCCCCCTAGGCTGCTGGCGGGCCGGGTTGGCCCTTTTACCTGGCCCGTTTTTTTTCCTCTTTAAGGACATCACCCTTATCCCTCAGTTGAACAATCCCTAGTAGCCTGTGTAAACTTGCGACCGTGTCTATCAATCCCTCTATTTCACTCTCAATCGCAGTCGTGTGCTATCACTCGGACTCCTTGGAGTTGCGGCGGCTTATTACGTCTTTGCTTGATGCGGTTAGCCAGCTCAAAAAAGTGGTTGAAACCAAGCCCGTTATTGTATGGTTAATTGATAATTCCGAAACGGATTCCTTAGAAACCGCACCCTTAGAAATTCTCAAATTAGAGAACAATAGCCCAGAAATTGATAAGAAAGGGGCGCCAGTGCTCACTTTGGCAACCTTTGATGACTTGCACGCGCAGATGCGGGCTCAGGAAGTAGAGTTAAAGTTGGTCAGCGGCCACGGCAATATTGGCTACGGTCGTGGTCACAACCTAATATTGGATCGCCTCGATTCAGCTTTCCACCTTATGCTTAATGCTGATGTCGTGCTTAGTAAGCAGTGTCTGGCTGAAGGGATCACCTATCTTGCAGAACACGACACTACAGTTATGGCAGCGCCCATGGCATTTCATGAGAACGGAGAAAGGCAGTATCTCTGCAAACGCTATCCATCAGTTTTAACCTTGTTTGTAAGGGGGTTTCTTACCCCCTGGCTTCAAAAGCCGTTCGCAAAGCGACTCGCCATTTATGAAATGCGCGAAGTAGCCTCCAAGAGGCTAGAACAGTCAGCCGAGCCAGAAGTTTCCATCATAAGCGGCTGTTTTATGATGTGCCGCACTAGCGCGCTTGCTGCGATTAACGGGTTTGATAAGCACTACTTCCTCTATTTTGAAGATTTTGATCTGTCGTTAAGAATGGCCGGGCAAGGCAAAATCGCCTATGTTCCCGCTATGCGAATAACCCACGGCGGTGGCCATGCCGCCAAAAAAGGCCTCAACCATATCCTTATATTTGCGCGCTCTGGGATTCGCTTCTTTAACAGCCACGGTTGGCGTTGGTTAAGGCAGTGATTACAGCGGTGGGTGCAGCCAAACGTAAAATACTCATCACCGGGGCCACGGGGTTTGTCGGTCAATCTGTCTGCCAGCGCCTGATTGATCGAGGTTTTGATGTGCAGATTCTACTGCGCGATCCATCCGGTCTAGGCAAGATACCCCTCAAACTTGGCGCCAGCATAGTTCTAGGGTCACTGGATAATGAAAGCGCCCTTGCCGTAGCCTGTGATGGCTGCAATCAAATCCTTCATCTTGCTGGGATGGCACATGCAGGCAAAAGAAAAGCTAAACAGGCAGTAGCCACAAACCTGGATGGAACCCAAAATCTAGTGGCCGCCGCCATTAAGGCCAAAGTAGGCCGATTGGTGTTTTTGAGCAGCTCGTTGGCGGAAGCAGCTGCTATTGGCAATGGTGACGTAACCGCATACGGTGAGTCAAAATTAGCCGCGGAGCAATTATTGCAGCAGGCAGCAAAAGACCGACAGATCGAAGTGGTGATTGTACGCTCTGTTAACGTCTATGGCCCTAGTATGAAGGGTAATATCGCCCGCATGATAGCCATGATCGACAAGGGACGGATGCCGCCTTTGCCTGAAATCAACAATCAAATTTCACTGATCTCCGCGGCTGACCTGGCTCAGGCGCTATTGCTAGCTCTAGATGCCAAAGTGCCTAGCGATTTAGTGATTACGGTGACAGACGGCCAGCAGTATTGCATCACCGAAATAGAAAGCGCTATTTACCGGAATCTTGGTAGACCAATGCCCCGTTGGCGCACGCCAGCTATGCTATTATGCTGCGCAGCCATGATGGCAGGCTTGGTATCCAGAATGACTGGAGGCTCAATTAGTGGCAGAACCTATAGGAATCTTACCTCCGACAATCTGTTTTCGAACAGCGAGGCAAGGGCTGGGCTGGGCTTTGAGCCGAGCACCACGTTCTACGACAGTTTGCCTAAAATTGTTGAGGCAATACGCGCTAAAGCCAATTAGATGTGAGAGAAGGTGTAGGCGTCGGAGCAAATGCTGCACATTTACTCCGACGCTTACAAAGCAACCGCAAAGCAGATAAGTTAAACGAATCCATATATCATTTACAACAAGTAACAAAATCGAGATAGAGAGCTAAGATGACAAAAGGAATTATTCTTGCCGGCGGCAGTGGCAGCAGACTTCACCCCATGACACTGGCGGTGAGCAAGCAACTTCTCCCAGTGTACGACAAGCCAATGATTTACTATCCGCTGGCCACGCTGATGCAAGCGGGCATTCGAGAAGTCCTTATCATCACTACCCCTCACGAAGCTCCTGCCTTTGAAAACCTGTTGGGTGACGGAAAACGCTGGGGTATAGAAATAACTTATGCACAGCAGCCCAAGCCAGATGGTCTTGCGCAAGCGTTTCTAATAGGTGAAGAATTTATTGGTGACAGCCGGGTTTGTTTGGTGCTGGGTGACAATATTTTTTATGGCAACCGCATTGAAGAAACCTTAAAGAATGCGGTGAATCAAGAAGAAGGTGCCAGCATTTTTGCCTACTACGTTACCGACCCAGAACGCTATGGTGTGGTGAGCCTTGATGAAAACCAAAATGCTATCGATTTGGAAGAAAAGCCGAAAAACCCCAAATCACACTACGCGGTTACCGGTTTGTATATTTATGACAATGACGTTATCGAGATTGCCAAATCTATCAAACCATCACCTCGCGGCGAGCTAGAAATTACCGATGTGAACAAAGTCTATCTTGAGCGCAAGGCCTTAAAGGTTGAGCTATTTGATCGTGGCACTGCGTGGCTGGACACCGGCACTATTCAATCTCTACTCGATGCGGCGAATTTTATTCGCGTGTTGGAAGAACGCCAAGGCCTGAAGATCGCCAGCCCAGAAGAGATTGCTTATCGCCAAGGCTTTATTGATGAAGCACAGCTACGAAAGCTTGCTGAGCCGCTTAAAAAGAGCGGCTACGGACGCTACCTGCTAGAGCTTTTAGAAGACCGCTAAGCTAACACAACAAATATGAAAATAACCAAAACCGCAATACACGTAATAATTAGGGTCAGTGTAAAAATACAGTAGTTTGTAGAAATTAGTGTCAGGAAGAAATGGGGTCAGTGTAAAATTTACGATTTAGCAGTAACGTCTCAATCTTACGCTCAGGTTAAATTTTACACTGACCCCATTTCTAAAAGCGCTTTATTCTAGCGTTAAAAAAGCGTCATGGCCCAAGACCGCCAATCTAGAATTGATAGCCTATCAGTAAGGCCCGATAGATGAAATTCAGCTTAGAAAATCCATTAAACCTCTTTAAAAAGTGGTAATGATCACTATTTTACTACAGCACTTAACTTTAGTGCTTAACTACAGCTTTTAGAAGATCGCTAAACCATGAAAATAACTAAAACCGCAATATCCGAAGTGTTAGTATTCGAGCCTACTGTTCATGGTGATAGCCGCGGCTATTTTATGGAGACGTTCCGGCTTGACCACTTTGTTGACGCTGGGGACGCCTTAAATTTTGTTCAAGACAATCAAAGTAAGTCATCTCAGGGAACCCTGCGCGGCTTGCATTATCAACTCAACTTTCCGCAAGGGAAATTGGTGCGGGTACTTGCTGGTGAAGTCTTCGATGTGGCGGTTGATATAAGAAAAAATTCTCCTACCTTCGGCCAATGGGTCGGTGAACTTTTGACTGCTGAAAATCACAAACAGCTGTGGGTTCCGCCGGGCTTTGCTCATGGCTTTTATGTTACATCAGATTCAGCAGAGCTGTCTTACAAGTGCACAGAGTACTATCACCCAGAAGATGACCACAGTCTGTTATGGAACGATTCCTCGATAGCGATCGAGTGGCCGCTGGTTTCAGATTCACCTTTGTTGTCTGACAAAGATAACAACGCCAAAACTCTGCAACAGGCAGCGCTTTTTGAAAACCTCTAAAATAGATTGCTGAAATCCTTATGGAAAAGCGTATTACATTACTCACCGGTGCTGCCGGTCAGCTCGGTAAGACTATTCAAGCTCTGTGGTCTGAATCTGAGTTGGCTGATCGCTACGAGCTTCATCCTGTAAGCCGGGCGCAGCTGGATATTACCAATGCTAGCGATGTGGCAGCAATGTTTGCGACATTAAACCCCGCAGTTGTCATTAACTGTTCAGCTTATACTGCGGTGGATAAGGCGGAAAGTGATCAGGTAAACGCCTATTTGGTGAATGAGAAAGGACCAAAAAACCTAGCCATAAGCTGCGCAGAAAAAGGTGCTCGTCTAATACATGTGTCCACGGATTTTGTGTTTAGCGGCGCATTTGACAAACCTATTCCTCTGGCTCAAACAACAAATCCTGCCGGTGTTTACGGTGCCAGTAAAAGAGCAGGTGAGCTTGCTATAATGGAGTGTCTTGAAAGCCAGGCTGTTATTTTTCGCACTTCTTGGTTGTATTCACCTTTTAATGCCAACTTCGTTAAAACTATGCTGCGCCTGATGGCCGAAAAAGATTCTCTTGGAGTGGTCGCAGACCAGCGTGGCGCGCCAACATCAACGCTGAGTTTAGCAGCAGCAATTTTCAAGGCTGTAGAAAAGTCAGAAGTGAGCGGGCTTTACCACTGGAGCGATGCAGCAGACATTAGCTGGCATGATTTTGCGGTCGCCATTCAAGAAAGCGCAATAGCGGCAGGATTATTAGAAAAAGCTATCCCAATCAAGCCAATTAAAACCAGCGACTATCCGACCCCAGCAGTGCGGCCCAGCTACAGCGTACTGGACTGTTCAGACACAGAAGCTGACTTTGCGTTGCCGCAATTTGAGTGGCGAACCCAGTTAGACCAAGTAATCCAAAAACTGAAAGACTCAAACGAATATAAATAAATTGGGTCAGAAATAATAAGGTCAAAAATAAATAGGGTCAGAGTAACAAGACAGTAATACGGATGTTGTTAGTAAATGCAAACGTACTTATTTGAGTTTAGGTTTCAAGATATAAGCGATTTGATATTTGCATAAACGCTGCAGGTTTTCTCCGACACGCTAGAGAAAGACCAAACCAATTAAAAGTATAAAAGAGCCCTGAGAGCTCGAGGAGACAATTAGTCAACATGCAGAATGTGTTAATTACAGGCGCCGCCGGCTTTATCGGTTCTAACTTTGTTCACTATTGGTTAGAGAAATATCCCAAACACAATGTCACTATATTGGATGCACTTACCTACGCCGGTAATAAACACAATCTTGCCGACCTGAGTGAAAACTCAAAACTTAATTTAGTGGTTGGCTCTATCTGCGATAATGACTTGGTGAAAGAGCTTTTACATAGCCGCGATATAGACACGATTATTCATTTTGCGGCAGAGAGCCATGTTGACAGATCCATCACAGAGCCTGATGCCTTCATCGACACTAATATCGTCGGGACTCACGTGCTGCTGCGCAATGCTAAAGACTATTGGCTAGGTGGGGATAGCAATAAACCGCATCACTTTCATCATGTATCCACTGATGAGGTGTATGGCACGCTAAGCCCAACTGATCCTGCTTTCAGTGAAACAACAGCCTATGCCCCTAACTCACCCTATGCCGCAAGTAAGGCAGCCTCTGATCATTTAGTTCGTGCTTACCACCATACGTTTGGTTTAAACGTTACTACCAGCAATTGCTCAAATAATTATGGCCCCTATCACTTTCCTGAAAAACTGATTCCTCTTTGTCTGCTTAATATATTGGCTGGCAAAGCGCTGCCTATTTACGGTGACGGCCAGCAGATTCGCGATTGGCTTTATGTGGATGATCATAGCCGCGGCATTGACCTGGTTATTTCAAAAGGCCTTACTGGACAGACATACAATATTGGCGGAAACAACGAGTGGGCAAATATCGATGTCGTAAACCTACTCTGTAAAATTGTTGATAGTCGATTTGCCGCAGATGCTAATCTGGCGGGGCGCTTCCCTGATTCACCGTGCGCCAAAGGCGTAGCCGCTAACTCACTGATTACCTACGTGACTGATCGTCCTGGCCACGACACCCGCTACGCCATTGATGCACAGAAGATCATGAATGAGTTGGGCTATGAGCCGATTGAGGATTTTGACTCTGGTTTAAATAAAACCGTGGATTGGTATTTAAACAGTGAGCCTTGGTGGCGCGCTATTCAAGACGGCAGCTACCGCGACTAGTGTTACCGATGCGAGAGTCGAGTCAATAGGCGTCGGAGTAAATGCCAAGCACTCACTCCAAGAGCAAAGCCGCGCTATAAAACTGTGCAAAAGTTCCCTGTAGTCTGGGAGTTAAGGTAAATATTTCCGCTGTCTGATTTGGAGCTGATGTCCAGGTAAATACTCCAGCACCACAGTCACTTTAAGTCGTATCTGGTAGCTGTAGAGCGCGCTCGCTAACACAAGGAACCAAAACCAACTTAACGCCGGCATCTGCCCTGTGGGCCACTTCCCTTGTTAGATGCTAGGGAAAGTCACATTTTTCAATGCCAAAGTAAAACAGGGGACTCTTAATTCCCCAAAGGGATATTGTCTAACTTTCTTCACATAGCGTAGATTATTAAGAAATGGAAGAAATAGGGTCAGTGTAAAAATACAATAGTTTCTATGCATTTCTCCCTTCGGTAACTAGACTATTTTCTTCATGTATTCCACAGCTCAAGTTCAAGGACGACTGTATGCCAAGAAGGCAAAGGCTCTGCGCGGTAGGTATACCCCAGCATATCGTGCAAAGAGGAGTTAATCGCCAAGCCTGCTTTGCGGATGACAGTGATATTGCCGCTTATGCACACTGGCTGTATGAGGGGTCTAGCAAATACGGTGTACAAGTTCATGCTTGGGTTTTCATGACTAATCACGTGCATTTATTAGTTACTCCGCTTCAAGAAGCAGCTTCTTCAAAAATGATGCAATACATTGGGCGACTCTATGTTCGCCATTTCAATTATCGTTATGAGCGAACTGGGACACTTTGGGAAGGCCGGTTTCACTCCTGCCTAGTTCAACAGGATCAGTACTTTTTAGCTTGCCAGCGTTACATAGAACTTAATCCTGTCAGGGCTGGCATAGTCGAAGACCCTGCCAGTTACAAATGGTCTAGCTATCAAGCAAATGCATTGGGAATAGACTCCAAACTACGCTCTCCTCATCCAGTCTACTTGAGATTAGGCAACAGTAAGCTTAAAAGGCTTGAGCGCTACAGGGAGCTCTTTGAAGGCAAAATTGATGGTCCTATTTTGTTCGATATTAGAATGGCGCTCAATACTGGCTTGGTATTGGGAACTGGAAAATTTAAAAAAGAGGTCGAAGAATTGACTGGGTATCGGACAAGCCTAGTCGGAAGAGGCCGCCCTGCCCGAAAAAAGAACTAACTCCTGTATTATTACACCGATCCTAATTTGTTCAGCAACATATGTGTTGCTAAACGCAGAAAACGTCTGTTGCAGTCAATTAAGCAACATATGTATTGCTAAATTTAGAATTAGAAACTAATATATTTCTTATTAAAAAATAGCAACATACGTGTTTCATTATGCAATCACTACTCGAGCAGATCAAAAAGCGCCGAAAAGAACTGGCTTTTAAGCAGCAGGACATGTTGCTGCGTGTCGGGATATCACGTCAGCAATATCAGCGGCTGGAATCTAAAGGCAATCCTAGACTCGATACCCTTGAGCTTATTGCCAAGGGGCTCAAAAGTGAGCTGCTTCTCATTCCACAAGAAAAGCTAAACGCAGTTTTAGCTGCACTTGCAGAAGATTCAGAAAAACCGATTGGGCCTGACCAGCTGCCCGAAGAAAACAAGAAGTCACTAACTGACAACCCTTGGCAAGGGTTACTGGGAGATGACGAATGAACCAAGACGCAAACGATGAGGTGAATGTATTACAGCTCTCTGTCCACGGTGCACTTGTAGGTTATGTCTCAGGCTTCAAAAATGGTCGCAATGTACTGAGCATTGCGGACGATTTTAAAAACAACCCCAGCCGCCCAACATTTAGCTTGATCACCCACCCTAAATTTCCGAATGCGGTGAAGTTAATGGCGCAGCCATGGGCGCGAAATCAAAGGCTGCATCCTGTGCTTTCAAACTTGCTGCCAGAAGGCTCTTTGCGTGAGCTGATAGCACAAAGCCTCAAAGTGCATGTTGACTACGAATTTCACATTCTCTCGTATCTTGGCGTCGATTTACCGGGCGCGATCGTGGCATCACCAATGGAGCCAGAAGCTGTACCGAGCTATGTGCTAAACACTCATGGAAAGGCGAAGGCGGTCAAATTCGAAAAAGTCATTCAAGAAAACAAATTTTCCTTAGCCGGCGTTCAAATGAAATTTTCTATGAAGGAAAGGGATGGGCGCTACAATTTATCTAAGGGCGATGAGTTAGGTGACTGGATCATTAAAACACCCTCGACTAAGCATAAATTTGTGCCATTAAATGAATATACCGCTATGTCGCTAACAGCGCTTGCAGGTGTGGATATTCCTGAGATAAAACTCGTAGAGTTGGATAAACTCGACAATCTGCCTCAAATCAACCTACCGGACGAAAAGCACGCCTTCGCCATTAAACGTTTTGACCGCAAACAGGATCAGCGAATTCACATGGAGGATTTCGCACAGGTATTGGTGAAGTACCCACATGAAAAATATTCCTCTGCAAGCTATGAGAACATAGGCAAGGTCATTTATGACTTTTCTGGCGACGGGCTCGCCGACGCTCAACAGTTCGCAAGACGGCTACTTGTCAATATTCTCTTGGCGAATGGAGACGCACACCTTAAGAACTGGAGCTTGCTATATCCTGATATGGTGACGCCACGACTTTCTCCTGCCTACGATATTGTGACGACCAGCGTCTACATCGAAAACGAAACTGAGTTTGCTCTCAACTTAGCAAAAACTAAGGAATGGTATGTGGTCTCAATGGCACATCTTCAATCGTGGGCGGAACGATCAGGCATTCCATGGAGGGCGATTAAACCGCATTTGGAAGACACCATAACAAAAGCAAGGGAGCTATGGCCCAAAGCGCTTAATACTCTTCCGATGAATGATGGACATAAAAATGAACTGAGAACCCACTGGGGTAACCTTCACGAAGACTTTAAAATTAAATAGGGTAAGAAGAAATAGGGTCAGTGTAAAAATACAGTAGTTTCTATGCTTTTTCTTTCCGCTAACCAGATTACTTTCCTGATGCACTCCCCAACTCGAGTCCAAGAATGGGGCTTAGTGGACGACTCTCAGTCTATCTTAAGGAGCCCTATCCCAGCACCTCCCATGTTAGCAGGGCCTCTACCTTGTGTTAGTGCTGGAGTGCTCGCGGACAATAGGGCTCAATGTGAGCCTCATCACGAGAGCGTTAGGGCATTGTGACTAATATAATGTCTGCCGTTGTCAGCGCTGAGCCCCCACGAGTCAGGCCAACAAAAGGGTATGTGCAGCTTTAACGTAGCTAGGCACAAAAATTGAAATGCAAGAATGATCTTTTACACCGACACTCAAAATTGCTATTCCAAACATGGTTAACTACTGTATTTTTACACTGACCCTAATTTAAGGGCTGCCAACATCGTAAGTCGGTCAGCTAAAAAGGCCTGGCTGCGTTAAGTTACTCCGACACCAGAACTTTGAGTTAATAGGTTATTCTGTAGTTTATCATTAGCCCTTAGTAATCCAGCGCTAGTTTAAGCGTCTCAGGCACAGCGAGTTTCAAGTTTGATTAAACGCAGCATAATCTTTATCGGCTCATGCCTACTGGCGACCCAGCTCTTTGCTTTCGAAATCGATGGCTCTAAGTGGTCTGGTGCCAAGGCTGATATTTACGTCGCAATCGACGGCAGTTCTCCTTCGGGTGTGCGCTGGAATACAGCTTTTATCGGCGCTATTGAGGATTGGAATCAATCCACAGACTTTACTTTTAGTGTTTTTGAAGAAGCTGCGGACCCTTGCAGTATTGATTCTCGTAATGGTGTTGGTTTTACCAGCGATGTCTGCGGCAGCGCGTTTGGCCAGAGTACCTTGGCAGTTACGCTTACTCGATTCTCGTCTCAGGTGCTTGGTCCTCCCGCCATTATCCGCACTGATATCGTAATAAACGATTCTGTGAAATACGACATTTTTGATGGTCCTCTGGCGCAGCCAGGTATTCCGTCTGGCAGCATCGATTTTCGCCGGGTGGCGCTCCATGAACTTGGCCATGCAATGGGGCTAGATCATGAATTCTCTGTCACCGCGATAATGGCGCCACGCATAAGTAGTATTGATTCTTTGCAAGAGGATGATATTGCGGGGATAAACACGCTTTATGGTGGCTTAGAAAACTGCAGTATTGCCCCTCTGAGGTTTGGGACGACTGCTAACAGCTTAAGCTCTGGTGATTGTCTTGTCAGCGAGCTAACAGTGGGTGGAACTGACACCAGTTTTATTGATCTTTTTCGCTTTGATTTAGAGCGCACCACAACAGTTAGGTTTGAAATGGAATCTCAGCAATTAGATTCGGTGCTAATTCTTGCCACCACTGATTTAGAGTATCTACATTTTGATCCAAAAACTTCGGATTTCTGCGGTTCCACGCTGGCGGCGATATTGCCGGCTGGCAGTTATTTCTTGCTGGGCAACACCTTTGTGGAGCCGGTTAAAGAAGCGTGTGGCAACAGTGGCAACTATATCCTCGACGCCAGTTTTACTAGCAATCAGCCTAAGAGCTTGGGCGCATCAACCAGCAATTTGGGAGCACCCTCTCGGGCAAGCTTTTCGGGCGGTGTTTCGGACAACAATGGCCAAGATTTTGGCAACAAGTTCCCATCTTCAAGCGCATTGGATATACAAGCCACCATCACGGTTGACCCGCTGCATGTGGGAGAGCCAGGATTCTTAGTCGCCGCTGCCGCGTTCAATGATCAGCTGCTGTTTTTAAATTCGGCTGGATTTTTTGTGGATTCTCCTGCCATTGGCTTTGTCAATGCGGCGTCTAAATTACTCAGCCCGCTAGAAGAGTTAATTCTTGCCGACAACTTAGTGCCAGCGGATCTAGGCATTGAAACTATTGAGGTCGATTTCTTTGTTGGCTACGGTTTGAATGCTCAGCCAAACGAGATCTTTTTTCATCAAAAACCAATTAATTTGCTTATATCTCCTTAAATCGTCTTCCCGCAAGTCATTGCTCTGATTTAAAAGGCTCTATCAGTGTGGATCGCCAGACGACAACACATTGCCAATAAATAAAGCCTAAAGGTCAAGAACTCTAAATCAAACTCTACAGCTTTAGGGATTTACTGTATAATTTCGGCTCTGAATTCTAACTCAAAGGTCATTTCACCTTTGAATTACAAAACACAAGCTAGTCTACACTTTAAAAAAAGGGAGTTTACACGTGTCAAACAGTCGTACCGCAGTATTCACTGCCTTAGCCCTACTCTCGCTAACGGGGTTGCAGGTAGCCCAAGCGCAGTCTGTAGCTGACAACATTCGCCCTGTTGCTAAGGTTTGTTTAGCAGGTCAGCCTTGTGTTGGCAGTGCGGCTGGAACTGCACAAGCAGCAGTGCCAACGGCCGCTACAACAACACTTTCTGCACCGGTGACGGCTGTCGCTGCGGTGGTAGAAGAAGTGGTTCAAGACGCGGTTGAAGAAGCCGTCGAGATGGTCACTGAAGTAGCCGCTGTTGATAGCGGGTTTGATGCCGCAGCAAAATACCAGCAAAGTTGTTTCGCCTGTCATGGCACTGGCGCTGCCGGTGCACCTAAGTTGGATGACAAAGTCGCTTGGGAAAACATAATGGCAAAAGGAATGGATGCTGTGATGGTCAACGTGATGAACGGCATCAATGTCATGCCAGCAAAAGGCCTGTGCTTTGATTGCAGCGAAGATGAGCTCATGGCAATAGTAGGGTATATGTCTAGCCAATAGTTACTAATTTGAAGTCGCTAACCGCTAAGAATAAAAAGTTAAAAATTGAATTTTTTGAAAGTTATAAGTTAAGGAGTAAGTCATGTTAAAAATGAATTTATTGGTAAAGACCGCTGGTCTAATTGCGGCCACGACTCTAGCAACAGTTAATTTCGCAAATGAAGCTGAGCAGCCGCTTCAGTTTGCACAGCTAACCGATGGCTTTAATGCTGAAACCACTTATATGGCATCTTGTTTTGCTTGTCATAGCACCGGTGCTGCTGGCGCGCCTAAAGTTGGAGCGGGAAACGCTGCAGTTTGGGCCGGTCAACTTGAAAAAGGTTTAGATACAGTTGTAGGTAATGCCATTAGCGGTGTTAACTCAATGCCAGCTAAAGGTTTGTGCTTTACTTGCACAGATGCAGATATTCGCGCCATTGTTGAATACATGGTGGCTAGCAGCGAGTAAGACACTGCTATGAAAATGGGTTGCTTGCAGCCCATTTTTTTTGCCCAAAATTTGGCAATTAGCTTACCTAAAGACTATTACTAAGGTCTAAGTCATTACGGTAGCGAAGAGTCATTGTCTCTTTCCATTGTTTATTCTCGCGCTCTGGTCGGTGTCGACGCTGTTGAAGTTACAGTAGAGGCCCATCTGTCTAATGGTCTGCCAGGTTTCGCGATAGTTGGCTTACCCGAAACTGCCGTAAAAGAGGCTAAGGAGCGAGTGCGAAGCGCAATTCTAAATTCTGGTTTGGAATTTCCTGCGCGGCGCATCACTGTAAATTTAGCGCCGGCCGACTTACCAAAAACAGGTGGCACTTATGACCTGGCTATTGCGTTAAGTATTTTGCAGGCATCAGGGCAGTTACCCGATACCGCCTTAGTTAATACTGAATTAATGGGCGAGCTGGCGCTTACCGGTGAGCTAAGATTCGTTCGCGGGGTTTTGGCCGCCGCCATCGCGGCGAAAAAGCAGGCTAGATCAATTTTTGTCCCCGCTGAAAACTTGCCAGAACTGCAACTTACCGGCTACGGCAAAGGGCGCAGTTGCAAGTCACTGTTGGATGTGATGAATCTTGTGTCAAAGGCCCCGAATGATCCTGATATCTCAGATAGCGAAGGTCATAGTGTCAATAACAGTGCCGATGACAATTGGGTTAACGGCGAACCAAGCCCTCACCAGGCTATTAATAAGTCCGATATAACTCGATCTCAAGAGCTAGGCTCGCTTGACGGTATACACGGTGATGGTCAGTACGACAGTCAAAATGAAATAGAGGATGAGATAAAAGGCCAGTCAGTTGCAAAGTTCGCGGTTAAAGTCGCGGCCGCTGGACACCATAATGTATTGTTAATTGGCCCACCGGGCTGCGGTAAAACGCTGCTCGCTAACCGGCTTATTCAGTTGCTGCCGCCCCTGTCGGCTGACGACGCGATGGAGGTAGCCTCCATTCGATCAGTGGCAGGTTTTGCGACCACCATAGCCAATTGCTTTTCGCGCCCAGTACGAACGCCCCATCATACCGCCACTGCCGTATCCCTATTAGGGGGAGGTGTGAAGGCTATGCCAGGCGAAATTAGCTTTGCCCATCATGGCCTGCTGTTTCTTGATGAACTTACCGAGTTTAAGCGCGGTGTGTTGGAGTCGCTGCGAGAGCCTTTGGAGACCGGCGAAATCTATATAACTAGAGCCAACTATCGTGTGCGCTTTCCGGCTAGCTTTCAACTTATAGCAGCAATGAACCCTTGTCCGTGCGGCTACTCTGGGGATTCAAAAAGAAAGTGCCGATGCACTCCCGAGGTTATTGACAGATATCTAGCCAAGCTATCGGGGCCGCTTTTAGACCGCTTTGATCTGATTGTTGAATTGCCAGGTCTAAGCCAAACAGAGCTTCTGCTGCAGCCGTCTTTGCATCGAAACCCCAAAGCCGAGCTAAAAGAAATTACTAAGACTCAAGTGCTACAGATTCAGCGCAATAAGGTGTTAAACAGCCGCATCAAGACAGCGGATCTACCCAGAATTTGCGCGCTTAGCAAAGATCAGAAACTTAAGCTCGCGGGGCAACTTGATGTCTTAGGAGTGTCTTCCCGGGCGACCCACAGGATTATTAAGGTTGCACGCACGATTGCAGATTTAGAGGGCAGCGAGAAGATAGAGGATGCACATTTGAACAAGGCTCTTATGCTGCGCCGAAGCAGATTAGTTAATCGCTTTCTCCAGTAAGTAAGCCTATTAAATTGGCCCAGTAGGTCCACTAAATTAGCCTACTGAGCAAGGCCGTTAAATTGGCCCATTGAGTAAGCACATTGAGATAGACAACTGGGATAGCTCATCGAATTAGCTCATCGAATTAGCTCATCGAATTAGCTCATCGAATTAGCTCATCGAATTAGCTCATCGACCTAGCCGATTGAATTAGTCCGCTGAGCTGGCAGGATCGGGTGCTAAAGATTTTTCTAACCTAGCCAAGCTAGTCTCCAACTCATCTATACGCCGCTCAGCTCGGCGCAGGGCATCAGCTTGGGCATCAAATTCTTCCCGGCTTAAAATATCCATATCCGCTAAGGCCCGTTTCAGCGCCAGATTTAGTTTTGTTTTAGCGTCACTGCCCATCTCTTCTGCCATCGGTAACAGTGAAGCCATTCGTTGGCTAATTTCATCTAACAGATCATTTTTTTTCATAGCCTAAAAATAACATGACGGGCGTTAAAGCTCACCAACCTTTTTAAACCGCCTCTATAGCAGGTCGAATAAGTATCGAACGTAGACAAGCGGCTAACGATAAATTCATTGCGCAAATCCAATTAACACAATGCTCATATATGGTGCATTAAGAGTACTTTGGCACCATTTCTGTTCAGTTTTAATCTAAAACTGGCAAAACCGGCGATTTGAACGCCGCAATAGTACGGGAATATCGACTTTGCATCGACAAAGCTTATCTGGCACGGGCCGTGCATAGTTCAACTCAAGTTGTATTAATTCGAACGGGAAAACCGCTACAAACAACTAAGGAGCGATGAAATGAAGTTAGTCACGGCTATTATTAAGCCATTTAAATTGGACGATGTGCGCGAAGCGCTGTCGGAAATTGGGGTGCAGGGAATCACAGTAACTGAGGTTAAAGGGTTTGGCCGGCAAAAAGGTCACACTGAACTTTACCGCGGCGCAGAATATGTTGTTGATTTTCTACCGA
>Ga0208414_1001607_pt1 | contig 16670 bp, 9 predicted proteins | sample AntAceMetag02UKE_FD_184770 | JGI IMG/M metagenome (GOLD analysis project Ga0208414, IMG submission 184770) | Saline lake microbial communities from Ace Lake, Antarctica - Antarctic Ace Lake Metagenome 02UKE (SPAdes) (version 2) | ecosystem: Environmental > Aquatic > Non-marine Saline and Alkaline... | reverse complement strand
GCATCCAAAATTGGAACTGCTTCAGCCACATCACCTACGTCAACAAAGCGCTGAACGTTTTCGCCGTCATCAAACAAGTTGAGAAGGTTTTCGATATCAAAAAACAGCTTCAATTTGTGGTCGAAGTTTCCAGGCAGGCGAATATCTTGCTGAATGCGGATATCTACGTCTGTGCTCCAGTCTTGTTCAAATTGGTTTCTGCCAGCAATGCCGCCGGCATAGCTGTTTAAACCAGACTCTTCCAAGAATCTAAAGAAGTCACCAGACTGACCAGAAGCAACAAGCGCGCTCATATCAACCAAAGGATCGTTAGGTCCGGTAGGTACATAGAACAAGTTGCGCTCTTCGTTATCTGAATCACCGAATACGGTTGTCGGCGTGTTGTTGTCATAGGCATAGCTGAACGGGCGACCTGAACGGCGGCGAACAAACATGCCAACTTGTAGCGGCGTGCCTTCAGTCCAGTAGTGCTCAAAGTTCAATGACAAGACAAAGTTGTGCTCGTTAGCATACTGCGCTGGAGCCAATCGGTTTTGGTTGATAATCGCTGTAGCGACTTCCTCAAAGCCAGAAGTTGCTGTTGAGCTTGTAATGGCATTACCGATAGTGGCATCTGTGTAGGCATAGCCAAAACGGACATCTAGTGCAGAGTTAGCAGAGAAATCGAATGATCGATTTAACTGCAACGAAGCAGAATGAGTGCGCCCGCTTACGCCGTTTGTTAGAAGGATGTCTTGGTCGTCACGGCCTGCGTTACAAGCAGCAGATACGTTACCAAAGCCTTGGCCAGGCGCGATAAACTGCGCATCACAGCCTGCTAGTAGAGGATCAACCGCAAAGAACTGTGGACGTCCATCAGGCAAGAACTGCAGGTTGCCACCGTCGTCAACTCGCTGAGTTAAAGTCAGGTCTAGGAACTCTGAAGCGTCTTGGGCGTCACTGTAGATGTAGTCACCTTGAACCTGCCAGCCGTTTAGGAAGTCATTGTTTGACTCAACAAACCAGTTGAAGCCTAGGTTCCAGCGTTGCTGGTGCGGAAGCTGATAGCTCGGGTCAACCGCGTCGGCGCGACCAGTGTTAAGTGCTGCCTGCGCTTGCTGCGCTTGGCCAATACAGGCGGGAATACCAGTGAACGTGCCGCCCTGTAATACTTGCAAGTCTGCTGCAGCGCAGCTTCTCTCGTCACCAAAACCGATAGCGCCGCCAAAGTTTTGGAAAGCATTGGCAAAGTGAACTGTTGGATCGCCACCTGAGAACAAGCCAAAGCCTGCTGTCACTTGCACCGGACCAAATTGATCAAATGGCAGATCGTAAGTTAAGCCAAGGCGAGGCATCAACAAATCTAAACCATCAAATGATTGGTCATTTCTAAAGCCATAGCGCTGCTCGTAAACAGGGTTATTGATTGGACTATCGTCAGACGCATAAGTGTCATAACGAAGGCCTGCGACTACTTGTAGTGCATCAGTGGGCTGCCAAGTGTCTTGCAAGTAAAACGAGTGAATGTCTCTGTCAAATGACGCTGCAGCGTCATTGATGTTGCCAGTGAAAGAGCCATTACCGTCAATTGCCTGAGCAGTACCAGCCTGAAGGGCAGCAATGTCAGCAAATTCGAGGGTGCCTGTGCCGTTAGCAACAAACAGGTTAAACACGTCCAATGAGTCACGTTCGTAACCTAGAGTGAAGCGATGATCTTTCCAAGTGTAATGGCCAGCTATCTTAAGCTGATCTAAGTTGTACTGCAGGTCGTTGGCGCTGCGGAATGTACCAGGGCCTGACGTTAATACCACGCTGCCGGCGCCGTCAAAGACTTCAATACGTGGAATGTTGCCGTCTTGAGCTTCGCCGCCGCCTAGTGGGCCTTGGCTGTCGATTACTTCAAGCTGTGAATAACGGAACTCGGTAGAGAAGTTGCTATTCCAGTCAGAAAACAAACGAAAAGACATAGCTTCTTGGTCAGTGCCTTCAGCTTCAAAGTTGTCGCTAAAAGTGAAACCGTTAAAACCGAAGTCATCTGCTTCTAAGTTTGATTCGGTAAGGTCTGTATAGGTAAGCTCGGCACGATGAAAGTCATTAATGTTCCAATCCAGGCGGGCGAAATAGCGCTCGGACGTCTGAGGTAGGTTGCGCACAATGCTGCCTGGATCACGGCTATATTGATTAATCAATATGTCGCGAACTCGGTTTGCATCGTCTACTGTAATAAACTGCTCATTGGCAAACCCGCCGCCGATAGGGCCGTTATTTTGAGCGGCGCCTTCGTCGGTTTCTTCGTATGATCCATAGAAGAAAAGTTTATCTTTGATGATTGGGCCGCCAAGTTCAGCACCCCAGTTTAGATCTTCGAAAGGCTCAGTGATCACAGTGTTACCGTTTATCGTGTCACCTGTGCTGCTATCGTCGTTGAAAAGATAGAAAGTAGAACCTTGCCACTCATTGGTGCCAGACTTAGTCACAACATTGACGTTACAGCCAGTAAAACGACCGTACTGCACATCAATCGGGGCGAACTCAACGGAGGCATTCGCCATGCTGTCAAAAGGAATAGGGAAAGTGTTTCGGGCTGAATTACCGGAAGCATTCAGACCAAAACCGTCGGCAGAGGCTACGCCATCGATAGTAAATGAATTAGAGCGGTTGCTGCCGCCAAGACATGACACGCCAAATCCGTTGCCGCCAGCTGCGCGGCCAACACCAACACGTGGATCGAGTCGGATAATGTCGCGAACTTGTCGGCTAATAGAAGGAAGTGCGCTTATCTGACCGAGGTCGAAAGAACTGCTTGGCCCAATGGCCAAATTTGCTGATCGCACTGCGGAAGCGATAACAATAATTTCTTCGATGCCAGCTGAGATGTTTTCAAGCGCTACATTAAAGTTTACAGCACCAGAAAGGGTGGTGAAGACATCAGTAATAGTAGTGCTTTGATAGCTGCCAGATGAAATTCTGACTGTATAGGGGCCGCCAACTGTAAGATTGCGGACGTTAAAGTTACCGCTGTCGTTGGTTGAAACTCTTCGATTGGACCCGGTCCGAGTATCGGTCACAACAACTGAGGCGCCTGATTCGGCATTGCCAGATGGGTCTGTCACAGTTCCTCTAACGGAACCTGTGATTTCCTGCGCATTTAGTGCGCCAGGGAGGGTCAGCAGTAGCATTACCGCTAACAGTGCTTTGCAAAAAGAGACAAATACATTCTGTGAAGAATGAGGGGATATAAATGCGCTTTGCATTGTCTAACTCCGGTTTACCATAAAAGCGCATATTATCATTGAGAAATGTGACAAAGATATTGCTAATCACCCGATTCAATTGGCCTAGACCCGTTGATTTTACTCGACTCTTTCGCAAGTTTATGAAATGAAAGAAATAATACTACCAACTGTTTTTTTCACTTATTGCCTGACATATAAAAAGTTAGAATTTAAGCAGGTGTTAACAGATGGATGGCAGTCATTTTTCCGATGTGTTGCTTTGATTTCCTAAACCGCTTCGGTGCTTTTAAAAAAGCGCTAAATACCCATTTTCGTCCACAGGTTTTTTGAACAAGGATTCGATTACTCGGCTAGTGACTGCTGCGCGCGCCGAAAGGCGGCTCAGGGACGGCTTTTTTGGCGGGTAACAGATAGAAGTAGAACAGATGACGTAGACGCGGCAGCTAGCGGCGCATTAACTCCTACCGCGATTACCCTACTCTATCTCTTGAGGCCCTATCCCTTCTTTCGCCCGGCGGGGGATAAGTCCGTGCCGCCGAGCGGTTTCACAACAGAGCTTTAGCAAGTCAATAGCGGCCAAATACCCCATTTAACCGGTTACATTAAGTTTTCTTGTTAGCCGCAAGAATCTTCTTGATATAGGTGCCAGTATGGGATTTTTTAGATTCTGCAACGTCCTCAGGAGTGCCTTGGGCGATAATTTTGCCGCCGCCACTGCCGCCTTCCGGACCTAAATCGACTATCCAATCAGCAGTCTTAATAACATCCAGGTTGTGTTCTATAACTACGATTGTATTGCCATGATCGCGTAGATGATGAAGCACGGCCAATAGTTGCTTGATGTCGTGAAAATGTAGGCCGGTGGTAGGTTCGTCGAGGATATATAGGGTCTTGCCGGTGTCTCGCTTGGACAGCTCACGGGATAGTTTAACTCGTTGAGCTTCACCGCCGGAAAGTGTAGTTGCAGCTTGTCCTAGGCAGACATAAGAAAGGCCTACCTCTATCAAGGTTTGTAGCTTTCGTGCAATGGCAGGCACGGGATCAAAGAACACGCGAGCGTCTTCTATAGTCATGTTTAGCACTTCGTTGATGTTCTTACCTTTATAGCGAACTTCTAAAGTTTCACGGTTATATCGTTTGCCTCGGCAAACATCGCAGGAAACGTAAACGTCTGGCAGAAAGTGCATTTCAACTTTTACCATGCCGTCACCTTGGCAGGCTTCGCAGCGACCACCCTTGACATTAAAACTAAAGCGCCCGGGCTTATAGCCTCGAGTTCTTGCCTCTTGGGTGCCAGCAAACAATTCGCGCACAGGGGTAAAGATTCCGGTGTAAGTAGCGGGATTCGATCTTGGCGTGCGACCAATTGGGCTCTGATCAATATCGACAACTTTATCCAAGGCATCGATGCCTTTTATTTCCTCGTAAGCAGAAGGCGTAAGAGTGGTTGCATTGTTTAACTTAGTGGCGGCAATGGGATATAGCGTGCTGTTGATTAGTGTTGATTTACCCGAGCCAGAAACACCTGTGATACAAGTGAATAATCCGATTGGAATGCTTAAATTGACGTTTTGAAGGTTATTGCCATTGGCACCTAACAGCTCTAAAGTTTTGCCTTCTTTGTTAACCGTTCGCTGTGCTGGAATCGCTATCGATTCAATACCTGAAAGATACTTGCCGGTTAGCGAGCGCTTCGACTTCTTGATGTCCTCGACAGTGCCTTGCGCAACTATTTCGCCGCCATGCACGCCAGCGCCAGGACCAATATCAATCACATGGTCTGCGTTGCAAATGGCTTCTTCATCGTGCTCAACCACTATCACAGTGTTGCCTAAATCTCGCAGATGGAAGAGGGTTTTTAAAAGACGGTCATTATCTCGCTGGTGAAGGCCAATAGAAGGCTCGTCAAGTATGTACATAACTCCCACCAAACCAGCGCCAATCTGGCTGGCTAGACGAATGCGCTGTGCTTCACCACCTGATAGTGTGTCGGCGCTACGACTCAAGGTAAGGTAGTTAAGACCAACATCCACTAAAAATTTCAATCTGTCTTGTAGCTCTTTTAGGATTTTGTCAGCAATCTTTGCTTTAGTGCCTGTAAGCTTGAGCTTACGAAAGTAATCGGAAGACTGTGCCACGGTCATCTCGGTGATGCCTGGTAGATTTAATCCCTTTAGTAAAACAAAGCGGGCATCCTTTTTGAGCCGAGTGCCTGCGCAGTCCGGACATGACTGCGAGCTAAGATACTTAGCCAATTCTTCGCGCACGTGATTCGACTCGGTCTCTCGATACCGGCGCTCCATATTGGGTAGGATTCCCTCAAACGGATAGCTTCTGGTTACTGTGTCGCCACGGTCATTGACGTAGTGAAAGTCGATCACTTCCTTGCCGCTGCCGTTTAGAATATAGCTTCGATGTTTTTTAGAAAGCTTCTCAAAAGGGACGTCCACGCTAAAGCCGTAATGCTTGGACAGGGAGTTAAGCATTTGAAAATAGTAAATATTGCGCCGATCCCAGCCGCGAATAGCACCTTCAGCAAGGGCTAAGGCTTCGTCCACTACTATTCTTGATTCATCAAAAAACTGCTTTAAACCAAGCCCGTCACAGCCGGTGCAGGCTCCAGCGGGATTGTTAAAGGAAAACAGTCTTGGTTCTAGCTCAGAAATACTGTGGCCACATTGAGGGCAGGCGAATAAAGAGGAGAAGACTAGATCTTCAGTCTCGTCTTTCTTGTTTTTCTTGTCTTTCTTGCCCTCTTTGTCATCCTCACCCATAAAACTGACCACGGCTAAACCGTCGGCAAGCTGGATTGCGGTCTCGAAACTTTCAGCTAAGCGTTGTTCTAAGCCTGGTTTGATTTTGAGGCGGTCGATAACGACGTCGATAGAATGTTTCTTATTTTTTTCAAGTTCGGGTGGATACTCAATCTCACAGACTAAGCCGTCTACTCTTGCACGAATAAATCCGCTGCTGCGAAGTTCGCTAAACACATGTAAATGTTCGCCTTTCCTTTCTCTGATCATAGGCGCAAGCACCATGATTCGAGAATCGTCTGGCAGGGCCATGACCTTGTCTACCATCTGGCTGACAGTCTGTGCTTCCAATTTGACGTTGTGTTCAGGGCAGTGAGGGTCGCCGACCCTAGCGAACAGCAGTCTCAGGTAATCATAGATTTCGGTAATTGTGCCGACGGTTGACCTCGGATTATGAGAGGTCGATTTTTGTTCTATGGAGATAGCCGGTGATAGACCCTCAATATGATCAATATCGGGCTTTTCCATCATCGACAAAAACTGCCGTGCGTAGGTAGACAGAGACTCTACATAGCGCCGCTGGCCCTCTGCATAGAGTGTATCAAACGCCAAAGACGATTTTCCTGAGCCAGATAGGCCAGTGATAACCACAAGTTTATCTCGTGGAATCGTTACGTTGATGTTTTTCAGATTATGGGTGCGTGCACCACGTACAACAATCTTATCCATGCAGGTCTCGGTTGGAATGGGGAAACCGGGTATTATCTTCAATTACCATGCTTAGAGCAAAGGTCCTGACTCTTTGTTGTGTCTTTATAGTTAATTTGCTCGAAAATTTCTCAAGCCAGCAGCCATGGGTTAAGCTTACACTTATATCGGTAAATCAAATTTGAGGGGGTCAATGTGGCAAGTCGAGGCGTTAATAAAGTAATTCTGGTGGGCAATGTTGGTAATGACCCCGAAGTAAGGTACATGCCTAATGGCAACGCTGTAGCTAATGTTTCTATTGCGACGAGTGAGACATGGAAAGACAAAGGCAACGGTGAGCAGCAAGAAAAAACCGAATGGCACCGAGTAGTTTTCTTTAATCGCTTAGCCGAAATTGTTGAGCAATATATTAAAAAAGGCAGCAAGCTCTATTTGGAAGGACGCCTGCAGACCCGTCAATGGGAACAGGATGGGGTTAAGCGTTATACAACGGAAATCGTGGCCAGTGAAATGCAAATGCTAGATTCTCGTGGCGGCGGTGCAATGGAGCAGGGTGGCGGCATGGAGCAGGGTGGTGGAAATTCCTTCGGTCAGTCTCAGCCGTCACAAAAAGCACCACAAAGTGCCCCGCGATCACCGCCTCAAGCTGCTTCTGGGCAGGCAGCACCATCAAATTTTGATAATTTTGACGACGACATCCCATTCTAATCGCCGTTAAACCTTAAACAAGGCCTAAAACAAAAAGGGGCCGCCACCCGGCGACCCTTTCTATTTTTTAGCGAGAACCCCGGCGAGTTCCTTGTTCTTGGTGAAAAGCACTTGATGAAAAACACGTCTCGACAGCACAACAACGCTTGGCTTGCACCTCTTATTGAGCGGAGTTAATATTCCCTTATTGATAGGCTATGTTATTAATCTATTTAGATAAATAGGATTTGTGTGTGAAGCTGTTTCTGGTTGGTGTGAACAGCCCTACAGGAAAAGAATTGGTTGAAATCTTACGCCGTCGTAAGATTCGATTTTTGGCGCCTGCGGATAAGCATTTTGAGCAAGGCAATGAAGTTGCTATCGCTAAAATGATCACCGACTACGATCCTGATCAGCTCGTCAATATGGCAGATTTTATCTCAGGTAATCACAGCGCCCTGAACAGGGCAGAGAAAGTACAAGATCGCTGCTACCGAATAAATACCTACCTGCCTGCCGCACTATCAGAAATTTGTAATCATCTGAATGTCCCAATGATCCATCTGTCAAACCCTTATGTCTTTGATGGCGAGAAGCGCTTAGGCTACAACGAAAATGATGAACCTAATCCGATTGGGGTCTACGGTATTGCGTCTTTGCAGGGGGAGTTAGCTGTTCAGCAACATGCCTGTCATGTGATTATCAGATCTGGGTGGTTGTTTGGCAGATATAAGAAGGGTCTTATCAAGTCTTGGATTCGTTCGGCTATTAAAAACGATGGCCAGCTGCAAGTGCAGCGGCGAAGATTTAGTCCTACCCATACCGGTGATTTAGCGGCGGCGATTTTAGCTATAGCCCAACAGATTGATTGTGCTGCAAATGTTTGGGGGCTTTACCACTACAGTGGCTTGGAAACTAAAACCGAAAGTGAGTTTGCCGAGCAGACGCTAAAATACGCGGCTAATCATGACGAGCAGATTTATCAGTTATTAGATAATAAAAAAATTATAGAGCGCGACGTGCGCGCACCAGAAATTCACAGCGCTACACTTTCAAGTAAAAAGATATCTGACACGTTTGGGATTAAGCAAAAGTCATGGCATGGAGAACTTAAAGAAACTGTGAAATCTTTGTATGCCAGTAAAAATAAATCCTAGCAATCAATCCGCACTGCTTCATCTAAAAGTGAAGTGCAATCCTAGTTCTTAACCTTAATTAGAGTACCAAGAGTAGACCGCTCAATCATGAACTCATCACTTACACCTGTAGACCTAGCCTTTGCACATTTGTTAAGGACGCTAAAGCCCGTTACCGAAGACGAGGATATTCCTGTGGAAGAGGCTTTAGGGAGAGTTCTGGCGCTGGACAACGTAGCGCAGATAAATGTGCCACCTCACGCCAGCAGCGCAATGGATGGCTATGCGGTGATTGCCAAAGACACTAATCAAGCGCCACAGCAATTAGCTGTAACGCAGCGCATAGCTGCGGGGCAGGTGGGTACAGATTTAGCCTCTGGACAGGCTGCTCGAATATTTACTGGTGCACCTATGCCGCCTGGCGCTGATGCTGTGGTGATGCAGGAAAATTGCAGTGCCGGCGATGGTGTTGTTACTGTTTTGCAAACCGCAAAGCCTGGCGAGAATCTGCGTAAGGCTGGAGAGGATATTGAGACAGGGGTAATACTCTTTTGTCAGGGGCATAGACTTCGAGCTCAAGATTTAGGTGTGTTGGCATCTACTGGCCAGGCTGAGATACGGGTCCGCCGGAAAATTAAAGTTGCCTTGTTAACCACCGGCGATGAGATAATTCAGCCAGGGGCGAAACTGCTTCCGGGGCAAATTTATAATTCAAATTATTTTACGCTGCGGGCCCTGCTTGAGTCTTTGCAAGTAGAAGTCTTGGATATGGGTGTGCTTAAAGATGATTTAGAATCTACTCAGTCAATGCTTGAAGTCGCTTCAAAATCTGCAGATTGCATTGTGACCACCGGCGGTGTTTCCGTAGGTGAGGAAGATCATGTCCGAGCGGCTGTTGAGGCGCTTGGTAAAATTGAGCTGTGGAAGTTAGCTATTAAACCGGGCAAGCCTTTTGCGAGTGGAAAAGTTGGCAGTGCGCAGTTTTTCGGACTGCCTGGAAACCCAGTGTCAGCGTTTGTAACTTTTGCGCTATTGGTAAGGCCTTCTTTGTTGAAGATGTTGGGTTGCCAAAATATCGGCTTTCAATCGTTTTTTATAAAGGCGGGGTTCGCAGCGCCTGAGTCTGGCGCGCGACAAGAATATCTTCGGGTGTCTTTGAATGAGTCCGACGGTGAGACGACTTTGGCCCCTTATGCAAATCAAAGCTCGGGGGTTAGTGTATCGCTCAGCCACGCAGATGGCTTAGCTGTAGTGCCGCCACATACCGAAGTAAAGGTTGGTGCATCGCTTCGATTTATTCCTTTTTCTGAACTTCTTAACTAATGGATCTTCTATGCTCGGACTGAGATTTCCCCTATTGCCTCTGCTGCTCGGCGTTCTGCTGATTAGTTGCAGTAGTCCAGTCGGTTTGACTGAGGGTGGAGCTAAACGGTCTGGGGAAAGGATCAAAGACCCTCAAATCAGATTGATTTCAAGCGCTGAAGTATTTGTTGGAAGCGCTGTCAGTAGAAAAATATCGACGCCGGATCTTCTCTATGCAGCCCTGCAGGCTTTGGACGCAGATAGATTGCTTACCCCGGCCGATGATAGCGCTCATGCTAAATTCATGCAGGTTCTTGCTACTGAGCCCAATAACGCAATTGCCCTTGATGGCATTCAAAACATAACCTTACGTTATTTGCAGCTCGCCGAAGAGGCTATGCGGCGCGGCCTCTTCGTAGAATCAGAAACGATGCTTGATCGTGCCCGGTTTGTTGATCAGGATCACCCTAGCATAGCTGGAGTAGAGCTGGCTTTAACGGCAGAGATGAAGTCAAATGATCTATTTTTCAGTTTTGATGCTGCCGAGATGGCCGCTCGAAGCGAACAGGCACAGCGACGGCTGCAAGAAATTGCCGTTCAAGCAAAACAAGCAGAAGCATTTTTTCTCATTACGGCACCTAATGACGAGCTGGCACGTTGGATGTTCAGTGTCATGAGAGAGGCCGTATTGGGGTATCGATTACGCGGCAATATCGAACTTGCTGGTCGAACCAGTATTCGTTTGCGGATGCCGACTAAGGCGGAGCAATAAATGATAATTGAACAAGCACAGACAAGCCGATGGCAGCGTTTTAAAGAAAAGCTCAGTCCAAGTAACGGGGGCCTTAAGAAGCTAATTTTATTAGCCATCGCCCTGCTTGCGAGTTGGGTATTGTTGATTGGGGTTTACTGGAGCGGTGAGCCAGAACCATTTTCAGTGAGCGACAACGTATCCGATAAGCTAGCGATCTCTGGCAACCGCATCGTTACCGGCACTTTGATGACGGCTACGTTAATAAAAGTGTCAGAAACTATGTTAGACAAATCTGGCGGCTATTTGAGTAACGACGTGATGCCTCCCGGGCTCTACCTAGATAATATCCCCAGCTGGGAGCTGGGGGTTTTAAAACAGGTTCGTGATCTGTCCAGGTCATTAAGAGAAGGGTTTAGTCGTTCTCAGTCCCAATCTACAGAAGATCCAGATTTACAAATAGCCTTTCCAAGATTCAGTGTTGATAATACAAGTTGGTTATTTCCGGCAGCTGAATCTGAGTACCGAGTTGCTATAAATAGCCTTTATTCTTACCTCGCTAGAATCTCAGATCCTAGCAATGCCGATGCTCAGTTCTATGCTAGAGCAGACAATTTAGCGAGCTGGTTATTATATGTTGAATTAAGTTTGGGAAGCCTTTCGCAAAACTTAAGCGAATCAGTCGGCCAGCAGAAAATTAACACCAATACAGCTGGTGACAACGGCGCTGCACAATCGACCCCTACTCCAAATGAGCAGAAAAGAAAGACAGCTTGGCTAGAAATTGACGATGTTTTTTATGAGGCGCGAGGTGCAACTTGGGCGATCATGCATTTCCTCAAAGCTGTCGAGCTAGATTTTGAAGACGTGCTGGCTGATAAAAATGCCACTGCTAGTCTTCGGCAAATAATAAGAGAGATGGAAGAAAGCCAGCGGCCACTTTTTTTCCCGGTCATTTTAAATGGCTCCGGTTTTGGAGTTTTTGCAAATCATTCATTAACCATGGCGAATTATATTTCTAGGGCAAATGCGGCGATCATAGATTTACGCCGTTTGCTTGAGCGAGGATAAATTTTGTTAGCGTCGCCAAATGTATTTTACTGCCAATGCAATGACGACCGACAAGAATAATAATTGTAAGTTAGCTGCGTGCCGCTACTGATTTTCCAGTTATAAAGATACTGATCACCTGGCTATGGCAACGATCTTTATCTCGATATAAACCTGACTTGAATAAGAGAATAAATTGGCAAAAAAATCTCTCATAGCTCGTTATATTCCTATAAGCCGCTGGGCGCCCCATTATACTGGCGCTAATTTAATGGATGACTCTGTCGCTGCCTTAATAGTGGCGATTATGCTTATACCTCAATCGCTAGGCCTTGCTCTGGTTGCTGGCCTCCCTCCAGAAACCGGGCTTTATGCCAGTATTTTTGGGCTGGCGGTTTATTCGGTATTTGGTACCAGCAATACACTATCTGTGGCGCCAGTGGCTGTTATTTCATTAATGACGGCAGCGGCACTTGCAAAATTGCCAATAGAAGATCCAGCCGAAATTTTAAATGCTGCTTTCGTTTTAGCCTTGCTGTCAGGCATCGGTTTGTTTTTTCTCGGCCTATTCCGGCTAGGCTTTATGGCAAACTTTCTGTCCCACCCGGTGATCAGTGCTTTTGTGACAGCATCCGCTCTCATAATTGGGATGAGTCAGTTGAAGCATCTCTTTGGCATAGAAAGCGAGGGTCATAACTTAATTGGCCTCGGGCTGTCTTTACTTGAATCAATACACCAAACTAATTTAATTGCGCTCGGTCTTGGGATTGTTTCAATAGGGTTTATTCTGTGGTGTAAGGCTAGAATGGAATGGCTGCTAGTGAAGATTGGTTTGCCAAGTTATTTCGCAAAAGTGGTGTCTAGAACTGGGCCTGTCTTTATCGTTATTGCATCAAGTTTAGTGGCTTATATATGGCGGCTGGATTTATATGGACTACAGTTGTTGGGAGAAATTCCTAGCGGCATACCAAAATTTAAGGCCCCTCTGATAGACGCAGAGCTGTTTAGCAGCCTAATTGGCTCAGCGGCCTTGATCGCAATTATTGGTTTCGTAGAATCTATATCGGTAGCCCAAACAATGGCGGCAAAGCGCCGCGAACGAATCGATCTTGATCAAGAATTAGTCGGTCTTGGCAGTGCCAATATCGTCACGTCTTTTTTTGGTGGGTTTCCTGTTAGCGGTGGATTTTCCCGCTCGGTAGTAAACTTTGATGCGGGCGCAGCAACACCTGCGGCGGGTTTGATTACTGCAATACTGGTAACTGTGGTTGCATCGTTTTTCACTCCACTTTTGTTTTGGCTTCCGAAAGTTAGTCTTGCGGCGATAATTTTGGTTGCGGTCGTTCCACTTATTGATTTTTCCATGTTGCGCAGATCATGGCAGTATTCGAAAGCGGATTTTACGGCCGTTTTTTTCACCTTAACACTGACTTTATTGGTGGGTGTGGAATTCGGAATCGCAGCGGGCGTGTTAGCCTCAGTACTTATTCATTTGTATAAAACTTCAAAGCCTCATGTGGCGGTGGTTGGTCGAGTGGCGGGCTCTGAACATTTTCGTAATGTTAAACGCCATAACGTGGAGACTTTTGAAAACCTTCTTTCTATAAGAATCGACGAAAGTCTTTATTTTGCTAACACTCGTTACCTAGAAGAACTTATCTTCAAGCTGGTTTCAAGACAGCCAAAAGTTGAGCATGTGATCTTAATGTTTACCGCTGTTAACGCGGTCGATATGAGTGCGCTCGAAACCTTGACGAAAATCAACGATACCCTGTCCGAACTTGGTATATCGCTGCATCTTTCTGAAGTTAAAGGACCAATAATGGATAGACTGCAACCGACTGACTTCATTAAATACTTGTCTGGCAACTGCTACCTTAGCCAGAATCGCGCGGTTGAGGCATTGAAGGACACGGAGATGCCTTTGTCGAGTTTGCAGTAATTCTGATAGCTGGGCTCGAATGCGCGGCGCTTGAATGCGTAAGCGGTCCATTTCCTTGACTACTTAGTTGTCTTTCTAGCTGACTCACTCTCCCTCCCTCTCTTTCGCCCTATCTCCTTGCTTTTCTGCTTTCCTATCAATTCAACTTTGTGACCATAATTCTTAGATTCGAGATTAATTAATGGCGCAAACGTTTAAAACAGCCTAAACCTTAAGTAGAGAGTACAAAGCCCCCTCAATCGAAGGTCTCAGTAGCGAGAATGCTACTAGTGTGTGTTGCGAAATAACCGATGACGGTCAGCCCGTTATCGACCGAAACAACAAGCTAAAGACAAGGCTAACGCAACACCTTGACCGCGTGGGTGAGCTTAATAAGCTATGTGAGACGCTTGCCGAAAAGCTAGGTCAAGACATTGAAGAGTCTTGTTTGTCGAGCTAAAAAATGGATGCGGCTACGGATAGAACTCAGGCTGTTTGTCAAAAGTCTCAACAGCTTTTAGATGATGTAACGACCTGCCGAGCAGAGGTTTTGAGCGAGCAGACATAATTCATCAAATCACCGAAACCGGTAAGCACATTAACAGTGAATCTGAAAACTTGCACAAGTCGCTTGAAGTGTTGGAGAGCCAAGTTCAAGCTAAGTTCGACCCGCAAATTCAGCAGATTGAAGTCAGTAACAAGGTGCTCGGGAACGTAAAGCAAATTGCTAACGATCCAGTGATGGCAAGCAAGAAGCTGATGAAGTCCCAGTGTTTAGCAACGTTGACTGTGTGTAGCAGTTAGCTTGTTAAGGATGGGGCACGCTATCGGCGTATGAAGATCAAACCATTCGGGAATTGCTTGCAATAAATAATAGACTGGTCTATTGTTGCGGCTATGGCTAGAACACGTGACGATAATAAGTTTAATCAGCGCCGCGACTCGCTTATCAGTGTAGGGGAGGAGTTGTTTATTACCAGTAGTTTTAACAGTGTCGGATTGAATGACATTCTGAAGCGCGCGGCCATACCAAAGGGTTCGTTCTACCATTATTTTGAGAGCAAGGAGGATTTTGCTCTGCAGGTTGTTGAGCAATATCACAAGGCAAACCATGCGGCCCTTGAGGAAGAACTAGGGGACGGTTCAGCGGATGCCTATCGCCAATTAAAGGCTTTCTTTCAAAAGAACATAGATCATTACTGTGATGTAGGGTATTGCCAAGGCTGCTTGATGGCAAACCTGTCTCAGGAGATTGCAGACGTAAACGAAAAGATGCGTAGCAAGATAAGTAAGCTGTCCACTGAGATGGTGGATAGGGTGGGTGAATGCCTGCAACGGTTGGAGCAGAACGAATTGAATCTGGGGCATTTAAGGCCCTGCGAGGCCGCGCAGTTATTAATGAATTCATGGATGGGCGCCATTATGAAGATGAAGCTTGAAAAGAGCCGAGAGCCATTAGATGTTTTCATGAAATTTTTCTTCTCACGTTAGGCCGCGTTTTTTTTGAATAAAATATAATAGACTGGTCTAATAATTAATTGAGATAAGACTGAATTGGGCTAGAACTGAACATACAATATTAAAGGTCTCCTTGGCTTTCTCAAGCTGAGCGTAGTGAGAAAAAATACTATGACTACTAAGCAAAAATATGCAGTTACTCCAAGGTTTCGAGCCATTTTCGAATTGTCATCGCTGAGACTGTCGGCCCCCTTCGGCACAGCGGTGGCAATTTTTTTATTACTGCTAATGACGGGCTCGCCCCTGTACGCAGAGGTCGACAATGACCCGTTTGAAAAAGTTAACCGGATCACTTACAGCCTCAATGGCAGGCTCGATGACGCGTTGCTGAAACCGTTTGCAAGTGGCTATCAAAGCTATACGCCGAAAGTTGCCAAGCAAGGCATACAAAATTTCTTCGATAATCTGGATGATGTTCGCGTTGGGGTAAATGACCTGATGCAGCTAAAGTTCACGCAAGCAGCTAAGGATTTTGGGCGCTTTATAACTAATAGCACGCTGGGTGTAGCTGGCTTGTTCGATATAGCTGAGCCAGCTTTCAATCTTAAAAAGAACAAGCAAGATTTCGGTAAGACTCTAGCGCACTGGGGAGTGGGTTCTGGTCCCTATTTAGTGTTGCCTTTGCTTGGGCCGAGTACAGCTCGTGACGCTTTGGGTCTAAGTGTGGATGCAGCAGCAGCTGATCCGATTCCCGCTATAGATCATGTGCGTTCACGCAATGGCCTGCTGGCAACGAAGAGTACCGATAGGCGTGCCGGCTACTTGGCATTGGAAGAGCTGATAATAGGCGATGAGTACTTGTTTGTGAGAGGCCTCTACTTGCAGGGGCGAGAGCACGCAATTAGCGGTGACACTGTTCAAGTAACTTTCGATGATTTCTAACTGAGAATTGTGAATTCTTTGTGTTGCTGCCGCAACCAAGAGATTGAATTAATATTGAGGTATCAAGATTATTAAGCGACAATTAACTTGGCCGGTCTAGCGACAATTGTCTTGGCCGGTTGATCTGATAAGGTTCGACGCAGCAAACGGAGGAGTAGCTGTGTCGGGAAAACATATCTCAGATCAACAGGTTAACTTATACATGAAACATCGGAAAACACAGACCCAGCGCATAGCGGCAGCAAAGGCAGGCGTTTCAGAGCGTTCAGCCCGCCGTATCGATACTCAGCAACATCAACACAGCGACAACAAACGGAACTGGCGCACTCGCAAAGATCCTTTAGCCCAGATATGGGATGAACTTGTGCTGCCCCAATTGAACAGCTCAGACCAGATAACCCCCGTAGGTATCTTTGATTACCTGTGTGCCGAACATGCTGACAGATTTGATCCAAGGGCCCGTCGCACCCTCGAGCGCCGTATTTGTCGCTGGCGACAACTACACGGCAAACCCAAGGATGTTGTTTTTGTGCAGAGTCACACATCTGGTGAGCTTGGCATCGTCGATTTCACCTGCGTCGATGAGCCGGTTACCATAATGGGTGAGCCATTAAAGCACCGTCTCTTTCACTATCGGCTGGTTGCCAGTGGTTGGGCGTACGCTCAGGTGACTTACGGTGGGGAGAGCTTCAGCGCTCTGGCTGACGGCCTTCAGCGCGCCTTCAGAGCCAGCGGCGGAGTCCCGCG
>Ga0208414_1001606_pt1 | contig 16670 bp, 13 predicted proteins | sample AntAceMetag02UKE_FD_184770 | JGI IMG/M metagenome (GOLD analysis project Ga0208414, IMG submission 184770) | Saline lake microbial communities from Ace Lake, Antarctica - Antarctic Ace Lake Metagenome 02UKE (SPAdes) (version 2) | ecosystem: Environmental > Aquatic > Non-marine Saline and... | reverse complement strand
CCTCTAATTCATCCGCTAAGTACGCACCGTGTTCAGGCATCCCTTTTGAAAAGCGATTTTCACTAAGCACTGTATGAGAAATATGATCGGCATCTACTGATTGACCGAAAAGTTTGCGATTAAAACCTATTCCCCCAATCCCTAGGCCGCCAAAGTTAACGCCATGATAACCCTTCATCCTGCCTATGAATTTGCTTTTCCCAGGCTGCCCCTTGCTACGCCAATAGCCTCGCGCCATTTTCAATGCCGTATCAATAGTCTCCGAACCAGAATCTGTGAAGAAAACATGCTCCAAACCATCAGGGGTCAGCTCGACGATCTTATTGGCAAGCTCGAACGACAGTGGATGGCCAAATTGAAAACCGGGAGAATAATCGAGCGTTGCCATTTGCTTTGCCACGGCGCTAACGATCTCTTCGCGGCCATGTCCCGCTCCGCAGGTCCATAACCCAGACAGTCCGTCGAAAATCTGCCGGCCCTGTGCATCGGTATAATAGGTGTCCTTAGCTGACACCATCATTCGAGGATTTTTTTTGAATTGTCGGTTGCCCGTGAAAGGCATCCAATGAGCATTGAGTTCTTGTTGGCTAAACATAAACGACCTCACCCTTTTCACTTTTCAATTTAGATACCCTACTTACTGTTTTTAGCCTCATCAAAAGAGCCAAGCTCGCACTCTCAGCGGCCCAGGCTAATCCTATAAGGTTTTACCGGTTATAACAAAGCCACTCCACCCTCGAAAACGACGACACGTCAATTTCTCTAGAAAGATTGGAAAAACTGAGACTACCATGACCTATCGTTGAAATAAGGGCACACTGTCAGCAAGGCAAGAACCAAGATAAGAACAAGGACAATACCCATCATTGTTAACAGTTGCATCCAAAATGTGGAGATAGACCAGACACCACCTGAAACGATATTAGTAGAAGCACAATTCAATGGGGTAGACTTAAGCAATGATTGATAACAGTTTTCGGGCCTTTTTACCTCACTACGTTGCCCCCCTGATACGGCTACTCGCAAAGCTGGGCCTAACCCCCAACCAAATAACCGCGTTTGGATTATTAATAGCGCTTGCCTCTGCTTACTTAGTTTTTAGTGGGGAGTTTATGCTGGCGCTTATCACCTGGTGGTTATCCCGCTTACTTGATGCATTAGATGGAATCTATGCCCGAACGTATGCTCAAACTTCAGACTTTGGCGCATTTTTGGATATTCAGTTTGATATGCTGGCCTACTCGGCCATGGTCATCGCGTTCTACTTTCGGTTTCCAGAATTGTCTCTGCAGTGGCTAATCATTCTTTTTTGCTATGTATTATGCATCTCCGGCGCGCTCGGCCTAGGCAGCTTCGAGGGTAAACGTGGCTTAGCTAATAGTAGTCAGCGCGGTCTGCGAATAGCAGTTGGACTTGCGGAGGGCGGCGAGACAGGGATATTTTACAGTCTGTTCCTCTTATTCCCTGCTTGGCTTGCGACCACAACATGGATTTGGATCGGCGTTCTTGTAATCACAATTAGCGCCAGACTATTGCTTGCAAAGAAAGAATTAAGGACAACTTGATGGATTTACTTTAATGGAAATAGTGCAACCAATTCTCGGGCTATGCGTTTTTATTGGCATCACCTTTGCGTTTTCAAGAGATCATCAGAAGGTATTACCTAGACGTATCATTTTGGGTATTGCCGCGCAATTCGTAATCGCCTTTTTACTGCTGAGAGTCAGCTTTGTCTCTAATGGATTAATGGCTTTAAATTCTGTGGTGAGCGTACTTCAAAGTGCCACTGACAGGGCTGCGCAGTATATATTTGGCTACGTTGCTGGGGGTCCCGCCCCCTTTGATGTTGCCAGCCCGGAAAACAGTTTCATTATCGCATTTCAAGTACTACCGCTGATATTGGTTGTCACTGTTCTATCAGCCCTGTTGTTTCACTTTGGCATTTTGAGTTTTTTTGTAGAATTAATTGGCAAAGGCTTGAAACGCGCTTTTGGCCTTTCCGGCGCACTTGGTTTAGGTGCTGCAGCAACTATATTCTTCGGCACGATAGAAGCGCCGCTAGTTATAAAACCTTATTTGAACAGACTCTCCAGAGGCGAGCTACTAGCCTTAATTGTTTGTTCGATGTCGACCATTGCCGGCAGCGTCATCATTTTGTACGCAAGCGTACTGGAACAAACCCTCTCAGGCGCTCTTCAACACCTTTTGACGGCCTCGCTTATTAGCGTACCGGCGGCGCTCACCCTTGCACATATATTTTCGCCAACAGCAGACTCAGATCTGGACGTAGGCGGCATACCACGCTCGGACAAGACCTGGATAGAAGCGCTTTTAGATGCAGTAGATGATGCTGTAAGGATGATTATTTCGATTGTCGCTATTATTATCGTCCTTTTTGCATTTATTTATTTGCTGGACGACCTGCTTACCCTTTTAAATCCCAACCTATCAATTGGAGTGATATTTGGATTCGTACTGCGCCCGGTAATGTGGTTAGTGGGTTTCGACTGGGACAAAGCTATGCTGGCCGGAGAACTTATGGGAACAAAAATATTCCTGAATGAGTTCGTCAGTTATTTGGCGCTGGCCGATGTCACAAGCTTCACCCCTAAAGAAACTATCGTAATCGCCTACAGCCTGTGTGGATTTGCCAATATAGCGAGCTGCGGAATTATCATAGCTGGTCTGGTGGCAATCCTACCAGAGCGCAGGAAAGAAGTAGTAGATGTCACGTTTACGGCATTGATACTGGGTAACGTTGCGACCTTGATGACAGGCTGTGTTGTCAGCCTTATTCTATGGTGATCAGTTTAAAACCCGATTGCTTCATCTTAGTTAAGCCATCTTAACTACTGACCTTAACTACTGACACTATTACTGGCACTATTTACTGGTACTAGCTACTTGACCTTGGCTAACACCGCCTCCGCCTTTGAGTCGTCTAACCAGAGCCTGCCAACTGGCACGCGCTCTTTCAGCTTTTTCCCAGCGACGATATCGAACACATCACCGTTACGCCCGGTCAGTTGTATTGGAACATCACAGGACTTGGCTATCTGTGCATTACATTTCATGTGAATTGCTTCCCCGTGCACAGGAATCGCTATTCTAGGCTTTATCCACTGGTACATTTGTCTAAGCTCTTCTTGATAAGGATGCCCTGAAGCATGAATTGGTTTTACGCTGGTTTCTGACTGTGTAACCTTCACCCCCTTGCTCTCCAACGCGGCGACCAGCCTGCCCACATCCGCTTCGTTGCCCGGGATGGTTTTCGCACTGAAGATTACGTGATCCCCTGCTGCTAAACTGATGTCGGGATGAGTATCCGTGGCCAGTCGCCTCAGCGCCGCTCGCGCCTCTCCTTGACTGCCTGTCGCAACGGCCAACACTTCACTCGGCAGCAGATAGCCCAAATTAAACGAATCCACCAGATTGAAATGCTCTTTTAAATAGCCTGCCATTCTGGCGTTTCTCACCATGGCCTCTATCGACCGACCAATCACACCTATGTAGCGCCCTGACACCTCTGCGACATGACCTAAGGTTTGCAGACGAGCAATATTGCTAGAGAAACAACCGACCACGACACGCCCCGTGGAGCCATTAACAGCATCGAGTAATCCGTCAAACAATTCTGACTCGGAAAAGGAATGACCGGGCTGGTTTGCATTAGTTGAATCGCAAACTACTGCATCGATACCATCGCGGCCTAGACGGCGGTAGACATCAGGCTCGAAAGCCCTGCCAACAATAGGCGCCGAATCTATTTTCCAATCTGCGGTATGCAGCACCCGCCCAGCAGAAGTCTGAATAAGCAGCGCATTGGTTTCTACAGTTGAGTGGGTGATCGGAATCCAGGTAACGGTGAAGACGCCCAGCGTTATTGTTTCGCCCTCCTGAACAGTCACAATAGGCGCATCAATCCCCTTTTGTCTTAGCTTTCGAAGCAATACATTGCGGGTAAAGGGGGTGGTGTAAATTGGGCACTTTAACTGTGGCCACAGATGAGCAATCGCACCTATGTGGTCTTCGTGAGCATGAGTCGCAATCAGTCCAACTAGCGCGTCGCTGCGGTTACTAATAAATATTGGGTCAGGCATTTCGACTCGATTGCCTGACCCCGGATTGGCTTCATCTTTCTCAAAAGTGATCCCACAGTCCACCATCAGCCATTGGCCAGCATGGCCGAACAAATTTAGGTTCATACCAATCTCGCCGCATCCGCCCAGAGGCACAAATAGAAAATCCTTCTGCCCAGGGATCATAAATTTTTACTCGTTTCATATTGGCATGCCGGACACCAGTAAAGTCGTCTTGATGCCACATTGTCTTTAATAATGTCGCTGCCACAGTCATAACAGGCCTGCGACTGTCTTGCGAACACCGCGTGGCGAAATTGGCCTCGTGTCAGCCCCATCTTCTTTAATGCACTTACTCTAGGGGCTAGATTTGTCAGGCCTTTGGTTTTATAGCTGCGTCGGGAAACTTCCAGCGTCGCTTTGGCAAGTAGATTCAACTGCTTCGTGCTTAACTGGCTTGGCTTGGCCCAAGGGTTAACCTTAGCAAAGAAAAGAATTTCGGAGCGCAGATAGTTGCCTATTCCAGCGACGAAGCTTTGATCGAGATAAAAAGCGCCGACTCCGCGATTCCGAAATTTAAGCGATGACAAAAGACCTGCAACCTGCCGCCAGGTTAAATCCTCACTCAATATGTCCGGGCCAAGCTTCGCCAAAAAGGGATGCTCTAAAAGACCGGGGGTTTCCCAAACACTAATATCCGAGGCGCTGTATAAAAGGGCACTATGATCGATTGTGTGTATCGCCATTCGCAAAGACCGACCTGTCGATGGTAAGCGATCCCTTTTAACAACATACCACCGACCATAGAGTTGATTATGAGAATACACGCTTAAGCCATTGGCGAAGTGAGTCAACAGAGCCTTACCTCGGGTCTCTATGGCAATTACATAGCTCGATGCAAGCTCTTCTTCAAATCGACGCAGATCTGGCAGCCCGAAAAAAAAAGACTCGATAGGTTTATCGACAAGCACTTTGGCTATCTTATCAGCAGCGAGACGTATTTCTGGTCCTTCGGGCATAGGGCAAACACACCGGCTGAGTTAAATAATATGAGAAAGTTATCTTAGCGTAAACGCCAACAGCAGCATTTTAGTTTTGCATAACGGCGCTTAAGCCCCGCATCAAAGAAACCGCTGGGTCATTTCTATCCAGACTGGAATCATAAAAAAGGCCGCCAATGTCTGACAGGTGATTATGTTAGCCATCAAACTCTCATTCCCTCCTAGCTGCCGCGCCAATATATAAGCGGAAGGCGGAGCCGGCAATGCGGTAAGCAGCACCAATACCGTTGCAGTATGTGAGTTCAAGTCCAATAGTATGCAGCACAGCAATATGGTGGTTGGGAAAACCACCAGCTTATTAAGTGAAGCGACTACAAGCTGCCAACTTTGCTCGCCGATGCTAATAAAGCGAATGCCTGCTCCGACAGCAAGCAAGCCCAGCGGTAGAGCTGGCTGACTAAGAATCTCAAGCAATGATTCCAGCAAGGGCGGGATGGCAAAATTATTGTAGCTAATGGTGCAACCGATCGCGCAAGCAACCACCAAAGGGTTACGTAAAACCGAGCCCATCACCATATAAATTCGCTTAGCCCAAGTCTCTCCTTGCAAACTAAGAGAGATAACACTCAAAATATTTACGAGGGGAATATATACGGCAAGACAAAGGGCAGCGGTTGTCAGCCCCCTGTCACCAAATAGCAAATCAATGGTGGCCAATCCGATATAGGTGTTGAAGCGAATACTGCCCTGATATATCGAACTCATGCTACTAAGATCTTTCGCAATGAACTCTCTTAGGCCTACAATCAGCACGGTTATCATGAGCAGCCCAAGCCCGATCACTAGGCCTAACTCACTAATCTCATCCCAGCGAAAGTTTGATTCACACAGCCGTAATATCAATAGCGAAGGGAAAAACAAGTAGTACGTGAGACGCTCAATTTCAGCCCAACCTGCTCGCGTCGATGTAGGCAATCGGCTCAAGCCAAAACCGACCAAAATAATAGCGAAAATTGGGGTCAATGCAGTAATAATCATCGCGGCAGTCTACCGGCACTCGCGGGGCAATACTAGGCACAATTATCGGCTGCTGAAGTGGCCTAGGCGGCATCTTAACTCATCTGAAAAGCAGTTTTAAAAGACCGAATATGCTAGTTTAATCTTGTGAAATTGCTTAAGAGCCTTGATCAATAATGAACATCAGAAAATCAATCTTAGTGGCTATCGTATTATCCTTGTGCAACGCATTTGCTCTTGCCCAGCCGATAAGCAAATCGGGCATTGCGTTGGACGCAGCTTGGAAAGTCGCAGTCTATGAATTCGCTAAAGAGAACTTGGCTCATACCGCCTGGGGAGTTGAGCACTATGAAAGAAACTACTTGTTAGGACTTGAACTTGCCAAAGTTGATTCTTTGCAGATAGACGACGACGTTTTATTTGCAGCTGCATTTCTCCACGATATGGGCGTGTTCGAACCCTATGTGGTTGCTGATGCAGAGCACTCCCAAACCGCAACCGAGAATATAGAATCAGTGCTGAATACAACAGATTTTCCTATTAGAAAAATTGCTGATGTAAAGACTGCCATACTAGCCCACATGTTTTATGCTGAGGTTCCAGACAACAACACGGCGATAGTTTTGCATGATGCCGATACTTTGGATTTTTTAGGCATCATTGGCGTTACCAGAATTCTCTCTCTGTCCACTCGCCACCCATGGGCGAGTGATTTACAAACCGCAGTCGTTACTCTAGAGAGCTTTAGCGAGCAGCTGCCTGCATCGTTAAAAACCCAAGCGGCGAAGACCATAGCACAAACGAGGGTTGTAGAAATGAGAAGTTTTCTTGAGACTTTGAAGAAACAGAGTAATCAAGGTGTTTCGCTTTAATTAAAAAGTAAGAGTGTTAACCCTTATCTTACCCCTAACTTGCCCCCTAACAACAACTAACAAAGAGTCAACTTTGGAATACACCGCGATAATTTTGTTTGCCATTGCTACCTGTGTGACCCCGGGCCCTAACAACACCATGATAATGACATCGGGGCTCAATTATGGTGTTCGACGAAGCCTGCCGCATTACTTTGGTATCGTTTTTGGTTTTTCCGCTATGGTTTTAGCGGTGGGACTTGGCTTAGCTAGCTTGTTCGAGCAGCTGCCGATTCTGCACACGTTATTAAAGGTTGTCGGTGCTAGTTATCTTTGCTTTTTAGCCTACAAAATAGCTACCGCACCTACAAATCCTGCTATCGACTCTAATGCTAAGCCGTTCACTTTTATACAAGCGGCCGCATTTCAATGGGTGAATCCGAAAGCTTGGGTGTTAGCCGTAGGAGCCACGGCCACCTACACCGTCGCCTCAGACAGCTACGGTCTCCAAGTTCTGATCATTTCCCTGATTTTTTTGATTTTCGGATCGCCCTGCATCATGCTATGGCTTTGGTTCGGGTCAGCACTAAAACGCTTTTTGCAGAAACCTGCTACGGTGAGAGCCTTCAACATCATAATGGCGGCTCTCTTGGTCAGCTCATTGATTCCAGTATTTCTCAACTTAGCAGCTGAATTTAAATTGTAAAGCACGTTAACTTTCTAAAGATGCTGGACAGGCCCATTACAATTTACTAATACTCACAAAAGAAAATAAATAGGAGCACTTCATGCAATATCAAATCACCGCATTCGATGGTACCGACGAGCACGCTAGCGAGCGAAGAATGGCGGCACGTCCTGCCCATCTTGCAGAAGCGGCTGTCTTAAAAGAATCAGGAAATATTATTGCCGGTGGCGCGATTCTCGATGATGATGGCAATATGATTGGCTCAACTCTCTATGTTGATTTTGAGACTCCTGAGGAATTAGATGCTTGGCTAGTTAACGACCCCTATGTAAAAGAGAGTGTTTGGGAGGATATTAATGTAATGCCAATCCGGCTTGCCGTAAAACCTTGATTTAACTTGCGCTTTAACATGTAGCGCAATGTATCCGTCCTTACTGACATAGCGCTGGCTGTATCAGCCAGCTGTTCAGCTCGCGGTTCTCATACGGCATAGAGTTCATGTTTAAGTCATTAAGGGCATTTCAAAATGCTACGCACTCCATTGTGCCTCCGCTTCTTTTTTTTGCTCGACTTACTTTTTTTTCGCTCGACTTACTTTTTTTCGCTCGACTTAATAGTCGCAGGCAATACCTCGATTGCTCAACCAGGGTGGAATACGCCCCTAACTGAACACGGCCAGCTTATTTTCGAAATCGCATGTCATGAAGGAGACTATTCAACAGCAGGTGTTTTAGCAGGCGCTCGTAGCGAAGAAAAAAGAAGAGCAGGAGAAAGGTGTACAGTAGTCTGAGTTTTATCTCAAAACTAAAGAACACCGCGCTTACCGCAGAGCTCTTTAGTGAATTACTGGGCATTTTATTTACTCGGCCCGCTATTTACTGCGCTTTTATTTACTGCGCTTTTATTTACTGCGCTTTCTATTTACTGGCCTTTACCTAAATGTTCCAATTTTAAGCCGACGGCAGATCCAGACCCAAAACCTTTCCAGTAGCTGTGATCAGCGTTTTCTTTGCCGCTTGATACGGAGTATTTTCCGTTTGCTCCGTCAGGAACCACATCTAAATATTCCAGCTTTGATTCATCACCTTTTAAGTAGAGGTCAAGATAGGCCGTTACAAAATGGCCCATGATATTATTCATTCGTACAGTGTCCCAAACCGGATCGGTATAGTGGCTAGCACCCATTTGATCATCGTTATTCAATATCTCAACGGGCAGAGGATAGGGCGCTGCTGCATTGTGCCCGGCATTTTTAAAAGTAAGCAAGTAGCGATCGCTGCCGGTCGCTTGCTCATAAATTGCTCGCGGGCCATTTTCATAGCCTGCAACAGTATCGGCATCACCAGCAATGTAGAGCGCCGGCACAGAAATACCAGCGAGATCTTCCGCCGTCCAAAAGTTAGCATTCATCCCCCAAGGTGCTACCGCAACACCGGCTTTAATACGTGAATCGAGTGAGCCTCTATATTCTGGGTTTCTTGTTGCATGGGCATTCAAAAGTTCATTGGGCGGTGCCATCAATGAGCCAATTATTTCATCTGTATAGCCGCCACCAAGATTGTTAACCAAGCCATAGCCGCCCATTGAATAGCCGACAACGGCTGTGGTGTCGGCGTCAAGCATGTTACTTAGAAAATGGTCTGAATCTTCGCTAAACCCAGCCATAGTGTCGAGCACAAAGCGCTGATCCAGAGGCCGGTTGTAGAGGGTGCTTGAGAATGCCTTCTGATCGTCATAGGTGCTATCGGTGTGATCGACAGATGCGACGACATAGCCTTTACTGGCCAAATTTTCACCCAAGTGACTTAGTAAGTAACGGTTGCCAGGATAGCCGTGAGAAATAATGACCAGTGGAAACTCACCATCGGAGGTAAGGGGCTTGGCATCGCGAACAGCTTTGCCGGTAAGCGTAGCGGTAATAGCAGGGTTTCGTGTTAAGGCCTGGTATTCACCACCTGAAGACTGATTGCTGACCAACTGCGCCGGATACCAAATCTCCAATGTCAGCGGGCGATCATACAAGACTGAATTCCCATTACGGGGAGTGTTTAAAATATCGATTCGGTTCGAATCTACAGTCTCTACTGTGCGAACACCGATACTATAGCTGCCGAATTGCGCCAATTCAGGAGCATCCGGACGAACGATATCGATACGATTAGTTTGAGCTAAACCAGAATTTGCAAAAACGGTGAGTAATGCGATGCAAGCCAGATTTTTCATCTTCAATTCCCCAGTAAAATCCTTCATGCCGGATCGGGCATGCAGGATAAATTAGATTTGGGAAGATTACGGCAACTATCGCGTGTATGCCAGTGCGCGTTCCTCTGCTGAATCTGTGTGTCCTGAAAAGTCATGCAAAATCAGATACAAACACGGCACCAAAAACAACGTAATCACGGTCGCAAAAAGCACCCCATATGACAAAGAAATTGCCATTGGAACAATAAAGAAGGTCGCCGGATTAGCTGTAGCCATTAAAGGCACAAGGCCGATAAAAGTTGTAATAGAGGTCAAGAAAATAGGTCTAAAACGCATCATGCCTGCTTGGGACACGGCATCAACCATACCTACCCCCTCGTCACGGAGCCTGTTAATGGTTATCACCAGTACTAGGCTCGCATTCACCACGACCCCAGATAGCGCAATAATTCCCAACACAGAGAAAAATACAATATCAGCCCCCATGATAAAGTGACCAAAAACCGCACCGATAGCCCCAAAGGGAATAACACTCATTATGATCAGAGGTTGTACGTAGGACTTCAGTGGTATTGCCAACAGTGCAAAGATCACCATCATCGCAATAGGAAAAGTGTTGAGTAGCTCGCCAAGTGACTCAGCAGACCGTTCACCCTCGCCACCAACCACTAATTCCACGTCTAACTCTTGCGCCCATTTGTCACGGTATTTAGATAAAACTTCGCGCCGAATTTCTTCCGGAGTAATTACGTTTCGATCTACATCGCCAACGACCGTTATCACGCGACGTCCATCTTGCCGCCGAATCGAAGAATAGCTGTTGCCGAGGGTATAGCTGGCAATACTCAGGAACGGCACTTCTGCACCGTTAGGCGTGCGTATAAGCAAGTCTTCCAAATTTCCAAGAGATTGCCGCTCTGGTTCTGGGTAGCGAACCATAACCCGAATATCATCGGCTCCTCGTTGAATTCTTTGAGCCTGAGCGCCAAAGAAAGCTTGCCTAACTTGCGTTGCAATATCGTTTAATGTCAGGCCCAAGGTTTTACCTCGGTCCAATATCTGAATTTGTACTTCTTGTTTACCCGCTCTAAAGGAATCTGACACATCAAACACCCCTGGATAGCGCATTAGCTCTTCGCGCAGCTGTGTAGACGCAAGTTTTAAATTATCTTCATCACGCCCCTCTAACCGATAGTTAATTGCTTCACCTGCTGAAAATGCATCTGAGACGAAAGTAAGTTCTAAGGCATCAGGAATAGTGCCAACCTTTTCTCGCCAGCGGTCCCGTATTTCAGCAGAGCTCATTTCTCCGCGGTCGAAGAATGGCTTCAAATAAAGAACAACTTCAGCCACTTCGCTGCTGCCGGCGTTGGCTCCACCACCTCCAGGGCCTCCGCGCGGTGCCTGACCACCCACAATAGTCAAAATGCTATCAATAATACTTTCGGTTGTAGCCGGCGCCAAACCTGCCGCTTTAAGGTCCACTAATTCTAAATCTAATTCTGCTCGCAGCTCTAAAGCTTTCTCTTCTAACAGACTAACTGCTTCTTCTGTTATATAACCCGGAACGCCGATTGGCATTTTGACAGTGCCGAAAACAGTATCACCTTCAATTGAAGGGAAAAATTGGAAATTTACTCGCCCACTTATCAACAACGCAAGAACAATGATGATGACACCTGTTGCTGTCGCCCACGCCGCATAGCGGTATTTTAAAACCTTGCGCAGCGCGCGGCGGTAACCATGCTCAGCAAAGTGTTCCATACTGTCTGAAATCTTGCCTTGAAGAGCCTGCCAGCCGACTACTAGCCTAGTACCCTCGAACATATAGCCTTCAGTTTTTCGGTGTGCAATATGCCCTGGTAAAATTAGCTGAGATTCAATCAGACTGGCAATCAAACAAAAAACCACCACACCGCCAATCACGTTTGAAAATGAGCCAAACGATCCTGTTTGGAGAAGCAAAGGCAAGAACGCTGCGATGGTTGTAAGCACACCAAAAATAACGGGCACAGAAACCTCAACAGTACCCTCTATTGCTGCATCTTCTTTGCTGTAGCCTTGGCGCTCAAAAAAGTAGATACGCTCCCCCACTACGATGGCATCATCTACCACAATGCCAAGTACCAAGATGAATCCCATTACTGTTAAGGAGCTAATCGTTAAGCCAATTGTAGGGAAAATAGCCAAGGCGCCGGCTATCGCGATAGGGATGCCAGCGGCGACCCAAACGGCTAGTCTAAATTTAAGGAACAATGCCAATATGATTAACACCAGAATTAAGCCAGTGTAGGCATTTTGAGCGACTGTAGCGATACGGGTCTGGGTGCTAACCGATGAGTCAGTAATCACGTCCAAACTCATACCTTCTGGCAAGTTGAATTCTGTTGATCTCATAAATTGCCGCACCTGTTGCGCTGAGCGAACAATGTCCTCATCACCAACACGCAGAATATCTATGATTGCCGCGTTCACGCCGTTAAGTCGAGCATCCAAATAGCCTTCCTCGAATCCATCTTTAACGGTAGCTATCTGACCCAAACGCAGCTGGGTTCCATCAGGAAACGATTGAATTACGACGTCTTCGTACTCACTGCCCTTGTATACCTGGCCTTTGGTACGGACCAATATTTCTCCTGATTCGGTGCGAATTGTGCCGCCGGGAAGGTCGAGCGAAGCACTGTCGATTGCAAGGGCTATTTGGTCTAGGGTCAAACCATACTGACGCAGGGTGTATTCTGATACCTCAATTGAAATCTCAAAAGGCCGAATATATTCAATGTTTACCGTTGAAACCTCGTCCAAATCTAAGAGGTCGTTACGGATTTCTTCTGCGATCACCTTGATATTTGCATCGTCAGTCTTTGAAGACAACGCCATAGTCATTACATTACCACTGGCACTAAACGACCGAACGATGGGACGCTCCACCTCGACAGGGAAAGTCTGAATAGCGTCTACTTTGCCCTTAACATCATTGAGTACTCGATTAAGATCCGCCCCTGTTGCAAGGCTTAGCGTGGCATCGCAGCCGCCTTCTCGCGCTGTGCTGGTAAAGACATCAATATCTTCAGTGCCTTCTAGCGCCTCTTCAATCCGCAAACAAACAGCCGATTCGGACTCTTCTGGCGTCGCACCAAGGTATTGAACGCTTACCTGAATAAGCCCAAATTCAATATCGGGGAATTCTTCTTGGTTAATCGTGTTGTAGGCAATAAAGCCTCCAACCAAAAAGATAAGCATCAACAAGTTAGTTGCCACCGGATTTCTAACAAACCATGCAATTGGGGTTCTCAAATCTAACCTCGATAAATTGTGTAATGTGACTAAACTGTTTGCTGACCAACTACAAAGAGCCAAGCATTAATTAGATGATTTCCACGACAGGTTGAACAGACATTCCTTCAACTACCGCCTGTATCGGCGAAGTACAGATTAGCTCTCCCGGAAGCAGGCCGGCGCTAATAAGCACACGAGACTCTTCCAAGCGGAATATCTCCACTTCTCGGTAGTACATTTTATTTTCTGAATTCACAACCAAGACTTGATTGTTATTGCGAATCACTGAGCGCGGCAAAACGATTAGATTATCCACTCGCTTACCTGTGATATCAGCTTGAACAAATAATCCTATCGGCAGCGGAATTTGGCTATTGCCTAAATTGCTAGCGCTAGCGGATTCTGGCTGATCAACGCGAATAATGCTCTGAACAGTATTGCTATTGGCATCGATCACCGCTTCGGTTCGAACCAATTGGCCCTGCCAGGTATAGGCCTTGCCACCGTAGTAGCCCAACAGAGAAACGCTAGGCGCCTGCTCTCCGGATAGAACACCGCGAGAACCCAAAGGAATGTCCAAATAGCCTAGCTGACGGATGGCAAGAGGCAGGCGCACTTCCACCTCATCGGCCCCGTGAACCACGGCAACCGACTGGGCACGATTAACATACTGCCCAAGCTCAACGTCCCTACTTTCAATAATGGCGTTAAATGGAGCCTTAATTTCAGCTCTTTCCAAATCTAATTCCGCCTGCCTGTAGCTTGCTTGGGCATCCGCCAAACGCGCACTAGCGACTTCTGCTTGACGCCGAGTGTTTTGCAACTGTGAGTCACTGGCAAGACTCTTCTCAGCGAGTTCTATAAAGCGTTCTAACTCACTGCTTCCAAAACGAGATTCTGCTTCAGCTTGCTGCAAGGCTGCCAAGCTGCGTTCTTTCGCAGTTTCAAAATCAATCGAGTCCAATCTTAGTAACGGCTCGCCCATAGCAACATAGCCACCAGCTTCCATAGCAGGCGATATCCAAGAAATAGGACCGGCCACGGCGGCCGAAATAGATGCGGTTTGAGCGGGCTGAACTTTTCCTTGTGATTCTACCGTCAACTGAACTGACTCTAGCTGCGCCTCGATAACTCTAACCGCCACAGGAATGATCTCAGGTGAAGCTTCCTTTACCTCAGTGGGCGAGCGCACTAAAATTCCGGCAATTATAATACACACAACCAGTATCCCGATTGGTAATAAAATCCGCTTCATTCAAAAACTCCTGTTAATCGTTCGCTTTGCTGGAAAAGATTCAATTATTTTTATGCTGTTAAATGTTATTCGATCTCTGGGCTACGAATCTTTGTAACTCTTTGCTGTCCTTAAATCTTGCTTTATGGAACCTTGCATTTAATTCTCTGCTAACTTGAGCTAAGACTCGATAGAGCGACATTTACCGGCGCCGCTGCGATTCGCTTCACGCGCTATGCTCACCTTGGCGTGCCTCGATGGCATTTGCTGTTGCGATTCTCAGCTGATCAAAATGACCACGAATCGCTGCACTAGCGAGCTCCCCATCTCTGGTTTCAAGACTGGTTTTCAAAGCTTTCAGCGTTTTATCTGCCAAGCTTCTTGGAATTTCCGGTTTAATTCCTAGGCTCACCATGTGACTTATAAATTGGGCGCCAAGGTCATTGCTAATTAGTCTAACCACCAAGTTGTCAGCGATATTCCCAAGCGTTTCCAAAAAATCACGCCACTGCTGATGAATGGACTCAAAATCGGTAGTTTGCTTAGCAAGTTTAACGATGGTCTGGTGTAGTTGGTTCAATTCCGCTTGGCTGGCTTTTACTACCGCTGAGCGCGCTGTAAGCGAGGCTAGCGCGCAGTACGTTTCCAGAAACTGATCTACTAGCTGAGGATCTGGCATATCACTCAACTCCAACATTGGCCCCAAAACCGCTAAGCTCGCCGTTTCTATTGGCTGGACTCTGGCTCCACCAGGAAAGATTCGAATCAACCCTATTTGTTCAAGCTGCGAAAAACCTTCACGCACAGCGCCACGGCTGGCATTGAAACGCGCGGCTAAATCTCTCTCAGAAGGCAATCTGTCACCTGGCCGATAGCGGTTTTTGAGAATATCAGTACGCAAAGATGCTGCGATCTCGTGACTGAGTGTGTGGTTAGGAAACACAACTGGTAAACATAGTTAGGTTACACCGTTAGGAAATATCGCTAGGTTACATAGTGGAAGACAAACCATTGAGTATTCGGGATTTGGTTTACCATATTGGTAGGACCAATTATAAGAAGCAACACGCAGATTGCGAGTGCTAGGCGTTAGACTAGAGACAAACTGGGATAAGCCGAAGGTTAGAAGCCCCCAAACAACTCAAGCTCAAGCTGAGATTCATAACGCGCATCATTTAAATCAACGGCGTCGAGCGTGCCTGAAAACAAAGCATCAATGTCCTCCGCAATTAAGTCTACCGCTTGACGATGCTTGCCATCGACTAACGCTATTTGAAGAATGGAAGCCCACATTGCGAGCATACGGTTATCGATCTTCCTAATTGGGTTGTCTTTAGACCATTCAGATGCGATCGAGATACCAATGCCTAGCAGCTTTTCTGAAAACCCTCCATCTCGCTCATCGCCAGTTTCCTCCAATACAATACTTTCCACATCGTTCCAGCCTGTAGGGTAGGCGATGTTCCCTTTATAGAAGGCTGTGACCCAGTAAAGGTAGACGCCAAGCTCTTGTTGCTGCTGGTTAACAGGGTCGGCGTTGTAAGCCTCCACGAAATTCGCAACTTCCGGGAGGTCCTGAGGCCAGTCTTCAAGGTTGTTCAGGGAGCAAGCGCTGCAAAGGATAGCAATATGCAAAAGGCACACAAACCGCAGCGAAGACAAATTACATTGAAGGTGGGTCATAGCGGCTCTAAATCTATTGATTATCGGGTTTTTATGAATAGTTTTGCTCAATACCAGTTTCATTTCTGAAATTGAACAAAACTCTGATTCTATGCTACGCAAATATGCTTCCAGGCTCAATAAACTAGAAGGCTATCATCCTTGAATCCTGGCCAAAACAATGTTCCTGTTAACCTCTGCAAGCACCTATTTACCTAACAAAGTGCTATTGTTTAAACTATTTTACTCATGAGAGGTTCGCTTGGATCAAATGTGCTTATATTCTATCTAAGTTTATCCTCCCGTAGGACAAATTTTGCCCAACATAGGTAAAACTGTGGGCCAGAACCAGTTATAATGAGTGGCTAATAATTAAAACAAAATAGTGCAGTGATCTCACCACGCTTTATACGGAAATTAGAATCAATATGGAACCTATTAAGAAGTACCTGATCGACAACTTTGAAGGCGTATTCATTCTAGTAATACTCCTCGTAGTTAGTGCTATCGTATGGCTAGTCGACTTGAAACTCTCATTCCTTAATTTTTTCTATCTACCGGTGTTGCTTAGCTCGTACTATCTCGGCATACGCTCGGGGGTATTAGGGGCATTTTTTACATTTCTAATCATCGCCATTTTTGCCAGCATTTACTCTG
>Ga0208414_1001605_pt1 | contig 16671 bp, 16 predicted proteins | sample AntAceMetag02UKE_FD_184770 | JGI IMG/M metagenome (GOLD analysis project Ga0208414, IMG submission 184770) | Saline lake microbial communities from Ace Lake, Antarctica - Antarctic Ace Lake Metagenome 02UKE (SPAdes) (version 2) | ecosystem: Environmental > Aquatic > Non-marine Saline and... | reverse complement strand
CCCAGCGCTCCCAGAATGGTGTTTCGAATATCGCTCTCCCCCAGTCCGTAGAAATTTTCCAGATAACTAGGACTCCCGCCGTGAGTGAAGGTGTCCTTCACTCCCACTCGGAGCAGGCGGGTGGAATAGCCGTGCTCAAGGATTACCTCGCCCACGATCCGACCCAGCCCGCTCGTGACCCAATGGTTTTCTACCGTGATGACGGTTGCGGCGCGGGAGAGCTTTTCATAGAGCGCGACATCATCAAAGGGCTTCAACGTAGAGACATTGACTAATCCCACCCCAGGGTTTTCTTCTCGAATCTCCGACACAATGCGCTGAGTGGCCGCTGTCAGGTGGCCAGAAACCACGACGAGGACGTCTTCGCCCTCGAACAGTGTCCGATGGCGACCGATCTCAAGCGGTGCGTCAAACAGCCGGGGCACCTCGCCCCGAAGCGCCCGAACATAGGTGGGGCCTTGGATTGGGTACACCGCGTCAAGCAGCGTTTCCATATCTGTGGCATCGGCTGCTTCCACAACCGTCATGTTCGGCAGGCTGGTCATTAATCCAATGTCATCAAGAGCCTGGTGGGTCACCCCACCGGGGGTCATTAATCCCGGCAGAAACCCCACAATCGTTGCCTTGCGAGCAGGGTAAGCGAGCGTGAGCGCCACTTGTTCGTAGGGCCGCCTCGTGCAAAATACGGCAAAAGAAGTGTAAATCGGGTACAGCCCTTCAGTGGCCATCCCCGAGAGTGACGCAATCAAGGCTTGCTCCGCCATCCCTGCCGAAACATAGCGCTCCGGGAAAGCATCGCGGAAGCCATCCGCTTCGCAGCTGGCGGTGAGGTCGTTGGTCACGACGGTGACTTCCTGGTGTTCAAGCCCGTGCTTCAACAAGGCGGAATAAAAAGGTTTACTTACGTTGTTTGCCATATCTGCGACACCTCCTGCTCGAGGAGTGCTTTTTCATCGGGGTCAAGGCGCACAAAATGTAGCTTGTTAGTTTTCCAGCGCGCCTCCAAGAAGCTAAATCCCCGCCAGGGCTCAGAATTACTCACGAGAACTGCGGGCCCGGCTGCCTTTTTCATGTCCTCCAAGGACTGGTGCAGCGAACGGATGTCGTGGGCATATTCTTCATGCACCTCAAGGCCAAATGCCCTAAGTTTCCCTCCCGCATCACCGATGGGCATGACGGTGGCCATATTCCCATCCACCTGCATGTTGTTTCGATCGAGAACAATCCGCAGGTTGCCTAAGTTTTGGGCAACAGCAAGCTGTAGGGCTTCCCAGGTCGAGCCTTCTTGCAACTCGCCATCGCTGATTAGAACCCAAATATCACCGGGTTTGCCCTGCTGGCGACGCGCGATCGCGCGCCCGCAGGCAACACCCAACGCAATACCCAAGGAACCACTGGTGACGGCCATCCCGGGCGAATGCTCGGCGCCGATCATCTCGAGCAACCCGCCATCAGTGGAATCTTCCGCTAAGGCGGCCGCGTCGAGTTTCCCCGTTGCCGCAAGTGTGGCGTAATGGGCGCTCGCGTAATGAGCCGGTGAAATAACAAGAAGGTCCGGTCCCTCTCCCAACCAGTCTTCCCCGCGCACGCCTGGGTCGCCGGGTTTTGGTGTTGAGAGGAAACGCGGTGGCCTTTTCGGAGCCGTTGATTTCCCTAAATTGAGGGTTTGGGTGTGCAACAAGGCAAGAAGTTCAGCGGTCCCACACGCTTGGGCGAGGTAGCCACCATTCGCCCGAATGGCCCATTCCGCCGCATACGCCCGGATGCTTTGGGCGACTCGAGAAACCTCGTCGATGTCCCCGTCCCGCAAAGTAGCGGTCATAGGGCCGTCGGCGAAAAAGCCTCCAGAGAGCGCCAAATCACCGTCGCCCCAGCGTCTGGTAACCCTTTAGCCCGGTCGCCTATCCAACCAGCGCGACCATGAATGGGTGCCATTTCTTTCGTGGCTAAGACCCCTGCCTCTGCCGCAATCGCGGCCTGCTCCATCGCCTCTGGCAGCGAGCTAGCTGCACACGCTGCCCGCGCGGCTGGCCCCAAGGCGTCCAGCAAGGTGCGCTGGCCTTCCTCAGATTTACCCCGCAGAGCGATTTTGTCGAACGCGGCCTGCAGTCCTTTGTGGAACTGACTCAGCGCGTCATCACCCTCATCCAAAGTCATTCCCGCGGCCAGAAATCCACTGGCATACAGCGTGCCAAACGTTGACGGGGCTGCTTTTGAGACTTCTTTCCCCACGGCAAGTACCAGGGCTTTGACAGAATCTCCGGGCTCTTCCAACGCCTTCCGGATCCCTCCCGCGATTTTCCCTGCAGTCAACCCCAGGTCGCCATCGCCAGCTTCACTGTCGAGATGGGTGAATTCATCGACATTGCGCTCGAGCGCCCGGGCTAACTGTTCGAAACCCGCCACCAGTTCTTTCATTAGATTTGCGCGAAGAACGGAGTGTGAACGGGGTGGTCGATGAACTTCTTGAGCTCATCATCCAAGCGCATCACACTAATGGAGGCTCCTGCCATCTCCAATGAGGTGGCAAATTCGCCGACATATGTGCGATAAACCTTTACTCCCTTGGAGGCAAAAATCTCTGACACTTTTTTAAACATGATGTAGAGCTCTTCTTGCGGGGTGGAACCGAGACTGTTCATCAGGACGGCGACCTCATCACCTTCTGCTAACTCAAGGTCCTCATCGATCCTTGCAATGAGGTCAACGGTGATCGAATCGGCATTTTCTAAAGCAGTCCGTCGAATTCCCGGCTCGCCGTGAATTCCCATCCCGATTTCCATTTCCCCCGGAGGAAGCTCGAAGGTCGGCTTTCCATTGGCTGGAAGTGTGACCGGGCTCAGCGCAACACCCATCGTCCGGGTCTGCTCAGATGCTTTGGTTGTGGCTGCGACAACAGCATCAAGGTCGTAACCCGCATCAGCTGCAGCACCCGCAACTTTGTAGAGAAAGAAAATTCCTGCGATTCCTCGTCGGCGAGATTCTTCTCCCTTGGGGGCAGAAGCCACGTCATCGGCACCGATGACAGTGGCGACTCTTATGCCTTCGACCTCAGCGAGCTCGGCGGCCATATCAAAGTTGAGAACATCCCCGCCGTAATTTCCATAGAGGTAGAGAACGCCAGCCCCTCCGTCAACAGCTTGGGTGACCTCGAGCATTTGGTCTGAAGAGGGACTCTGGAAAACGTCTCCTACAGCCACGCCATCCAGCATGCCTTTCCCGACATAGCCAAGGAACAGGGGGAGATGCCCGGAGCCACCGCCGGTGGCGATGGCCACTTTGCCGGTTCGCGGCGCATCCCCGCGCACCAAAACGTGATTGTCGCCACCGACGGCTTTCAGCTGTTCGGGATGGGCCAGCAGGATGCCTTCGAGCATCTCCTGCACGAATTCCACGGGAGAGTTAAGGATCTTTTGCATGGTGACTCCTCTGTCAATTCACAAATCGTCACATTATTGTGACCGAATTTTCACATTACGGAACATTTCGTGATGAATTGAGTGTAATCTTTTTCACACCTAATCAACAACCTGGCCACCTGGGCTGGGAAGTGATCAACCATATAGGGAGGCAACCTTGAAGAAGACCAAGATTGGAGCAGTAGTCGCTACTGCTGCTGCGGCTGCTCTCGTTCTCGCCGGATGTTCCGGCGCTGACTCGGGAGGCACCGCGAATGCAGGCGACCTTCGCTTCGTGAACGTCGTTAAGTTGACCGGAGTCGGCTGGTTCGACCGCATGGACGAGGGCATCGTTGCCTTCGCTGCCAGCAGTGGAATCGACGCAACCCAGACCGGCGCAGATGACGCCAGCCCAGAGAAGCAGGTCCGTCTCGTTGAGGACCTCATCGCTCAGGGTGTTAGCGCCATCACCGTGGTACCCAACTCACCCGAGTCCCTGGAAGGTGTCTTCCAGAAAGCTCGTGACGCCGGCATCGTCGTGGTAACCCACGAAGCCGCTTCGCAGAAGAACACCGACGCAGACATCGAAGCATTCGATAACACTGCCTACGGTGAAACCATCATGGACAACCTCGCCGAGTGCATGGGTAACGAAGGACAGTACGCTGCTTTCGTTGGTCAGGTCACCGCCGAGAGCCACATGCAGTGGGTTGCGGGTGCACTTGCCAAAGCAGCAGCTGACTACCCTGACGTGGTTCGCGTGGAAGACCCACTCGAGTCCAAGGAAGACGCTGACATTGCTTACGAGCAGACCAAGGAACTGATGAAGAAGTACCCAGAGCTCAAGGGCATCCAGGGTTCTTCCGCAGTTGACGTAGCCGGAATCGGTCGCGCCATCGAAGAACTGGGACTCAATGACTCCGTGTGTGTCATGGGAACTTCCATTCCTTCGATCGCCGGCAAGTTCCTCGACACCGGTGCAATCGACAAGATCTTCTTCTGGGACCCAGCACTCGCTGGTCAGGCCATGATGAAGATCGCTGAGAAACTCGTCAATGGCGAAGAACTCAGCTCCGGAATGGACCTCGGTCTTGACGGTTACACCAGCGTTCAGCAGAGCCCCGACGTTCCTACCACCTGGTATGGCAGCGCGTGGGTCATTGTTGACAAGGACAACGCAGCGGATTACCCCTTCTAAAGATTGGGTTTAGCCTTGGTCTAGGCCAGGCGAAGCTGTAGTACCACGGATGGGGCGCCAGAGATGGCGCCCCATCTCGTCAACCAGGACCTACAAAGGAGTAGAAGCGTGTTTGGAACCGAGAACATTTCAAAGGCTTTTGGCGGGGCGATAGCGCTCTCCGATGTCAGCTTCTCCATCGAACCAGGCGACATCCACTGTCTTGCCGGTGAAAATGGGTCCGGAAAATCCACCCTCATCAAAATTATGAGTGGCGTAGAAACCGCAGACTCCGGATCCATCCTGCTCAACGGCCAAAAGTTTCGCTCCCTCTCCCCCAGGGAAGCTGTGGCACATGGAGTTCAAGTCATATTTCAAGATTTTTCCCTGATCCCCAACCTGACGGTGGCAGAGAATATCGCCCTCTCGACAGACGTGTCGGAGAAACGAAAATTCGTTAATCCCAAGCGCAACCGGCAGATCGCAGCGAACGCGCTCGAGCGCATGGGCGTGGATATCGATCTAGACGCCACCGTGCAGTCCATCCCTGTTTCCTCTAAACAGCTCGTTGCTATTGCGCGGGCGTTGAATCAGGGAGTCAAGATTCTTTTCATGGACGAGGCCACGACCGCGCTGACCAGAAAAGAAATTGACCACTTGTTTGGCATTGTCAACGGGCTCCGCGATCGCGGTGTCGCCACGGTTTTTGTGAGCCACAAGTTGGACGAAGTTCAGGAAATTGCGCAGCGCATCACGATTCTGCGCAATGGCTCTGTTACGGCAGAGGGTGACATCAAAGACTTCGACCGTAAATCCATCGCGCTGGCAATGACAGGTCAAGAAGTCAACGAAGTACGCCTTGCCCCCGAGGTTCCAGCCAACGCCCCCACCGTGTTGCAGGTTGATTCCATCAGCTCCCCGGGTCGCTTCCGGGATATTTCCTTCTCCGTTAAAGCTGGCGAGGTTGTGGGAATTACGGGGCTCTTGGGCTCCGGTCGGAGCGAAATCGCTGAGGCATTATTCGGCATGACATCCATCGAATCAGGGACTGTGTCAGTCAATGGAACCCCCATCACACTGAAGGGGCCCCGATCCGCTGTTGCAGCAGGGATCGGTTACGTTCCCCAAGATCGCCTCACTCAGGGGCTATTTCTCCACCAGCCGATCCTGAAGAACGTTCTGGCTGCGGCTATCGAGCGATTTGTTGGTCCTCTGGGGTTCGTGAGGGGCAAGAGCATTCGCGAGACCGTCACAGCGTGGATTGCCGATCTCAAAATCAAGACCACCAATCCTCAAAACCCTGCCACGTCGCTTTCCGGAGGAAACCAGCAAAGAGTGGTCTTGGCGAAGTGGTTGGCCATGACCCCATCAGTCTTAATCCTGAACGGCCCCACAGTCGGCGTCGATATTGGCTCAAAGCGCGACATTTTGGAGATTATTCGCCAAAAGGCGCTCGATGGCATGGCTGTGGTGATTGTTTCCGACGACATTCCAGAAATTGTCCAAATTGCGAACCGAGTGCTCATCATCCACCAGGGTGAGACAGGGGCCGAATTTGATGGTGCCGAGATTCAAGAGGCATCCCTATATAAGGAGTTGGCAGCGTGAGTTACATCACCCCGGTCTCAAAAAGAAAAGGACTCCAGCTCTTTGGGTCTCCCAATGAACTTTTTTTGATCGCAGCAATAGTGGTCCTCTCCCTCGTCATTGGTCTCAATAACTCGGTGTTCTTCAGTATTGCCACACCTTTTGACCTTCTGAGAAGCTCACTCATTGAAATTCTGTTCGCACTGGGGCTTCTGATCGTCTTGGTCAGTGGAGGAATCGATATTTCCTTCCCCATTGTCGGAATTTTTGCCGGGTACACCACAGTCGTCATCATGTTGCGGTTTGAACTCGACACCTACAGTCTCATCATTCCGCTCGTCCTGGCAGCGATTGTTGGAGCAATATTGGGAAGCGTCAACGCCCTCTTGATTGCAGGCTTTGGGCTGCCCACCCTGATAGCAACGCTCGGAACGGCGGGGATGTTCCGGGGCTTCTTGCTCAGTTACGTGGGGTCGGTCTACATCGCCAATATTCCTTTGGGGCTCGATCAGTTCTCCACCGCGGACTTGTTATCGGTTGAGACCAGCGCCGGCACCCTGGCACGCCTTCACGTACTGGTCATTCCCATCCTGATCTTGGCCATTGCTCTCGCATGGATGATGCGCCGAACCATGTTCGGACGCACGATCTTCGCCATCGGTGGCAGCGAAGAATCTGCCAGGCGCATGGGCATGAACGTGCGCTGGACGAAAGCTCGCATATACATCCTGGTGGGTGCTCTTTCTGGAGTTGCAGGCATCCTGTACATTTCACTTCAGCGCAAAGCAGACCCCTACGACCTTGCAGGGACAGAGCTCGAAATTATTGCAGCGGTCGTCCTCGGTGGCGCGAGCATCATGGGTGGGTATGGAACCGTCACCGGAACCATTTTGGGAGTGCTCCTCATCAACTTGATCAAGGACAACCTGATTCTGCTCGGTGTTCCAGGCTCGTGGCAGCGGGCCGCAGTGGGTCTCATGCTTCTCATTGGAGTTATCGCTCAGGCTGTTGCCGACAAGAGACGCCTCAAACAAAGCGTTACCGTGGCCAAGGAGGACTCAGAATGAAGGACATCACCCAGAACATGGTCAAAAGCCTGCTGAGTGACCGCAAGCTCACCCAGCTGGTGATTGTGGCCGTAATCGTTTTCGCTGCCTTCAGCATTTTGGTGCCAGAGCTCTTCTTGACCAGTAGAAACTTTGTCTCGATGGCTTTCCAGATTCCCGAGATTGCACTCCTTGCGCTTGGTGTCATGCTCGCCATGTTGACAGCGGGTATCGACCTATCCGTAGTGTCCATGTCGAATCTTGCGGCCCTCTCCACCGCCTACCTTTTGGTGACCCAGGTGACCGAAGGCGATGGCAATGTCTACGTGTGGATTGTCATTACCTTGCTCATTGGGATTTTTGTGGGCCTTGTGGCGGGTCTCGCTAACGGGCTCATCATCGCCGGCATCGGGGTCACACCCATTCTTGCGACCTTGGCCACGTTGACCCTTTACAACGGCATCGCCGTGGGGGTCCGGAATGGTCAGTCGATCATTGGTCTCCCGGAAGAGTTTGTTGCCATTGGTAACAGCTCTTTGTGGGGAATCCCCATGCCGATGGTAATTCTTTTGGTGGCTGGGGTTGGTGTGGCGATTTTCATCAACAAGACTGGATTAGGCATGCAGTCCATCCTGGTGGGAGCAAACCAAGACGCCGCCCGCTACAGCGGCATCAGCGTCAAGAAGGTTCTCATCATGACCTACACCCTCTCGGGTGGGCTCTCCGCGCTGGCAGGACTGATTATCGCCTCGCGTTCAGCGAGTGCGAACCCTGATTACGGTAGCTCCTACGTCTTGCTGGCGATCGTGATTGTGGTCCTCGGTGGCGTTAATCCCTATGGCGGCTTCGGCACGGTCACCGGAGTTATCCTCGCCACGGGGGTATTGCAGATGGTGGCCTCCGGCTTCAACGCGCTTCGCTTCAGCCAGTTCTTCTACCAGCTTGCCCAGGGGTTCGTCCTGGTGGCGGTCATGGTCTTGAACGTCTACGTCGACAAACGTCGCATGGCAGCCAAGACAAAGAAGGCGCCCAAAGAGTCATGACTCTCGTCGAACGGCTGGAGAAGTACTGCCTGACCATCGCGACCTCGGGCCGGGAAGACCCCATGATTGCGCACATGCGTGACGATTTTGCGTCTTTTTCCCAGAAGGTTGATGTTGATTCCTTCGGCAACGTCATGGCCCACTTTCCTTCCGCTTCGCCCTCTGATCAAACGGTCATGGTGTTCGCACATACTGACCAGTTGGGCATGGTCGTCACCAAGATTGAGGATGACGGCTTCATCCGGGTAGTGCGCCTTGGAGGACTGCCAGAAAGAGTGTTGCCCGGCAGTGTCGTGGCAATTCGCGCATCCGGTGTACCGACTGTTGCCGGGGTGATGGGCACACCACCCCACCACCTCACCCCAGAATCCATGAAATACCAGGTCCCCACCATCGATAAGGCCTATATCGACGTAGGAGCACGCTCCGCAAAAGATGTGGAGGATTTGGGAATAAGGGTCGGCGATCACGTTGCCTATGAACCTCGATTCCAGCACCTGGCAAACAACCGTGTGACCGCGACCAGCCTGGATGACCGCGGAGGCTGCGCGGTTTTGATGGGACTCGCTGAGCACCTCTCTACGAACCCTGCCCCGGTGAATGTTGTGTTGGTTGCGAGCGTGCAGGAAGAATTCAACCTCCGTGGGGCAATGCTCGCTGCGGAAACTCTCAAGCCCACAGCAGCCATTTCGCTGGACTTAGTGGCTGCCGGCGATACGCCGGAGATGGGAACCCCTAATGGTGTTCGGGTGGGGGCTGGACCCGTCATGGGTTTGTATAGCTTCCACGGGCGTGGAACCCTTAATGGTGTGATTCCCCACCCTGCCTTGGTTTCACACACCGAAGCGTCGGCTGAGGCAGCAGGTCTTAACCTTCAGCGCCATGCCACGGTCGGCCTGCTGACGGATGCTTCCTACGTGCAGTTGGTCAATGGCGGTACTCCCGTCATCGACCTGAGCTGGCCCACCCGATATACCCACACCGGCACGGAGGTCTGTTCTCTTGATGACTTGGAGGGGCTCTCTCGCCTCATCACCCAGGTTGTGTCGGATTTTCCACAGTCCTTAGAAAGAGAAACCACACCCTAAATACGGAGGTAAATCATGTCCCAAGACCTAGTTATGGGTATTGATGTAGGAACATACGAAACCAAGGGTGTCCTGGTTTCCCCAGAGGGCACTGTGGTTGCCACTGAAGTGAAGGCCCACACCATTATCTTTCCCCGCGCGGGCTGGGCAGAACACGATGCGGAGTCCACCTGGTGGGGCGATGTGGCTGCTATTAGCAAGGCGCTTCTCGCAACAGCTGGGGTTTCCCCCGCAGATATCAAGGGTCTCGGGGTAAGCGCCATCGGACCCGATGTGTTGCCCATGGATGAAAACTTCCAGCCCCTGCGTAATGGCATTCTCTACGGCGTCGACACCCGGGCCGTGGACGAAATTGCAGAAATGAATGAACGCTTTGGCGAAGATTACATCTTCAATGCGTGCGGGAATGCCCTGTCTTCTCAGGCCACCGCTCCCAAAATTCTCTGGATCAAAAAGAACGAACCCGAAGTTTATGAAAAAGCCCGATGGTTCGTGGATGCCACCACATTTATTGTTGCCCGGTTGACCGGACGTGTCGTCGTGGACCATTTTTCCGCCGGTTCCCACCACCCCTCTTATGACCCCTGGAAAAAAGAGTGGAACGAAGAGCTCAATGACGGCATCGTGGAGACTTCCCGGCTTCCCGAGCTTGCGTGGAGTCATGAAATAGCCGGCGAAGTAACGGCCTGGGCGGCCAAGGAAACGGGTCTCTTGGAGGGAACGCCCGTGACCGTGGGCACCATTGACGCAGGAGCTGAGTCACTGAGTGTGGGCGTCACCCAGCCTGGCGAAATGATGCTGATGTATGGATCCACCATCTTCATGATTCAAGTGACTGATAACGACCAGGCCAGAGACAAACGGCTCTGGGTCGCCCCCTACCTCTTCCCCGGAACCTGGTGTCTGCTGGCCGGGATGGCCACGTCAGGGGCTCTTACCCGGTGGTTTAGAGATTCCTTTGCCGCAGAGCTCGTAGCAGCGGAAGAAGCCGGTGGGGAACCTGCATACGCTGTGCTCACAAAGGAAGCGGGAGAATCCTCGCCCGGAGCAGGAGGCGTCATCGTGTTGCCCTATTTCTCGGGCGAGCGAACTCCGATCAACGATCCGCGGGCCAAGGGAATGATTTTCGGCCTCAGCTTGACGCACACCCGAGGGGATCTCTTCCGAGCCACACTCGAGGGCATGGGCCACGGCATCAAGCAACACGTGGACATGTTCACCGATATTGGCGCACCCCCTCACACCATCCAAGCCGTCGGCGGCGGGACCAAGAATCCTTTGTGGCTCCAAGGGGTCAGCGACATCAGCGGAGTGCCGCAGCAAGTAGCACCCCTCACTGTGGGTGCCTCCTATGGGGATGCATTCTTAGCCGCGCTTGCTCTGGGCTGGGTCAGTGGTCCCGAAGCCATCAGACAGTGGCAAGGAACAGGTTCGGTCATTACACCCAATGCCGATCTCGCCGACACCTACGCCCCGCTGCACGAGGCGTACACCGCGCTGTATCAGGCCACGAAAGACCAGATGCATAAACTCCACGAGCTCGGCTACTAAGGAATCAACGCCACCCGATAAGAAGGCTTTGCGCTCAGGTATTCGAAGGCTTCCTGGGCGTCGGCTAGAGGGAACGTTTTTTCCATAATGGGGGTGAGATCAATCTCACCCTTCGCGATCATCTCTGTGGCGCGCTCATGGTCTTGAATATCAGCGCTCACCGCGCCAATAATCCGAACCTCGGTGTTGTGCACCCAATTGGGATCAATCGCTAATGGCTCAACAGGGTGAGCTGACGCGAAGAGGCAGAGAGTGCCTCGCGGCTGGAGAATTTTGAGACCCTGTTCATTCACGGCACGTGAACCAATCGCCGTCACCACACCATCCACCCCGCCGGGATATAGCGCCAAAATTTCATCCACGGCATCTCCAGTGCTGAGGAGAGTGCTGCTAATCCCGTTATTTCTGGCGATCTGGAGTCTGCCTTCTTCCATATCCACCAGTGTCACTAGAACGCCTGCGTGATGGAGCACGAGTGCATTCAACAGACCCATGGGCCCAGCACCAAACACCACTGCGGTGTCGCCCTGCTTCATTCCCATCAAGCGAATGGCGTGCACTGCGCAGGACAGCGGTTCAGCGAGGCAAGCCAGCTCGAAGGGGGCATCTCCGACGGGGAAGCACCCGTCTTCGCGGTGGACCTTGTATTCCGAGAACCCTCCGGGCCCTAGGTCCCCACCTTTGAGTGAAAAGTACTGAAAGTGCTCGGGACACCCTTTATCTTCGCCTCGGAGGCAGGCTCGACACGTTCCGCACTGGGTGGGACCCAAAGTGACCCGATCGCCCACTTTCACGCGCGTCACTCCCTCAGCGACCGCGACTACTTCCCCAGCGTTTTCGTGTCCGCCAAAAAAGGGCAATCCCGGTTTTTGCTTTCCGATAAACGTTCTGTGCTCCCAGGAACAAATGGAGGCGGCACCAATTTTGATGAGGACTTCCCGCTGCCCTAATTCAGGGACAGGGATATCTTGGACCTCTACTGTTCCCACGTCCGTTATCACGGCGGCCTTCATCGTCTTCATACTTATTCCTTCACTAACGCCAGGGCGTCTTCAACAGACGAGTTGTGATGGACGATGGCCCGCAGAGCGGCAATGAGTGAGCCAGGGTCAGGGTGCTGGACTACGTTTCTCCCATAGACGACTCCGCTCGCTCCCACATCGATTGCAATCTTGGTGCGCTCGAGGAGCTCTCGGGTGGTGACCTTTCCTCCACCTCGAACCAAGACGGGAATGGGGTGGGCAATTTCTACAATCTCGGCGAATCGCTCCATGGGCTCGCAGGGATCCACTTTGATGATGTCTGCTCCCAGCTCCACTGCCTGCCGGACGAGCGTGGCAATTTTCTCGGGGTCGCCCACCGAGGAAATACCGCCCTCGGGATTGGTGGACATCACCAATGGCTCCACCATCAACGAAATCCCGCGGGACCTAGCCAGTGCACCGATTTCTTGGATGTTCGAGACACACTGCTCCTGAAGAGCAGAGTTTCCATCAAGCTCCAGCAGGTTCAACACCACGCATCCGACGCTCGGGTGCAGGGCGTCTTCGAGGGTGTTGGCATGGGCGGTGTCCCAGGCTTTTTCCACCACGCGTGCTTCATACACATTTGTTACATCAAGACGCAAGGCGACCGTTACAGAATCGGATAAACCCTCATCGACCAGGGTTCTTAGCCCGCCAGGATTGACCTGGATGACATCGGGTCCCGCCCCGGCAACGGTCGAGAAAGCCGCCGGGAGGTTCTCAATGCCGTTGGAGAAAGCGCGAGCTCCAAAGACACCCAAGTCCATTGCAATGTTGATACATCGGTCTGACTTTGGGTCGAACATCTTGCGGGCACTACTACTGAGCAAGGTCAACTCCGCCTTCTTTGGCAATGGCCAAAATCAGTGCGGACGCGTTGAGCTCACCGTTGCCGTCCTTGATGGATTCTTCGATATATTTCTGCGCGATTGCTGCCGTAGGAACGGGGGTTCCCATCCGGTGTGCGAAAGCCTGAATGAGTTTGGCGTCTTTCAACATCAGATTCAGCGCGAAGTTGACGGTGTAATCACCGGCTTGAGCTCCGCGCCCTACTCCGTGATAAATCGGCGTCCTAAAGTCTGCAACGTCCAAGACTTCTTGAACGTCCGCCAAATCAAGTCCAGCTTTTTTGGCCAGGGTGAGTGCTTCCCCCAATGCCTGGAGCTGCGAGGCAACAAGAAGGTTGCCCACAAGTTTCATTGCCGTTCCGTTGCCACCGTCGCCCATGTAGTGGACGGTTTCGCTGACGACATCCAACAGAGGCTTCACCGTGTCAAAGTCAGCTTTGTTCCCGCCGACGACGACCCAGAGTCCGCCCCCTTCGGCTTCACCTTTTGTGCCAAAGACGGGCGCATCGAGGAATGCGTTTCCCTGCGATTCAAAAGCCGCGCGTTCTTTGTCGCTGGTCGCAGGTTCGATTGTTGACATATCGATGACGACCGCACTCGAGGGGACTTTCGTGAGGAGGCTGTGCGCTCCAAAAACTAAGTCTTCAACGGCTGCATCATCAGAAAGGCAATACATCACTACCTCGGCGCCTTGGAGCGCAGCGTCGAGATCGGTCGTCACCAGGAGGCCTGCGCCTTCGAGAACTGGAGTGCTCTTAGAAGAACGATTCCACGCCCTGACATCATGGCCCGCGCGAGCGAGATTTGCCGCCATTCCGCTGCCCATGGTTCCCATACCCAAATATGCGATCGTGGTCATTACATCCTCCTAGAAGCCCTAAATTCTGCCGAAGCGCCCTACTGACCCAACCTGAGTGGACGTCCGAAGAATTTCTCGGATTGTACCTTTGGAACAAAAGATTACACTAAAAATGTTAAAAAGTGTTATTTAGGCGTTCGGAGCGAAGGTGAAAGTAGACAAGGGTGTGCTGATGACAGTGCAGACCCCTTCTACCTCGTGCTCAAAAAGATCCAATCCATCCTGAGTAGTCACGATCGAATCAACATCAGCCAGTGCTGCCGCCTGGAAAGGACTCTTGACTCCAGCCTTAGACAAGTCGGCTAACACCCAGGTTTCGGCCGATTGTTCAATCATGTGGCGGTTGAGCTCGGCGATCTCGACATCGACTTCTGTCAAACCTGTCTTGTGAGAAACACCATTGGCTCCCACTACAGCCATGTCTGCGTAATACCGGGAAATCATTGAGGTCGCAATGTCCCCGCTCTGGGCCAAATCCTCAGTCGCCACCAGACCACCCGTGCTGATCACACGGATGCCACGAGAGGCGAGAAAGGAAGCATGCGGCAGCGAGGGGGTGATCACCGTGAGGTCTTGGTCGGGGTTCAGAAACTGAATGAATTGTGAGGTGGTTGAACCCGTTCCGACAAAAATTACATTACCCGGGGTCATATTGCGCGCGGCGTATTCCCCAATTCGTGCCTTAGCGACGCTGGAGTCGTTGGCGCGAGGATTGACCAGGATGTCGAGGGATCGAGACAGGTGCGCAGATGCGCCCCCTCGGGTCAACGTCATGTAGCCCTGGTCTACGAGGTTTCCGACATCACGACGAACGGTCATCACAGAGACGTCTAAGAGCCGCGCCAGACTGGCAAAGTCGATGGCCTCTTCAGCGGCAACCCATTCCAGAATTTTCTGCTTACGTTCGCTAGCAAGCAGTTTTCGACGATCTGTTGAGACATCAACCATTATGCGGGCTCTGGCTCTTTGCCCTCATGCCACTTTATTCCGCAGCCCATCGCTGGGCGATGCGGCAAAGGGACCTCAGCCCCCGCAAGAGTGAGCTCAATAGCGGCGCTCAAAAGTTCTCCCGTGACAGGATTTCCATTCTTGGGTGACGAGGAATCAAATGCACCGCGGTAGGTCACCTCGAGTTTGGAATCAAAGAGGAAGAAGTCTGGGGTGCACACAGCTCCCAGTTCGAGGGCGAAATCCTGGTCTCTATCAACGAGGTAAGGGAAGTCCCACCCAGCCCTGGAAGCCTGGGACTCCATTCCCTCAATTCCATCTTCAGGATAAGAATCAGTGTCGTTACTCATCACGGCGAGAGTCCGCAGCCCCTGGGGGGCAAAGGCCGAGACCATTTCGCCAAAGGCGGTCTCAATATGTTGCACGTAAGGGCAGTGGTTACAGACAAAGGCGATGAGGGTGGCTGGGTGACCTGACTCTTTAATCTGGATGGAGTTCCCCGAAAAGTCGTGCAACGTCCAATCGGGCAGGTGGTAGCCGATTCTGTGTGCGCTTGACTCAACAGCCATATCTACACCATTCCTTTTGGTGGGGTGGAGAACTCTGCGGGCACCCCTTGATACACCACCAGGTCTCCGTCAACCAGAGTCGGAAGGTCGGCGATAAAAGCAACCACGTGCTCGGTAGCGAGGTGATCCTCAAAGGCGGCATCCGAGGCATAAACCTCCACCATCATGAACGATCCTGGTGTTTCGGGTAAGGCGTGCACGGCGTAGCTGACAACTCCCTCTTCTGCCCAGGAGGCTTTGGCTACGTGTTCTAAGCGAGCGGCGAGTGCCTGCGTTTGCCCCTCACGAGAGGCGGCGATTGCCACCACGACTTTGTGTGCTGTGCTCATCCTCGCAACCTCCTTGTTCGAGTCGATTTCTAATTTCTAGGGTATCGCCGAGCCCGCTATGGGCAAGACCAACCACACGCTAGGAACGAAGAGCCTTCACCTCGGCCATCAGTTCTTCAACGCGCAACGCGTCAACTTCGTTGGCAAATACACCGTCTTGTTTGAAATAGGTCCCGATGACAGCGCCATCCGCGATCGCGAGTTGGTCTTGCGCGTTGTGCGCCTTCACACCGGTGTTAACAAACACGGGCACATCGCCTGCGGCGCCCTTCACCTGGGTCAAAATCTGCGTGTCCGTTTCCGCCCCCGCGGTGAGACCGGACACACACAAGCCATCGGGCAAAGTCGCGAAAACGGTGGTCTTTGTCAGATCCACAATGTCTCGCTGAGCGAGGTACGTCGCAGACTCGGGGACAATGTTGAACAGCAATTTCACTCCCTGAGCGCCCAAACGAGCTCGGTGTCGCGCGGCCTGTCCGACATTGGTATCCCACAGCCCAAAATCGCTCGCGTAAACGCCGGTGAAGATTTCTCTCACAAAAGAAGCTCCCGTAGCCGCCGCCAAATCGATAGAAGCTATCCCATCCCACAACACATTCACCCCAAAAGGCACCGAAATCTCGGACTGCAATTCGCCGATAATTCTTGCCATGGCAATGGAGGTGATGGGTTCCGTTTTCGTGAGGTACGGAAGACTAAATTCGTTGGAAAACATCACCGCATCAACACCACCGGATTGCAGGGCTTTCAGCTCCCGGCCAGCTCGCTCCAAGATGGCAGCCATTCCGCCGACCGCGTCATAGCCGGGGTCGCCAGGAAGCGCCATTAAATGCAGCATCGCGATGACTGGTTTCTTCACACCAAATACGTCGTCTAACCACATTGCGTAATCCTTTTGTCAAAATCAGGCTATAGCAATGATGTCACAAAAAGTCACACCATTCTTGTTACTTTGCGTTTTTTCCAGATTCTCAGGCCGTCGAGGCCACGGCACTCCGCTTCCTTCCCCAGGCGCGCGGGCCGGAGCCCTTGAGCTAGCCACCCACCTAGGCTGGTGCGCATGTTTGACACTGTCTTGCAAACCCTTCGCTCGAGCCGACTAGGCAGGCTGGGCCGTGGTCACGTTGACCAAGATCGCGAAGCCTCTTCACTATTTGCCGGTGACTTTGTGGGAACAACAACCATCGAGGCTGAGTTTTCCCG
>Ga0208414_1001600_pt1 | contig 16705 bp, 22 predicted proteins | sample AntAceMetag02UKE_FD_184770 | JGI IMG/M metagenome (GOLD analysis project Ga0208414, IMG submission 184770) | Saline lake microbial communities from Ace Lake, Antarctica - Antarctic Ace Lake Metagenome 02UKE (SPAdes) (version 2) | ecosystem: Environmental > Aquatic > Non-marine Saline and... | reverse complement strand
GCAACTCTCGAACTAGAGAGTAGTTCCCAGCAGTCGCTTGCTGATACGCAGGCACAACGAACCACTCTCGCAAGCTGTATTTTGGGTTGACGAGTTTCATCTGCCTAGAGATCTCCTCATGGGAGCGGGGTGCAGTAGCATTCGCTTCGGTCTTGCTGGCTCTGCCGATGAGCGATTTCCATTGTGTGAACCACTGTGACCAGCGCCTGTCCATCCCTTCGGGGGCTGTTCCATGAGTCGAGTCCTTGTAGAAGCTTTTTTTGAGTGGGCCAATGTCGTCAGGCAGCATCGATAGCTCGCGGAAGAAAATGGAATAATCGACAGGAGTTTGCTCCATTAGCATTTCGAGCTCAGTGAACAACGGCGCGTGAAAAGCGTCAAGTCCAAGTTTGGCAGCCCACATCTTCTCCATTTGGCCTTGCATCACGTTCGCAAAGCCACTGCTAATCTCGTCGAGCTGCCGCAGAGTGTCCTGCTGCGACGTCAGCAAGGGCTGCAGCGCCTTGCAAAACATGTCGAAGTTGCGTTGCGCTGCCACGGGTTGGTTCAGGAACGAGAAGTGATGTCCGCCCCCCGTCCATGGCTGGTAGAGTGGGTTGAACACATCGCAGAAACCGAATGGTCCGTAGTCGAGTGTGAAGCCACCGGCCGCGCAGTTGTCGCTGTTGAAGTTGGCCTGGCAGTAGCCGACGCGAATCCAGTTCGCCACAAGCGACGTCAGGCGGCTGCGGAACTCGCGCGCGAGCAACACCACTTTTTCGGCGCTGCTTAGTCGTCTGTCGATGACGTCAGCGTACTCACGATCGATCAAGTGCAACACAATTTTTTCGAGCTCTTCCATCGCTTGCGGGTGTTCCTTTTTGCGAGCACGGCGACCAAAAAGCTCGAGTTGGCCGACCCGAATGAACGAGGGTGCGACGCGCGTAGAGATAGCGACAGCCTCCGATATAAGAATGTCCGGATCCTCCGAACGCGAGCCGTCCGAGTACCACGCTCGCTGGACCTTTTCCGTTTTTGAAACATACAAGCTCAGAGACCGTGATGTTGGCACTCCCAGCGCGTGCATGTGCTCCTGTGCTAGGAACTCTCGGGCACTCGATCGCAGGACGGCGCGACCGTCCGCGCCGCGGCAATAGGGCGTTCGGCCGCCACCTTTTAGCTGCATTTCCCAACGTTGGCTATTGATGACGGCCTCAAGCACGGAAATTGCCCGACCGTCGCCGTATCCGTTGCTGGTTTTGAACGGGAATTTTTCGTAGTACTCGGTGCCGAAAATGGAAAGTGCGTAGCCACCCGCCCAACCGACCCTGTGCATGGGCTCCGGAAGGTGCGAGATGTCGCCGGAGAACATGCGGATGAAGTCGACCGACTGCGCCATGCTGTCTTTGAGGCCAAGTTCGCGAAAAAAGTTTTTGCTGTGCGCAACGTATTCGGGGTCTGTGATTGGCGTAGGATTCACGGGGACATAGTGCCCTGTGAAAACTAGTCGTGGCTCGTGGTCGTCACCATTAGCTTTCGCGTCAGGATCGCAGTTGAGAGCGTCCATGAGCGAGTAGTTTGCCAACTTTGCGAGATCGTCGAGCGTCGCTATTGTCGGGTAGGTTTTCTGGGACGGTCGGTTTTTCATAGCTTTAACTCGTGGCGTGAGTAGAACGGCTGGTTTCCTGCCGCGTGATTTGTCGCATCTACAATTTCCTTGCTTTCCGGGGCGACCCTTTTTAGTACGACTTCCAATCCCTGCCTCAGAGTCACCTGAGAGGACGCGCATCCCTGGCAGCGGCCGCTCATGGTGATGAAAAGCTTCCCTTGCCGGCCCTCTACAATCGAAATCGTCCCGCCGTCCTGTGTCACCGTGATCCATTCATCAAGGTAAAACACATTGCTCACGTGCTCGGTGTCGAACAGCGCGGTAGCTAGCGCATCGTCCTGCGCCTGTGCGGCGTTTTCATAGGAATGAGTTATCCCCCAAGTTAGCGGTTCCTCTAGGGCGAACTTCACTGCGTCAGGATTGGGCGCGTCTTCAAAGTCTGCTATTTTTAGCATTTTTACCTCCTAAAAAAGGGGCCTCCTTTTGGCTCTGGAACTACCCCGATCTGTTTGAGTGGAGCGCCCATCTTTCAGTCTTTTCAATTCCATCAAGTCGCCGTTGAATCGATCAATTTCTGCAATTCGCCGTGCTCATACATCTCGCGCACAATATCGGCGCCACCGACAAACTCGCCTTTGATGTAGAGCTGCGGAACGGTGGGCCAGTTGCTGTAAGCCTTGATTCCATCGCGGATTTCCGGGTCGGCCAGCACGTCTACGTAGGCGAAGTCCTGCACACCGCAGGCCCTAAGCAGCTGTACGGTCGCACCGGAGAAACCACACTGCGGGGACTGAGGAGTACCTTTCATGTAAAGCACAACGGAATTTTCGGTAAGTTGATTTCCAATTTTTTCTGGCACATTCATTCTATATTTCTCCAAAGTTATTTGATGGCTGGTTGTGCCCAGGCTTCGGGCGTGAATGTGCGCATAGCCAGCGCATGGATTTCCTCGCGCATGCGATCTCCAAGTGCCAGGTACACCAGTTGATGCTGTTGTACCTTATTTTTGCCGGTGAATTGCGGACTCACGATCACCGCCTCGAAGTGCTGGCCGTCATCGCCTAGTACTTCCACGTGACCTCAGGGTAGGCCATTCATGATGTAGTCTCTTAGTTCATTTGCTGTCAGCATCTTTTCCTCTCAAAGTTTACTCTGTGGCATGGGCCGCATCACTTATTTGACGCGCGTCAGCAGGTCGCACAGGCCAGCGAATGCCGCGAGTCGTCCGATGTGACTCAGGCTGTCAAGGTCGAGCTTACCGGTCGCCATGGTGAAAAATTCACGAATCAGAGTTTCCACGTCCGCACGGGATTTGCCCTTGACAGCGGCCGTCATCATTTGCGCCGACGCTTTGCAGATCGCAAAGACTCACCTCGAAACGCAATGTAGTCTATGTACTTGCGGTCAACACTGAGTGCCACATTAATGCGATCGTCACCGTTACGCGGTCGAAAATAACGCCGACCGCGACGCCACCCCAAGCTTGTCAAAGGTGCGCAGCAATTCAGGATCGACTTCAGCTATACTTTTCAACTTCGGTTTCTGCTTGAGTTCGACATCGGGCTCGATATCTGTGACGGAACCGCGCTGGTAGCTTGTAGGCTCGGCTGACAAGATATTGTAGTGCTGCGCTGATAATGTTGCTCCTAAGTCAGGCGGAGAAAGACGATCCGCAGCCACGTGTAGACGTAGCGCCAAGGTTGTTCTTGATGACGAACAGCGCACCTTCCAGATCGTCTTCATAATCAATTTCTGCCCACACCAAGTACTGGTAGCTCATCGTATCAACCGACAGCGACACACCGTTTTTGATCATCGTGGTGTCGTCTTCATTAGCGATTTCGTCAAATCTAAAGCCGTAGGAAAAGCCAGAGCAACCGCCGCCCTGAACAAAAACGCGCAGTTTCAGTTCAGGATTGCCTTGTTGGGCAATCAAATCAGCGACTTTGGCCGCCGCGCTATCGGCAAAGACCAGGGGGGAGGGCATCTCGGTCTGGATATTTTCAGAAACTGCGCTCATCGCGTTAGCTGCGTATTAATTACATCAAGCTTGGGCTTTTTCATGTTGAAGCTCTCGCCACAGCCGCACTCGCTTTCGACGTTGGGATTATCAAATCTGAACATTTGCTGGAGTCCTGCAGTGACGAAATCGATACGTAAGCCGTCGAGAAAGGCAAAGCTGTCGGCATCGATCAGCACACAGGCGCCGTGTGACTTGAAACTGTGATCGCTCGCGCCGATTTCGTCGGCGATGTCGAAGGTGTGCGCTAGGCCGGTACAGCCCACTTTCTTAACGCCGATGCGCAGGGCGATCCCTTTGCCGCGCTTCGCAAGCTGGCGCTGAATCTGTTTTGCCGCATTTTCAGTCAATGTAATTGACATGAGCTAGTCTCCAAAGTAGCCAAACAGAACACCGAGAGAACCGAGAAAATCCAAGGTGAAGTTTGATCAATTTAAACGTGGGTTTTGGCCTTATGCCTAGTCTTGTACTCAGCCACGGGCCGGTCAACCGTGATCGTCTGGAAGCCCATCGTCCCGACACGGGTTAAACAAATACAGTATCGTTTCGAAACTATCTGTTGTCAACATAGTTTTTAAACGCTACTATTCTGTCCATGACAAAGGAGACGAAATGAACAGTCGGGGTATTGCAGAGTTAGTCTTTCATTTGGGGCGCATAGCCTCCGGTGAGGGGCTCGCGCAGGGGCTGACGGCAGCGCAGTGGGCAGCGCTCAGATACTTCGCGCAGGCTAACCGCTTCTCGCGAACGCCATCCGCTTTCGCCGCGTTCCATGCCACGACCCGGGGTACGGCGTCGCAGACAATCAAAAGTCTCGAAACGCAAGGCTATCTGACACGTATGAGGTCAGAGGAGGACAGGCGCAGTGTCCGGCTAGTTCTGACTGAGAAAGCGAGAGGTATTCTTGCGAACGACCCCTTCGAATCTTTGGTCCGTGCTGCGGACTCCCTCCCCCCCAATATCCAAGGCCACTTCTCCAATGCCTTGCAAAACATGCTTGGTCAGGTGGCGCAAGAGAGAGGCAAACCTCCTTTTGGCACCTGTACGTCGTGTCAATATCTGGAAAGCGACAGCTGCAGGAGAGAGGGACAGACGCCCTATGCGTGCGGGTTCACCAGCGAGCCGCTGCGTTTGGAAGAACTCGACGGGATCTGTATCGACTTCGTCCCTGGTAAGCCGATTAAGATCTCTGTCGCCGCAGCTGCACTTCGATGAGCCCTGTTACCGCACCGGCGATCACTAGTGCAGTCGGCCGGATCACCCCCTATGCCGAGCTTCCCGAACTCAATCCCGACCTGTCAGCCAACAACGATAACCCAAGCCTGCTCGACCTCGTTAGGATGACGCCATGATTGCCCCAGCTATAGATCCCGCCGCGACGACCGGTGAGAACAGCAGGTCTGAAACGCTCGCGCGCCGGCTTCGAGCGCATCTTCAAGCGCTTGGCGCACTGCGCTTACCAATAACTTATGGGGAGGCTGCAAAAGGGCTGCAGCTTTTACCCCCGAACACCATTCGTCAAGTCAGGGAGGCGTTGCAGCAACTCATGGCTGAGGATGCGTCGGCCAACCGTCCCTTCATCGCGGCTATGGTCATCAGCAACTGGCGCGGCGGTATGCCGGCGCCGGACTTCTTCGACTGCGCGGCTCGGCTGGGACGCTTCGCTGGTGATGCAACTGGACCAGACGCCAAGGTATTTCATGCGAACGAGTTCAAAGCGGTGCTCGACCTGTGGGGGCTGACTGGCGAATCTTGCGAGGGTGAATAAAAGCTCATGGTTTCTTGGTTGGCGCAGTCTCTGGAGAAAAGCAGATTTCAGCTCAACACCGGCGCCTCCGTCGCCGGTGTTGAGCGAGAGCGCGCCGTGGAAAGTATTGTCCGGCATCTGCCTCGGGCATTTTTCGGTGGCGGGGCGTTGCCAGCGCAGCACTGGCACAAGACTGCGCTGCTGCTAGCGAGAAGGGTAAGTCTCGGCAGGGCGAGCAGTGTCTCGTCAAATCCAATTAAGCACTATCTATTGTTGTAAATTTCAGGGCGCAAGAAATATGACCGAAAAAAAAATACCCCTTGCAGACGCTCGCTACGCGGCGCGTGTGCCGCATATCCCCGCTCAGCTGTCGGCGCCCACAGGCTTGGTGAACGACACATTGGGCCGGCCGCTGCGCGATTTGCGCATCAGCGTGACCGACCGCTGCAACTTCCGCTGCAGCTACTGCATGCCCAAGGAAGTGTTCGACAAGGACTACGCTTTTTTGCCCCAAAGCTCGTTGCTGAGCTTTCAAGAAATCACTCGGCTGGCGCGGATTTTTGTTGCCCACGGTGTTGAAAAAATTAGGCTGACAGGCGGCGAGCCTTTGCTGCGCAGGCGCGTGGAGGTGCTGATAGAAATGTTGGCCAGCCTGCGAACACCCGACGGCAAGCCGCTGGACATTACGCTGACCACCAATGCCTCGCTGCTCGCAAAAAAGGCGCAGTCGCTTAAGGATGCCGGATTGCAGCGCGTCACGGTGAGTCTGGACGGACTCGACGACGCTATTTTTCGCCGCATGAACGGTGTCGACTTTCCGGTGACAGATGTGCTCAAGGGCATTGAAGCGGCCCAAAAAGTAGGCCTGTGGCCTATCAAGATCAACATGGTAGTCAAGCGCGGCGTCAACGACGCAGAGATTCTGCCCATGGTACGGCACTTCCGCCATTCCGGTGCGGTGCTGCGCTTTATCGAATACATGGACGTAGGCGCCAGCAACGGCTGGCGCATGGACGAGGTGCTGTCCTCTAAGCAAGTAATTGAGCGCATTAACGCCGAGTTTCCTCTCACGGCAATCGACCCGAACTACATTGGTGAAACTGCGCAGCGCTGGCGTTATGCCGACGGTGCCGGTGAAATCGGCGTGATCAGCAGTGTCACGCAGGCCTTTTGTAGCGACTGTACCCGGGCGCGGATGTCGACCGAGGGCAAATTATTTTTGTGCCTGTTTGCCAGCCAAGGACATGATCTGCGCGCTCTGCTGCGCGGCGACTGCAACGACGGCCAGATCGCGGCGGCGGTGAGTCACATCTGGCAGGGGCGCACCGACCGTTATTCGGAACTGCGCGCCGTCTTGCCCGCAGACTCAGACGGGGCGCCCTCCAATACTTTATTAAAGCGGGTTGAGATGAGCTACATCGGAGGTTGATTTGGTAAAAGTTGATATCCACGGGCCGCCGCATGTCCAAACCAGCGCGAAGACGACAAGGGGTTGCAAAAATTAAATGGCATGTCGACTGTCTGGGTGAAGTTTTGGCACTCGAAAGCCTGCGCTTTGCTGGGATTGCTGCATCCGAAGAAGGTCTGCGAGGCCGACGCCAATTTTTCCCTATCCCCAGGAAGAGAATGATTAGCACAAGCAAAAAGTAACAAACTAACACAAGGGTCAAACTATGAATTCCAAGGTAGACGTTATAGCGATAGGTAAAGAACAGCCGGATTATCCGCAGGGTAAGTCGCGCTGGTTTGGCAGTGTTAAGAAAAAAGCGCTGCGCCTCGCATTTTCCTTCTATTCTCCGGACGGCAACGAGATAGCTATGCCGATCGCGAGCATGTCAGCCTATTTAAAGCGCTATTTTCCGAATGTGGAGGTGCTGCATGAGCCGCTGCTAATTATGCGTGACGCGGAAAAATATTCCCCCAAAAATTATGCGCGCATGATTCAGGATCTCGATGCGGATGTCATCGCCTTCTCGGTCATGAGTCCGCACTGGTATCCGATGGAGCCCTACCTCGCCGAAATTAAAAAATTGATGCCGGATTTGCCAGTTGTTATTGGTGGCTATCAGGCCATGCTCTCGCAAGAGCAAACAATCGAGAGCCCCGATGTAGATTACATTTGTGTGGGAGATGGCGAGCACGCCATCGGTAACCTCGTGCAACATTTACTTGGAACAAAGCATGGCCCAGCCGATGGCATGTGGGAAAAACTAATCGACGGCTCTGTTTATGAAACAGAGGCGCACCAGATCGGTGACCTAGCCTCGCTGCCCTTTCCCGATTACGACGTGTTCGCGAAAACGGACGGTTTTACGGATGTTAATTCCTCGATTTTCGGTCCAAAGGGAATACTTGTCCTGCCGGTTATGACTGGACGAGGCTGCCCTTACCGCTGCACCTATTGCTGCAATACACCAATCTTAGAGGGCTGGAAAAACAAGAAAACATTTCTTAGAAAGTATGATCCGCAAGACATGGTAGATGAACTTGTTCGTCTGCGAGATAAGTACGGGGTGGGCTATTTCGAATTTTGGGATGAGCTGTTCCTCTCCAATCTAAAATTCGTTAGAGCGTTCTTCCCTCTCTATAGGGACCAGCTTGGCCTTCCTTTCTCGATTAATTCCCGTGTAGAGGTGATGGGCGTAGAATTCTGTAAAATGGCGGCCGAGGCAGGCTGCCACACGATCTGGTTTGGCATAGAAAGTGGTGACGAAGAATTCAGGGCGAAGATGCTTGGTCGCAAGATGAAGAACGCGCAGGTTATAGAGGCCGCTGCCAACTGCAAGAAGGCGGGCATCAATCGACTTACATTCAACATCGTCGGCGCGCCGCTAGAGACGGCCGAGAATATGCGGCGCACGCTAGAGCTGAATAAACTCATCGCGCCTGAACATTTCTTTTTCTTTCCTTATATTCCACTGCGTGGCACCCCGCTTTATAACATCGCGAAGGAAGAGGGCTTGCTGCTTACGGACAAGAGGGAGCTACACTACCTTTCGGCAGTAAATGACAAGCAATTTGTACTCAATATGAAAGAGCAACCTGAGTTGCTAACTCAGGATGAGTACAACGAGATTTGTACGGAGATGTTGGCCTTCCAGCAGGTTAACAACCGACTGAGCTACGGCGATGAGCCGGGAAGTGCCACCGTCGATGACAAAAGTTTCAGTTTTGTAGAAGGAGCGACAGCTGATGAGAGCGGGGCGGATGCACTAGTGCCACCACCAAGGTCAAACTCGGTCATGGACGGTGTTAATAATCTGTCTAACAGTTAAGCGGCCGTTTCTCTAGTCGTCGGATAAACATCGCAATTGAGCCGGTCAGCGTTCTAAGCTGGAAGTACTGCGTAATGAACCGCTTACACCCCTGCTAGAGGGGTGCATTTTCTGCCTAGCACACAAGTTCGAAGTCTTTAGCTGGGGAGTGCTGATTGACATGACAGCTAGTGTGCTAGGTATTGATATTGCAAAAAACACTTTCCCGCTTCACGGTGCAGCTGTGGTGGCCCAATCGAAGAAGAAGGTCTGCGAGTGCGACGCGAGTTTTTCTTATTCCCAGAAAGAGAATGAAGAGCACAAAAAAACTAACAAGTCAAAGCAAGTGAATTGGCTCAGCAAATGCGACGGGCGTATCGGTATCATTGACGGAGCTAGCGGCGAACATGCCTATACTGGCGCTGCACTGAGGCATGATGAAGATGCTGATGGCTTGCATATTCCAGAAACACAAGGCTTCTAAAGAGCATAAACCAAGGAGCATAAACTGTATCGCTATGACAAATATGCCCTCCAAATTGTGGACGAATGCGTCGCCCTGCCTTACGGTATATTGACATCGGCTCAACTGCGTATGTTCGCGTACATCGCGCGCAAGTATGATTGTGGCCATGGTCACTTTACGACACACCAGAATATTCAGTTCAACCGGCTCAAGCTGGAACAGAGGAGTGCTTTCCCATGCCCACGTTGGCCTCGTGCGTTTCGGTAACTTTCTCGATGACAGTTTCCCATTTGCTAGTGGGCATGGTCACACACACATTTCTTCGTCCGGCAGACAGTTAAATGATCGGTTGTCTTTATAGCTAAGCGAGATTTACGCCTAGCCGATGTCAGTGTTGTGTGGCGATCCAAAGCAGTACAGAAGTAAAAGTTAAATGATCGCTGATGGATATCTCTCACAAACGCTCACGCTCCGTGCAGAAATGTAAGTAACAGGCGATATCGAAGGTATACCGGGGCATTCCAAATATTCCGCTTTATGTGTGTGCCGCAATTTCTCTACCTTGGGAAATAGCATGACGATGTTTGTCGCACCACAAGCGCACACTTCCAAATTCTGCTATTTGATATCAGTTGCAATTGAATATTCGAAATTGCAAACTACTCATTCTAGCTTACATTCTAATATCGGAGAAAAGTCAGTGGGCGGACGTAAATCTTCACAGTTGATTGAATTGAATGAGGATCAGTCATTGTGGTTGCGAAAAATGACAGAAGAGTATGGGTTGTCGGATACCGATAAGGCTCTGCGAATAATTCTAGACTACATAGTAGACGAGGTTGAGCCATCTGTTGTTTTTGGAGAAGTTCGTTGCAATCACTGCAATGATTCGAGCAATCAAGATTAGAACTCTCTGTTTTTAGCCTAGCGATTGGCTACAAAATATCGAGTCCGAAGACTGACACATCCACTATTCCAGAATCTGTCCAGGGCCCAACGTGTTCTCTGGGACCACCATTGCATCAAATTCCTCAGCGCTAAGTAAATCCAGTTCGATAGCCGCCTGCCATAAAGTTGTGCCCTGCTTATAAGCCTGCTTGGCAATTTTTGCTGCCGCGTCATATCTAATTTCAGGGCTCAGCGCGGTTACTAGCATTAAGCGTGAACAAATCGTAACAAATCGGACACCCACATTGAACAAATCGTGAGCAAATAGCGGAGCAAATAGGACACCCACATAGATGAACAAATAGGACACCCACATAAATCTAAACTCAAAAACACTAAATTAGACACCAAATTTTGTGGGTGTCCAATTTGCCAATTTGTTTTCCAGAGCTCAGTGCCAGTGAGATCAATGTCGAAACGTTCAAGGGCTTTGTCCTGAACAAATAGGACACCCACATAAATCTAAACTCAAAAACACTAAATTAGACATCAAATTTTGTGGGTGTCCAATTTGCCACTATCCCCCGTGGGTGTCCAATTTGCCAATTTGTTTTTCAGAGCTCAGTGCCAGTGAGATCAATGTCGAAACGTTCAAGGGCTTTGTCCAGCTAAGCGGTTTCGTTAGCGAGCGCTCCGATGTCGCACCGGCGGCTGCCGTCACGCGCACGGTTTCCGGCGTCACATCTGTCAGGAATAGCATCTTGGTGAAATAGCATTGCCGCTTCGAATGTCAACGTTTGTGCTGCCTGTTCGGCTACGCGCGGCTCATTCGGCCGACAATGCCATCCGATACTCCGAATGCTGGGTGCCAATGTCCTGCGAAGGCATGGCATATGGCATTTGGGATCCACCCCCTCCTTTTTTTCCAATTAATTTGGAATTTCCATTAGTAAATTCAATGCCTGCTCGGAGTGAAGTGCCCGCAGTGACTATGCATAGGGCTGAGGGATTCACACGACAGCGCCTGTTGCTGGCCGCGTGTTTTATCCACTGAATACCTATAACGCGTAGCGTCCAAGAATCTGTTGGGCGATTGCACTGTTATTTTTTTGTCAACAATAAGTGCTACTATGTGCAATACAGGCAAATACTGCCCTTAACACCGAGCGTTCGAATATCGAGTTATTGTCAAAAGTGGTGTTTCAGCATCTGAATCAAGCGGCGACCTGGTCAACTGCTTTCACCTCGATTCCATCTCGAAATTCTATTCCTGTAACCACCTTCGCCAGGTAGTTGAAGCCGCGTAAGCGGCGCCATTTTTTCTCTGCACACATACCCAACTTAAACATCATATGAAGCATGCCATCTCGGGACAGGCAGCCTTTGGAACGCTTGGTTCGATGCCGGATGGTTCCGAAGGTCGATTCAATCGGGTTGCTGGTGCGGATGCTCTGCCAATGTTTTGCCGGGAAGTCATAGAAGGCCATGAGTTCCTCACGGTCCTTCTGTAAACAGAGTGTGGCTTTCCGGTACTTGGCATCGTAAGTCGCTATAAACAGGTCAAATGCTTTCTCGGCTTCAGGCTGTGTTTCTGCCTGCCAAATACCATGCAGTACCGCCTTGGCCTTCGGCTGAGCAGACTTGGGAAGGCAGTTCAGCACATTCATCGTTTTGTGCATCCAGCAGCGTTGCTGTCGTGTCTTGCCGTACACTTCATCCAGAGCCGCCCAGAATCCCATGGCCCCGTCACCAATAGCCAGTTTAGGGGCATTCATCCCACGCGATTTCAGGTTCAGCAACACCTCGCGCCAACTCTGTGTCGATTCGCGCACACCATCCTCAATGGCCAGGAAATGCTTCTCCCCGCGCTCGTTCACGCCAATGATGACCAGCGCGCATAGCTTTGTCTGCTCAGATCTCAAGCCGCTATACACGCCGTCGGCCCAGATATAAACCCACTGACTCTTGTCCAGTCGCTCCTCTCGCCAATTCCGGTATTCTTGTGCCCACGTCTGTTTCAGGCGCGACACCGTGCTGGCTGACAGGCCTTTCGCTTTTGGCCCTACAAGGACTTCCAGGGCGGCACCCATTTCGCCGGTGGATATCCCCTTCAGATACAACCACGGTAACGCCGCTTCCAATGAACGCGTTTTGCGAACATAGGGCGGGACCGGTGCCGACTGGAACGTGACCGGCTCACCGGTTTTGGCTCGGACCTTGGGGATCTTGACCGTTACCGGCCCGATGCCGGTTTGAATCTCGCGTTCAGGTTGATAGCCATTGCGAACTACTCCAGCATGGCCATCTTCCGTGCGACGATCACTGTTGTGCTCAAGGCAAGCATACAGCTCAGCCTGTACGGCCTGGTAGACCAGCTTCTGTGCGCCTTCTAGCAGCAGCTCACTCAATGGATCAACACTCGTTTCTCGACCTTCAAATTCAAAAACGTTATTCTTGCTCATGGTGGCGTATCCTTTTGGTTGCTTGATTGTTTCGCGATAACCAATCAACCAGATACGCCGCCTTTTTTCAAATACTTAAACACCAGATTCGGTTATAACTCTCGAATATCCCTCGACTACTTTAGAGAAGAACCGATGCCGACCCCAATGCCCGCCGACCTCAGGCCCGAAAGAAATGATATTATCGGTGCGCTGCCGGCAGCTGATATAGCTCGGCTGACGCCGTATATGCGCGCGGTTGACCTACCGCTCGGTGAGGTGATGTACGAATCTGGCTCCACAATGCGCCATGTAGTATTCCCGGTCGATGCAATCATATCCTTGCTGTATGTCATGGAAGATGGCAGTTCTGCAGAGATTTCTGTAGTTGGCAACGAAGGTGTCGTTGGCGTGTCGCTCTTCATGGGCGGGGAAAGCACATCCAGCCGCGCTGTTGTGCAGAGCGCCGGATGGGGCTACGAGATACCGGCCAAGGTTGTTAAGGACGAATTCAACCGCCACTCCGAGTTAATGATCTTATTGCTGCGTTACACACAGGCACTGATAACGCAGATGTCACAGACGGCGGTCTGCAATCGCCGCCACAGCATCGACCAGCAGCTATGTCGTTGGCTGCTGTTATCATTGGATCGCCTTAGAGGTGACAAGCTAATCATGACTCAAGAACTTATCGCCAACATGCTAGGTGTCCGGCGTGAGGGTGTGACCGAGGCGGCCAAAAAGCTGCAGGACGAGGGAGTGATTTCCTACCGGCGCGGCGCTATCACCGTTCTGGACCGGCCAAGGCTGGAACAGCTGAGCTGTGAGTGTTACGCGGTCGTCAAGAAGGAATCCGATCGCCTGCTAGACTACCGCCCTAAAACTGCACGCTAGTTAGAAAAATTTAGTGCCCTATCGCACAGACCAGCGTAATCAGTTGTCCTGTATTGACCGCTCAGAGTTCCGCTTGTTTGAAAATATGAGCCTATAGAACAAATTGGACACCCACATAAATCCAAAGTCAAAAACACTAAATTGGACACCAAGTTCTGTGGGTGTCCAATTTGTTTTTCTACTGTGGGTGTCCAGTTTGTTTTTTCCAATTTGTTTTTTCAGTTTTTGGAGGCCAAGCTGACCCGTGAGCAGAGGGATGATCTGGCGATAAAAGTCAAAGAGCTGGATGAGCGCCAGACAGACCTCAAGGCTAGGCAAAAGGATCGAGAAACACGCTTGGCCACGGCATTGGCGCAAAAAGTTACCAACAAATCTCTGGGTGAGCTGGAGCCCCAATTCAAAGAGTACGAAGATTTCCTGAAAGAGTTTCGGGACATCATAGCCGGTCTCAAGCGCAATCTGAGAGAAAATACGGCCGCTAAAGATTGGATAAAACAAAAACAGACGGCTATCGAGGCTCAGAAAAAAGAATGCGGCCGATGGGAAAATCTGCACGGATTGATCGGCTCAGCAGACGGGAAAAAGTACCGCAATTTTGCCCAAGGGCTGACCTTCGAAATGATGATAGGTCATGCCAACCGGCAACTACAGAAGATGACAGACCGCTATTTACTGATCCGTGATGACCTTCAGCCTCTGGAACTCAATGTGGTTGATAACTACCAAGCGGGAGAAGTTCGGTCCACGAAGAACCTTTTCGGTGGTGAGAGTTTCATCATCAGCTTATCACTGGCGCTGGGTTTATCGCACATGGCGAGCAAGAATGTCCGCGTGGATTCCTTTTCCTGGATGAAGGCTTTGGCACACTGGACGAGGACGCCCTCGGTACTGCTCTGGATACACTTGCGGGTCTCCAGCAGGACGGCAAGCTGATCGGTGTGATCTCACATGTACCGGGCTTGAACGAGCGGATCAGCACGCAGATTCAGGTCACGCCGCAAACCGGAGGTAGAAGCCAGCTATCAGGGCCTGGATGCAGTAGGTTGGATGTAACAGAACAGACCGTTGAAGTAGGTTGACGTGGTTATGTCGGGCGATTTTAAAAAAGCCAAAACCACACTTGCGAAGCTTCACTTGGACTTGGATGCGATCAGTCGTTTGGCCAATCCATCCTACTTGAGGGTGATCGGGCGGGTCGACCAACGTGCGCGAGCTGTGAAAAACAGTCTGCGGGTTTTAAAATGACGAAGAACACAACCTACAAATGGATATTCCCCGCTCGCTTTCGGACCGGTGCTTATGGGTGGAAGTCTTCCAAATTGGCTTGCCAACGCCTTCGCGAAGCGGTTTCCGAAATCAAAAAGGTTGCCAGAAAAGAGGCTGTCCTTGGCGCAGAAGGATCGGTTCGATTAATAGAAAAGCTTTGGCCTGCACTGGAACATATAGATACTTCCAGCGGTGCCCTCGGATCAGCCGTGAACAAGGCGCTTGACGATTTGATTCCGGTCATCGTCAAGGCACCAGCGGATAAGAAAATTCGCGATAAATGGCTCGAAAGACTTTGGCAGGCCATGGCGGATGACGGTGTCGATTACCTTAGTCCCGTAGGTGACCGGTGGGGCGAGCTCTGCGGTTCAGCAGATGTGGCGGGAAAATGGGCCGATGATCTGGTTTCCACGTTACGGCATTGCTGGACCCATCCGAATCCTAGTAATTATTTCCACGGTACCACGGCGTGTTTGTCCTGTTTGCTTGTAGCGGGTCGGTATCAGGAATTACTCGACTTGCTTGAGTTGTCCCGGTATCCGATGTGGCACTACCGGCGCTATGGTGTCGAGGCGCTGCTGGCCTTGGGAAAAAAGGCGGAGGCCGTGAAGTACGCGGAGGCATCCCGGGGGTTGAATGAGCCAGATTCTGCCATTGACCAGGCATGCGAGGAGATTTTGATTTCCTCCGGCCTGCATGATGAAGCCTATCGGCGCTATGGTCTGAGCGCTGCTCAGGGCAATTCCTATCTTGCGCGGTTTCGCTCCGTGGCAAAGCGCTATCCCATGAAAGACAACGCTGAGACTCTGGTTGACCTGATCGCCACGACACCGGGTCAGGAAGGCAAGTGGTTTGCCACGGCCAAGGATATCGAACTTTACGATTTGGCGCTTGAACTCGTGAGCATGAGCCCCTGTGAACCCAAAACCCTGACCCGGGCGGCGAGGGACTATGTGGACAAGGAGCCAGAATTTGCACTGGGTTCCGCCATGGCGGCCCTGCGGTGGTTGTGTGAAGGGTGGGGCTACGAGATTACCAGTGTTGATGTGTTAGAGGCGTATGACCGGGCGATAGATGCCGCTGCCAAACTGGACAATATTGACGAGGTGGTAGATCAGGTTCAGCAGCTCCTCGAATCAACCGAGAGTTCAGCGACGTTGTTTGTCAGGCAGTCTTTGGCCGTACGGATGCGCAGTCATCATTAGCTGGTTAAAAAAGCATTGGTGTGAGCGATTGCAAAATGGCAAAAATTTTGTCAAAAAGGGCCATTCTGCGTTCCACCCACGTTCCACGGAAGGGACAATCGGAGACCATGACAGACAAAGAGTTGAAGCCGTACAAACAAAAAAACCATTTAAGAATCAATGTCTTAAATGGTCTCTCGTAGTCTTTCAGCGTTTTTAAATATGGTGCCCAGAAGAGGACTTGAATAACGTTTAAATACAAGGCGGTATAAATAAAATATTATGCTACCCCCCTAACTACCCCCCTAAAGAGTAATTCTATCCCTGCGAGCCCGGCTCTCTGCTTTCTGGAATGTAATCCTCCCAGAAAATGGTCGAGGTTTTGAACGGGTAGTACTAATTAGTATTGTTCATTGCAAAAGAACCCCCCAGTTGGTTTCTCACCTTGCACTATTACTGATTTTCCCAGTAATCACGAAGCCGCTCTTTAGCCAGTCCAAGCTCAGTCCTGTTCACGTGAACCAAATAACAACCCAGCTGTTCGGGCTTAAACCGGACAGGGCAGCCTTCTTCCGCTGTGACAACTAGCTCACCACTCGAATGCTCCACAAACGCATAGGAACGCCCCTGAGCATCGAATAGTCTTTCGCCAACCAGCACCTCTCGATCATCTAGTAACCGCCTGATCTGCATATTCAGGGCCTCTGTGAAGTGCTAAAGCCTGTATTGTAACCCCGCGTGTCAAGCGCCCCCGGAGTCAGCTCCCTTTTGTCGGCTGCTCTAAGTCGCTGCTCAGAGCGGCGAGTAAGAGCGGTTTTCCATTGGTCTGGTGTAATCACGTAAGGCCTCTATCCAGCGTCAATTAACTTGTCCGGTTCAGCGTCAATTATCTTGGCCGGTTGACTCTGTCTGTTTCACTCCTGTTCTTGCATAGATGACTTCCTCCGGTAACTCTCC
>Ga0208414_1001597_pt1 | contig 16726 bp, 10 predicted proteins | sample AntAceMetag02UKE_FD_184770 | JGI IMG/M metagenome (GOLD analysis project Ga0208414, IMG submission 184770) | Saline lake microbial communities from Ace Lake, Antarctica - Antarctic Ace Lake Metagenome 02UKE (SPAdes) (version 2) | ecosystem: Environmental > Aquatic > Non-marine Saline and... | reverse complement strand
AATTTATCAATCTCCGAAACAATATCACCTAATTCTTTTTTATTAAAAGACCCGTCAGAGTCAACACCCGGCACAACCACCGAATCAGTAGCAGCTGTGCTGTTGTCGAGCGTCTCTTGGCTAGACAATTCATGTTGCTCAGGTGCATGGGTGCTGCTGTTTAGAGGCTCTATAGGCGTATCGGGGGCAAGCTCTACAGGGTCCCTAGACTCGCTGCTGTGATGAGTGGACAGGTTGTCATGGTGGTCAGCGCCAAGACCAACACCCTCACCTTGTGAAGCGTCTACAAATGGGGTGGGCTCAACCCTGCCCCGACTGGTTTCTTTGTCGTCAACAGAATCCACTACCGGTCCGGTTGGATTGGTTGAACCAACAGGTGTTCCAACGGGTTGAATTGGCGCGTCACTGTCAGGCGCTGCGCTCAAACTTGTGGTTGCCTCAACGCTGGGTTTTTTGCCCTCTAAGCTGGCTGATTCGGGATCGTCCAACCCATTGGGCTGAAGCCTGCTATGCGACAAGTCTTTTTCATCAGGTACCGATTGATCCAACACATCATTGGAAGCATCAACCGGTGCGGGCTTTTCAGCTGCGGTTACGGGTATTTTTCCGTGAATTGATGTCTCGGAATCAGTGGCAGGTTGAGAGGACGGCGAATGTGTATGTGCCTCTGTTGATTGACCCGCATTGATTGATGGCGCGGGTGCATTTTTAGGAGTAGGCGCTTTGTCGCTTGCTGGCTGTCTAGCTTCAGTTGGGGAGGCGCCGGCAACCGCAGCGTCAGAAGGCAAGGCTTGTGCGTCTGATGGCCGCTGAGTTTCAGTTTCAGTTTCAGTTTCAGTTTCAGTTTCAGTTTCAGTTTCAGTTTTAGATTTAGTTGAAGGTGCGGCGTCGGCAACAGACTCAGAAGCCGCAGCTTGTACGTCCGATGGCTGTTTTGTCTCGGTTTCAGATTCAGTTGTAGTCGAAGGTGCTGCGCCGGCAGCAGGCTCAGAAGCCGCAGCTTGTGCGTCCGATGGCTGTTTCGTTTCGGTTTCAGATTCAGTTGTAGTCGAAGGTGCTGCGCCGGCAGCAGACTCAGAAGCCGCAGCTTGTGCGGCTGATGGCTGTTGCGTCTCAGTTGAAGAATTAGAACCACCGCCAGATGCAGACGCTTGACCTTGTGCAGACTGCTCAGACTTGGCTGTAGAAGTATCAGGTGCATCATTGGCAGGCGCGCCGCCTTGATTGACGACCTCTGCGGCCAATACACTTTGCGCAGCAGCTATCTTGACCTTTACCTCATCGACCTGCGCTTTCGCTACCGCAACTTCAGACTTTGCGTGGTCGCAAGCTGCCTGTGCTTTTTCAGTGAGTGCAGCCGCTTGTTGTTGTGTCGAAGCAATGCTGTCTGCCAAACCACCGTTGGCTTTTTTGAATTCGGTAGCAGCGCGTTCTTGACTTGCTTGCGCTTCGTCAGCCCCATCGGAGGCTGTATCAAACATTTTTTTATTTTCTGCTGCAAATGCAGACATTTTCTTACTGACTGCACCATCGCCATTCTTGGCTGCTTCGCTAACCTTGTCCAGCTCAGCGCTGGCTTCAGTTGCTGCATTGTCCGCGTTAACGGCCAGCTTTTTCGCGCTATCTTGTACCCCACCTATCGCATCCTTTGCCTCGTCCGATATGGAGTCCATCTTGCGTATTGAGGCGAGGTTGTCGTCAGCGGCTTGTTTGCCGTTTTTTACATCTTGCACAACACCATTGACATCCGTACTGGCTTGATCAAATGACTCAAGGCCTGCACTTAAGTGGCCTTCAACAAGATTTTGTGTGTCATTGGTCCACGCCGCTACAGCATCATGTTGTAACGCGGTGAGGTTGGCGTCGCCTACAGCTGCTATGACCTTGCTTGCAGCATCAACCGCAGGAGCAGCAGTTTTTGCGATACTTTCCAGGGATGACTGACATTGATCGCAGTAGGCGTCCCATGCAGCTTGCGCATTGTTAATGTGTGATAGCCCATCATCAACAACGCTATCAAGCTCTCTTTGGGCATCATCAACCCACGCAATACCTTTGTCACCGCCTTGCTGAAGAAGGTCACGCAGCTCCCCAGCTTTCTTCTGTAACAATGGTTCAACATTCTCTAGATTACTCAACACGGGCTGCGACACTTCACCAAACGTCTCGATGGCTTGGGCCATACACGTTTTGACCTCGCTCAGAGTTGCCGCAATGCCATCTTTCGCATGGTCAGTTTGTTTAGAAATAACACCAAGAATTTCTTCAGTCATTTCATCCAGTTGTGACTGCATCTCATCTAGCATGGGGTCCAACTGAATATCGTCGACCGCTTTATGGGCCGTGTCACTTGCTTTGCGCACAACTGTTTGAAGCTCAGTCTTAAGCGCGTTCAGTTGTTCATCTAGAAATGGTGGCCCCTCCAGCACCTTGCCTTTGACCTGTCCTACTTGTTGTTCCAACAAGTCTAACTGTGCGATGACCTGATCAACAGCGCCTTGTACAAGGCCTCTTGCGTCGAGAATTAGAGGGTCTATTTGACGCGTCGCCTCCAGCGCTTGTTCGACAAGACCGTCAGCCGTTTGACCCGCTTTTTGGACGGTTGTAGCAGCGGCTTTAACACTTGTCTTGATTGGCCCTAAGCTGGTTTTTGCGGACATGAATAGACCACGTGCAACCATCAGCGGTGGCACCTTAAGTTGGTACTTTGTGCACACGGAAATTGCATTTGTACACCTTTCCTCAGCCTTGGACAGCTCTGTGCTTGCCATATCTAACGCATTTAAAGCCTGCGAGACAAAAACTGGAATTTGCTCGCGAATAGCTTCAATCTGTTGAATGGCTTCCTTGAGCTTGTCGCGCACAAGTTCAAACTGTTCCGGAATCTCTTGTAGGGTTTGCTTGCCTTCCACAACAAGTTCTGACAGGTGATCCAAGACTGCCACTATCTCATGAACCAAATCGTTGATGGCGGCGGCGACCTCGTCTAGCGCCTGTGCCACACGTGCTACAGCATCTTCGAGTGCGTCAACAGGCTCCAATGCGAGCCCCATGGTGGAGCGCAAATCACCCGCCGACTCATGCAATTTTGATAGCAATTCATCGAGTTGAGCCTTGAATAGCGCAACAGGTTTATCGACTTTATCAAGTGTTAGTTGAACTTTTTCCTCTAACGTGTCCAATGTTGCGCAGGCGTGTTCGGATGAAGCAGTGACGCCTTCTTGAAGCTTCTCAATCTTAGCCAAGAGGTCACGAATGGGACTGAGGAAATCCTCTATGACGCTTTGAATCAGTTCATCTGAGTTGTCTAGACTGGTTTGGATGTCGTGTTTGACACCTTCAGCAACATCTGCAACAAGGGATTTCGCCGATGCACCTTTGGACTTTGTGGTTTCGAAAACTTGGTTGACCAGTACGCGGGTTGTTTGTAACTCGCCAAGTAAATCAGTCTGAATAGCGGCAACAGATTTAGGATCTGCAGCGGTCACATTAGTCCACCGCCCCATAGCAGACTCCATATCGCTGTATGCACGACCAAGCGTGTCATTGGCATCAGACACAGCCGATTTCCAAGACTTAGATTGTGTGCGTACATCTTCTGTGGCCTTGTCGGTCCAAGCGGCATCAGGAGCGCATGCTGTCAGGCGATTGGGTAGGGTTTCAAGTTTGCTGAGTGCCGATCGGGCGCTAGGCAAAATTTCTTCAAACCCCGTCAAAGAATCCATAACTGGATCAGGAATTCGCAAGGACTCGTTTGCAACCTCTTTTAAATCTTGGAAAGCCTGCTCAAGCTCCTTGCTGCATGCATTGACGACAGGCGATGGGTCTAACAGCGCGGGCAGCTCTTGCAATTGTCCAACCAAGGTTTGCATACCCTCGCTGAAATGTGTCACTGCATCAACAACCAACTCTAAAAGCTTGCTGCTTTCAGTTGCCATTGATGTGCCCGCATCCTCCAAAGCCGTCACAACTTTGACACTCGCTTGCGGCAGCTTAGACAACGATTCGAGGATAACTTTCAAATCGCTGTCCCCCAAAAATCAGACCAATAATTAGCCACCATCAAGTTTCTTCTTTGACTCTTCACCGACCAAGGCCAACACATCATGAAGACTTGAAATTTTGTCAGGCACTGGTTTTAAACTCACAGATGCATCACCAACACCACCTATGGCGAGCGATATGTGCGACAGGGCGCTGTCAACATTTGGCATAACCACCGCACCTTCTATTTCAATTGATTCCACAATTGGTAAAAAGTCAGGCACTTCGGGCGCTGATGGAAGATCACTCAGCAAGGGCAGCTCATCTAAGGCACTGGCTAGCGCACCGGCAGTTGCCGCAAAAGGTGCGACCACGCGCCCTAGACGCGCACCACGAATAGTCTCCTCCATGACGACGATGTCACCGGTCACGAGCTGAGCACCTAGACCCCACAGCCATCCATCAGGTCCACTGCGCTGGGTCATCATGGAGGAGCCCAATGTCTGATACAACCATTTAAGCTCTGAAACTGTTGTCGGATCTCCAGTCCAAAATCTGAGATAAGTTGCAGCATCATCATGGCTTCGAAACAGTCGCCGGTTGCCTGTCACTGCATGAGCCCCATCACCATGGAACAACCCGCTACCTGGTTTTGGCGCCCTAGTTGCTTGGTAAAAAGTTACGCGTGCAATATGCCGCGTTAGAGAAACAATTGGATGAAGCACAGTTCCTCCAGAAACTAAAGGTGTGAAAAAACACAGATCGCTTGCAAAAGAGCGATTCTCTCTTGTGCTTTTTATTTTTTATTCTAAGCAATATTATTAAATTTTGATATCGCCTGCTCAATGGGAGGCCGTATTGCACCTCTCACATGCGTCACCCAGTCAAGTTGTACAAGGCCTCATCGACTTCAGCAATGGCCGCACAGCAGTTAATGGACGCACAGCGATTAACAGCCCGTTGGTTGTTGATGCATGGACAAGCAGACACTCCCCTCAAGGGCATCGGTTGCGAATGATCCTACGATCGTCAACACGCACCAGCAACGTGACCAACGACGTGACCAGTATTGAGATGACCAGTTACCGAATCCAAAAATTAACGCTTATGAGATGACGTAAACCCACGTTTCTTGGCAGTGCCAACGCCCAACTGTCTGCCTCACGGCTTTCACCGTGCGGCCTTCGCTAGGGAGTGATTCATTGGCACTGACAAGCGTTTCGGTCTTTACCGTTGGATGCACGTGAACATGCAGGCATGGTTAGCGGCGAGACAACACGCACAAACCCAACGCACGTGGTGGGGATCAACACACGAAAGCAGCTACAGGGTGCTTAAGTTATGCATTGAATGAACTGTGCTGGGCAAAATGTAGCCCAAAAAAAAGCCCAGTGAATGGGCTTTTTTGAGTAGATCTTAAATACAGATCATTGATTGATGGTCGGAACGGTAGGATTCGAACCTACGACCCCCTGGTCCCAAACCAGGTGCGCTACCAAGCTGCGCTACGCTCCGACTAAGCCTCAAATTGTAGCGTGATCTACGGGCATTTTGCAACCGTGGTGTAATTTAATTTTACGAACTACCTGAACGCACATGAGCACTTCCCCGCAGCTGCATATATTGGTGGGCACCACTGGAGACACTGCCTTGCATGCGGCGCAAGCCGCCGCAAAAGTTTTGGATGGGTATTTCGCGTCAATTGTCATCACCCTGCTTGGCGAAGCACATGGCATTGGCTTGTTTGGCTCTGGTTCTGACTCTGGATCACCAAACAGGGTTCCCGCCGAGGCCGGCATTGGCAAGGCATACATCGTGTGCTCGTCCACCTACGGCCACGGCAATGTGCCAGATAATGCGCAGGCATTTCTGGCCTCTTTTGACCTTGAGCCAGCTTACTTAGGCCATGTGCGCTACGGGCTGATGGCGCTGGGCGACAGCAGCTACGGCGAAACCTACGGCGCAGGCGCTAGGCTGATTGATGCCAAACTACAAGATGTAGGTGCCCAGCGCGTAGGTGACATATTTGAGCACGACGCCGCCAGCGATGTAGACGCCGACGAGGCCGCCGCTTTGTGGGCTACAACATGGGCTAGCGCTTGGCAGTAGCGGCTGTCCAACTAAGTCATTGTTCGCAATCGCTGCGCAGCCTCCTGTAACCAAGGCAACCACTGTTGAATTAAATCTTCATCTGACCCTGAACTTGTTGAGCTGTGACTCGATGTTGGCGCATGCAATGCCACACCCAAGACAACATTCAATGCGCCAACCACTGTGCCATCACGCCTGTGCACAGGCACAGCCACCGCCTTAACGCCCAGTTCATGCTCTTGCGAGGCACAACACCAGCCATTGCTGCGCACAGTTTTTAGACGCTGCTCTAAAGCACTGGCGCTTGTTAATGTGTGTGATGTAAGCGCCTTGAGCACATGCTGATCAAGCCACGCCTTCAATTGAGGTGCACTCCAACTGGCCATGAGCACCTGGCCTGTAGACGTAGCGTGCATGGGCAACCTAGCGCCTAAGTGCAGCCCTTGCGCCATACTCATCATGCTGCGCGCATGCGCTTGAGCCTGGCTGAGTTGTTGCGCCGCACGTGAGGGTAAGTCGTTGATAGCGGGCAACTGTGCCACTGCGCTGCGCAAGCTGTCGCGGCCTCTGGCCACAATGACCACCTCAGCACCATCGGCCACCACCACAGAAAAAGCCCCGCCAGTGTGAGCGCTGAGCTCGTCTAGCGTTGGTTGTGCAATGCGAGGCAATTGCGCAGAGGCCAGGTAATTGCCACTGAACTGCAACACTTTCGGTGTGAGCCAAAAATGGGTGGCATCTGAATCTAAATAGCCCAATGACTGCAATGTGAGCAAATACCGCCTAGCTGCGGCTCGCGTTAAACCCACGCGTTGCGCAGCCTGTGTGGCGTTCAGGCGTTGGCGAGACACGTCAAAAGCCCCCAAAACAGACAAGCCTTTTCCAAGTCCCGCAATAAAGTCAGCTTGCTGAATGACGCCCAACTGAACAGGTCCCTGCACTTTTTCTTGCGTTTTGCCTTGCGTGTCACCTGCGTCACCGGCCATGGCCATCACTCCTTTGGTACGTATATGCGCGATTATCGCGCAAATAAAATATTAATCGCGCACAACAGGTGTGTACCGTATTGTGCATCGAAGTGTCAGGTCATAACCTATGTGTCACCTGAAGACACCCTCTACAAATAAATTGATTCAATCTATGACATCTACACAAGTTGCTATTGTTGGTGCCGGACCAGCGGGTCTGCTGCTAGGCCAATTGCTCGCCAAATCAGGCATAACCAGCGTCATCATTGAGCGCCAGAGTCCCGACTATGTGCTCGGGCGCATTCGTGCGGGCGTTTTGGAGCAGGGAACCGTTGATGCCTTGGGCAGCATTGGGGTGGATGCGCGCTTGCACCAAGAGGGGCTGCCCCACCATGGCTTTGACTTGCTCTTTAAAGGCGAGCGTCACCGCATTGACTTGGCCGCACTGACAGGTGGCAAACAGGTGATGGTATACGGCCAAACCGAGGTCACGAAAGACCTGATGCATGCGCGCGAGGCGTCCAACCTCACCACTATTTACAATGCCAGCGATGTCGCTATACATGACTTTGATGGCGACTCGCCACGTGTCACCTACACACTCAACGGCCAAGCGCATGAACTGAAAGCCAGGTTTATCGCAGGCTGCGATGGATTCCACGGGGTGTGCCGCGCGAGCGTGCCAAGCAGCGCCATTCAGCACTACGAGAAGATCTATCCATTTGGGTGGTTAGGCGTATTGGCCGATGTCCCGCCAGTAGCTGACGAGCTGATTTATGCCAACACCGAGCGCGGCTTTGCGCTGTGTTCCATGCGCAGCAAAACCCGCAGCCGCTACTACCTGCAGTGCCCACTCAGCGACACAGTCGAGCAGTGGAGTGATCAGGCTTTTTGGCACGAGCTTGGCAACCGCCTTGACCCGCAAGCGGCCCAGGCCTTGGTGACTGGCCCGTCTATTGAGAAAAGCATTGCACCGCTGCGCAGTTTTGTTGCAGAACCCATGCGCTTTGGCAGCCTCATGCTGGCCGGCGATGCCGCGCATATCGTGCCCCCTACTGGTGCAAAAGGCCTGAACCTAGCAGCTTCAGACGTCATGTATTTGGCTCAAGCTTTTGAGCGCTACTTCAACGACAAAGACAATGGTGGCGTTGATGGCTACTCAGCGCAGGCCTTGTCTCGTGTGTGGAAAGCTGAACGCTTCTCGTGGTGGTTTACGTCCTTGATGCACCAGTTTCCTGAACTGGGAAGCTTTAACCAAAAAGTGCAAGAAGCCGAGCTGGATTATTTGGTTAACTCGACAGCGGCCGCCACGAGCTTGGCAGAAAACTATGTGGGTCTGCCGCTGTAGCGACACCCTTTTAAACCCAGCGTTTGTAAACTGCGCTCATGTTCAGTCCAACTTCCACCAAACCGCTTCGCGGGGTTCGCATTGTCAGCTTGGCACTCAACCTGCCAGGCCCTGCTTGCTTGATGCAACTGAAAGCCATGGGCGCCAGCTGCATCAAGATTGAACCACCCGGGGGCGACCCCATGTGGCATTACAAACCGCAGGCTTATGCCCACATGCACGCCGGCATCAAGCAGCACAGCGTTGATTTAAAAACCAATGCTGGTCAAACAGCCTTGGCACAGCAGCTGGCAACTGCAGATGTACTGCTGAGCTCATTCAGACCATCCGCCATGCGCAAACTTGGTTTGGGCTGGCGTGCGCTCCACCAACGCTTCCCCAAACTCATACACATTGATGTCGTTGGTGCGCCAGGCGCTTTAGCCGAAATTCCAGGACACGACCTCACCTACATGGCCGAACAAGGACTGGTCAATGGCTTGAACCTGCCACCGTCGTTGTTTGCAGACATGGGCGGCGCATTAATGGCAACCCAGGCCACGTTGAGTGCCTTGTTGGTGCGAGAACACACAGGTCAAGCCAAGCGTCAAGAGGTTGCATTAAGCACCGCGGCGCAGTGGCTGGGTTTGCCTCAAGCTTGGGGGCTCACCACACCGGACGGCGCAGTAGGTGGGGCGCACGCAGGTTACCGCGTGTACGCCTGTGCCGATGGCCGTGTGGCGGTTGCCGCACTTGAGTCACATTTTGCAGCGGCATTGGCCACCGTTGCCGAGCTCAAGATACACCATACGAGCGACTGGTTTGTTGAAGCCACGCGCAAGCAGCTTGCACGTTATTTCAAACGTTTGAGTCGCGCTCAGCTGGCTACAATTGCCGCGGCCAATGACCTGCCCATACACACCATGCCTTGAGGTTGCGAAGAGCGTTAGGGCGTGATGCCGCGGCGACAGGCGCTGGGTGTTAAGCCAGCACCTTTTTTGCAGATGTTGAAGCTCTTGTAGTTGCTGAGGGTGTTTTAGGCGCTGCAGGCTTTGATACCTTGGCCTTGATGCCCTCGCGTGGTGGCAAGCCCGTGTGTTGCGTGAGCAGTCGACCCGGCCTAGCCTTCAGTGGCGTGCTGTGCTTGCGCCTGGGACTGACGTAAGCGGTAGAGTTCAAGGGCTGGTAGCTGGGAATCAGGTGGTGCTTGCCATTGCCTATCAAGTCGGCTCTACCCATGGACTTCAAGGCTTCGCGAAGCAGTGGCCAGTGGTTGGAGTCGTGGTATCGCAAAAATGCCTTGTGCAAACGCCTGCGCTTGTCGCCGCGCACAATATCAACTGTTTCAGAGTCACGCCCTACTTTTCTAAGCGGATTTTTTCCCGAGTGGTACATGGCCGTGGCCGTGGCCATTGGGCTTGGGTAAAAGGTTTGCACTTGGTCTGCCCTGAAACCATTGGCCTTCAGCCAAACGGCCAAGTTCATCATATCTTCGTCGCGTGTGCCGGGGTGGGCGGCAATGAAGTAGGGAATGAGGTATTGTTTTTTACCAGCATCAGCGCTGAACTTGTCGAACATCTTTTTGAAACGGTCGTAAGTTCCAATGCCCGGCTTCATCATTTTGGACAGCGGATCACCTTCGGTGTGCTCAGGCGCAATTTTTAAATAGCCGCCCACGTGGTGGGTTACCAACTCTTTAACATACTCTGGCGACTCGACAGCCAAGTCGTAGCGCAGGCCTGAGCTGACCAAAATTTTCTTCACGCCTTTCAATGAACGTGCACGCCTGTACATGTTGATGAGTGGCGTGTGGTCTGTGTTGAGATTCGAGCAAATGCCCGGATACACACAACTTGGCTTGCGGCAGGCCGCCTCAATTTGAGGACTTTTACAACCGATACGGTACATGTTGGCGGTTGGCCCACCCAGGTCAGACACCACGCCAGTAAAACCAGTCACGGTATCCCGAATGGCTTCAATTTCTTTGATCACCGAGTCTTCGGATCGGCTTTGAATCACGCGACCTTCGTGCTCGGTAATGGAACAAAAGGTGCAGCCGCCAAAACAGCCGCGCATGATGTTGACAGAAAATCGAATCATTTCCCACGCTGGAATCTTAGTCTCGCCGTCATGGCCACCTAGCTGATCGGCGTATTTGGGATGGGGGCTGCGCGCATAGGTTAGGTCAAACACGTGGTCCATCTCAGGCGTGGTCAGCGGTATGGGTGGCGGCGTAATCCACACATCACGTGCCATATGACCTTCGCCATGGGCCTGAACCAATGCGCGGGCGTTGCCTGGATTGGTTTCCAGGTGCAATACTCGGCTGGCATGGGCATACAACACGGTGTCGCGTTTAACCTGCTCATAAGACGGGAGCCGAATCACCGACTTGTCACGCGGCGGCGTAAACACACCGCCTTTTCGGCTGGCCAATGATGGGTTAATGACAAACTGCACAGGCTTGACACCCTTCGCAATGTTCACACTGCTGACAGCGTTCTCAACACTGGCAACGGCCTTGGCCTCATCTTCGCGTGCACACGTCTCACCTTGGGCGGCAGCCTGCTCGGACACCATGAGGTAGGGGTTGACATGGGCGTCAACGCGACCAGCCTGATCAACTTCACTGGAGTCAATTTCGAACCACCCTTCAGGCGTGCTTCGGCGCACAAAAGCCGTGCCACGAACATCGGTAATATCTTGTACAGATTCGCCTTTGCCCAAGCGATGTGCGATTTCAATGATGGCGCGCTCGGCATTGCCAAACAGGAGCAAGTCACATTTGGAATCCACCACCATAGAGCGGCGAACTTTGTCTTGCCAGTAGTCGTAATGTGCAATGCGGCGCAATGAGCCTTCGATGCCGCCCAACACAATCGGCACGTCTTTGTAGGCCTCGCGGCAACGCTGCGAGTACACCAACGCGGCGCGGTCTGGGCGAGAACCGCCTTGACCGCCAGGCGTGTAAGCGTCGTCTGATCGAATTTTTCTATCAGCCGTGTAGCGGTTGATCATGGAGTCCATGTTGCCCGCGGTCACACCGTAGAACAAATTGGGTTTACCCAAGGCCTTGAAGGGCTCCGCACTCTGCCAGTCAGGCTGGTCAATGATGCCAACACGGAAGCCTTGGGCCTCTAAGGTGCGACCAATAACGGCCATGCCAAAGCTGGGATGGTCTACATACGCGTCGCCGGTCACGATGATGATGTCGCAACTGTCCCAGCCCAGTGCATCCATTTCGGCGCGGCTGGTGGGCAAAAACTTGGCCACACCGAAACGATGTGCCCAGTATTTGCGATAACTGGTAATGGGTTTGGCGTCTCGCGGGAAAAACGAAACGTCTATGGGCATGTTCATGGGGAGCTGGTCGGCTTGGACTTGGGCGTGATCTAAACGGCTGCGGTATGGCGCCTAACCCTCTATTTTACGCGTTGAAGCGCTGTTGTGCCGTAAATACCAGGCACACACACCAACGCGCGTTGTGATGCCCACACAAACAAGCCATACCCAAGCAAAAAAAACCACCCGAAGGTGGTTTTTTTTTGAACCCAAGAAGGGCGTGATCAGCGAATCACTTGCAAACTCGTACGCTCACCACCGCGGTAGGTCATCAACGTCAACGCGCCATTCTTAATGTCGCCTTTGTCGTCGAACGTGATGTTGCCAGTCACGCCTTTGAAACCGTCGGTTTTGGCCAAAAATGGCAAGTAAACAGCTGGGTCAGCTGACTCAGCACGCTTCATGGCGTCGGCCAGCAACTTAACGGCGTCGTAAACGTAAGGTGCGTACACCTGGACTTCTACGTTGTACTTGGCTTTGAAGTCAGCACGAAACTTGTCCATGGCGGGCTTGCCTGCTTCGTCAACACCACCAGCCTCAGCACAGTAAACCATGTTGTCAGCCAAGCTGTCACCTGCCAGCGCTGGCAAACCAGCAGTACAAATGCCGTCACCGCCCATGAATTTGGCTTCGATGCCCAGTTGCTTCATCTGCTTCAGCATAGGACCTGCCACAGCATCCATGCCGCCGAAGAAAATAACGTCTGGCTTCTTGCCTTTGATAGACGTCAGAATGGCGTTGAAGTCGGTGGCTTTGTCGTTGGTGAATTCACGTGCAACCACCGTGCCGCCTGCAGCCACAACACCCTTTTCGAACTCATCAGACACGCCTTGACCGTAAGCCGTGCGGTCATCAATCACTGCAACGGTTTTAGCGTTCAATGTCTCGATAGCGTAACGGCCTAAGGTACCGCCCAACTGTGTGTCATCAGCGACCAAGCGGAACGTTGTGTCAAAGCCTTGACGTGTGTACTTGGGGTTTGTTGCAGAAGGTGACACCTGTGGCAAGCGTGCATCGTTGTAAATTTTGGAAGCGGGAATAGTGGTGCCTGAGTTCAGGTGACCCACGATACCGTTGACTTTTGCATCAACCAACTTCTGAGCAGCGGCAGTGCCTTGCTTGGGATCGGCTGCGTCGTCTTCAGCGAGCAACTCAAATGTGACAGGTCGGCCACCAATGACCAAACCCGAGGCATTCAACTCTTCGATTGCCATGCGGCCACCGTTTTCGTTGTCTTTACCCAAATGGGCGATGGCACCACTGGTCGGACCAACGTGACCGATCTTTACGATCAGTGGCGCATCAGCGGCGGGGGCTACTGCTTCTTCTTTTTGTCCACAGGCAGTTAATGCAGCAACTGCTGCAACAATAACGGCTAGTTTGATCTTCATTTGCATGGAAGTCCTTGAGGTAACAAGTTGGTTTGAATGAACAACAACATTAAGTTTGCACCTAAATTGCCGGGTGAAGATACATCAAATTTCAACCAATGTGTCACCGCTAAAAAAATATATTTGCAGGCAAGGGTAAACCCTTTGCACCGCCTGTTCTTCAAGCGTTGCTCACCAGCTTGTCGACGGCTGTATTGCTTAAGATGGCACCCATCTGGGCGTAACGTTTCCAACGCTCGCGCGCATCGGCTGTACCTGCAGGTGTCACCACCTCAATCATCTTGTCAAACGACTCGCACCCATCAACCCACACTTGCAATGTGCTGACCAAGCGGCTGTTGCTTGCGCTTCCTGCTGATCTAAGACTGGCAACTTGTTCCATGCTGGTTACAAGTGCGACCGGGCTGCGCGCCAACACTGATGGCGGCGCGTCCGCTCGGCTGTGCGGCAAAAAACTGGCCCGCGAGAACGCCCATAAAGCCGCATCAATTGTGTTGAGCTCTTCAAGTCGGCACAGCACCACCATGGTCTGCCCACTGCGCTTCACCTTGACCGCCAAACGTGCAATGTGGGCGGGCACATCGGCCACGCCCGTATGAAACATCACTTCTTTCAAGGACTCACCAGCTTGCATAAACGCGATCAGCTGACTTTCTTGGCGGCCCGTTTAGAGGCTGTTGTCGGCTTCGTGTTGCCAGCCAACCCTGCTGCATGTTGCAACACATGCGTCACCAACAGCGGCACTGGGCGCCCTGTTGAGCCCTTTTGAGAACCACTGACCCACGCCGTACCAGCGATATCAAGGTGCGCCCACTTGAAATCCGCTGTGAATTTCTCTAGGAACTTGGCCGCTGTGATGGCACCACCTGCGCGGCCACCACCAATGTTTGGAATGTCGGCAAAGTTTGACTTCAATGCAGCACCGTATGCGGCGTCTAATGGCATGCGCCAGCACAGGTCGCCACTGACCTCACCAGCGTTTGACAACGACTGCGCCAACGCATCGTCAGCGCAGAACATGCCTGTACGCACGTGACCAAGGGCAATCACACAAGCACCTGTCAGGGTGGCCACATCAATCACATGCGCGGGCTTGTAGCGCGTGGCATAGGTCAAGGCGTCACACAGTATCAAACGGCCTTCGGCGTCGGTATTGAGAATCTCTATGGTCTGGCCACTCATGCTGGTCACCACATCGCCGGGCTTGACAGCGTTGGCATCGGGCATGTTTTCGCAGCTTGGAATCAGTGCCACCACGTTCACCTTAGGCTGCAACTCACCAATGGCTTGCATGGCACCCAATACGCTGGCAGCACCGCCCATGTCGTACTTCATCTCGTCCATATCGGGGCTGGGCTTGATGGAAATGCCACCGGTGTCAAACGTGATGCCTTTGCCAACCAACACCACTGGCGCTTGGGTCTGAGGCGCACCCTTGTACTGCATGACTATGAAACGCAGCGGCTCTGTTGAGCCCTGCGCCACCGCCATGAACGAGCCCATTTTCAACTTTGCCACTTCACGTGGACCCATAACTTGGACTTGCATGTTGCGCAGCTTACCCATTGCCTTGGCTTGCTCGCCCAAGTGCGTTGGGGTTGCCAAGTTGGCTGGGCGATTGGCCCATTCTTTGGCAACAGCCACACCACTGGCGACGGCCTTGGCGACCGCAAATTGTGGAGCCAATGCCAGCGCATCGTCGGCACAAATCGTCACACGTGCGTTGAATGGCTTGCCCACGGTGGTTGACTTGCTGGTGGTGTACAAATAACTGCCTTGCTCAATCGCACCGACCAAGGCCTGGGACCAATCACGCTTGTTGGCGCTTGACTTATGTAATTGCAGGGCATGCACGCTGACCAACACCGTTTTAATGTTGGAGCTGCTGAGGGATTTGACACACGCGGCCAATGACGAGCGAACGCCGTCTGCGTCACCGCTGTCAACATGAACGGCCACAACCTGTTTGGCGACAAACCGTGGATCTGCAAAACTCTGCACCTGGGTGGCGCCGCTGCCACCCAAGCCCCCGGTTTTAACAGCCTGCTGCAGCCAAGCACCAAGCGCGCTGGTGGTCGCAGGTACTTTGAAGTCTTTGGCAACCAGCACGACCAAGACATCGGTGCGTGCCAGGCAGGCGGCGTCAAAAGATAAGTTTTTCAGTTCAACGTTCATAATGGGTGCTTGGTTATTGAGTTGGCTCTTATGTTATTCCATTCTTCTATTCGAAAAGACATGGCACGCAGCTTTTGGACGAGCTGGGTGGTGTTATTCACCATTGTCATGACACTTATGTTAATACGCACGCTGGGCTTGGCCGCTGATGGCAAGTTCGACCCTGAGTCTTTGTATTTGGCTTTGGGCTATAGCGCAGTCGGGCGCATGCCTACTATTTTGGCCATTGCGCTGTTTGTATCTATTGTGTCGGTGATGTCGCGCATGTACCAAGACAGCGAAATGGTGATCTGGTTCAACAGTGGCGCAGGCCTGCTGTCATTTATAAAACCTGCGCTGCGATTCGCCTGGCCCATTTTATTGACCATAGCGACCTTGCAGTGGTTTGTCTGGCCATGGTCTAACCAACAGCTGGACGAGCTGAAAGTCAGGTTTGAGTCGCGCGGCGACTTGGAACGTATCGCCCCTGGACAATTCAAGGAATCGGCCAGCGGTGAGCAAGTGTTTTTTATGGACAACGACAGCAGCGCTGGCGTAGACGGTAACAATATTTTTGTATCCAGCAAGACACCACGCGGCACCAGCATCATTTCGGCTCAGAGCGCGCTGGTGGTGAACCGCGTTGACGGCCAATACGTTGAATTGAGCAATGGCCAGCAACTGAGCAAAGCGCAAGACGGTCAGACGACGCGCATCATTGAATTCGAACGCCACGGCACACGCACGGATGATGAAGTACGACTAGGCACCATGCAAAGCTCAAAATCAACACCGTCGTGGGACCTGTTGATGAACCCCACGCCACATGCTGTGGGCGAACTCAGCTGGCGTGTGGGAATGGCTTTGGCCAGCTTGAACTTTGTACTGCTTGCGCTGGCCGTTATCAAAATAAACAACCGATCAAGCCGCGGCATGAGCTTGGCCATAGCGTTGCTGATATCGCAGATTTACCTCAACCTATTAAGCGTAGGACAAGGTTGGGTGGTCACGCAACAAATCAGTGTCTTGGGTTTCATGGTCGGTTTGCATGGCGGGGTTTTTGCGCTGTGTGTGTTGTGGCTGTACATGCGGCATGTGCAATTTGATGCCACAGGCTGGCTGCGCCACTCGCTGTTGGCCACACGCATCAAACCGCTGACCGTTTCATGAAAACCATACGCTCTTTAATTTATGCAGAGGTTTACAGTGCCGTCGCATTTGCATCGGTAGGGTTTTTAGCGCTGTTTTCATTTTTTGATTTGGTCGACGAGCTGGGGGCTATTGGACGTGTTGCCGTAGGCCAGACTGGTTTGACATACGGCCTAGAGCATGCCTTGCTGTATGTGGCTTTGGGCATGCCTTGGCGGGTGTACGAACTGCTGCCTATCTGTGTCTTAATTGGTACTGTGTTTGTGCTGACACGCATGGCACAACGCTCAGAATTCACTATTTTACGGACCAGCGGTCTA
>Ga0208414_1001595_pt1 | contig 16732 bp, 13 predicted proteins | sample AntAceMetag02UKE_FD_184770 | JGI IMG/M metagenome (GOLD analysis project Ga0208414, IMG submission 184770) | Saline lake microbial communities from Ace Lake, Antarctica - Antarctic Ace Lake Metagenome 02UKE (SPAdes) (version 2) | ecosystem: Environmental > Aquatic > Non-marine Saline and... | reverse complement strand
CGCTCCACCCGGCGAAAAAGGTAAATGCCGAGGAATAGGAAGAGCAACGAAGGCAGCCACAACAGTAAATCGGGGCGTAGGGCCGGCTGCTTCTCCAGCCAGGTTACAATCACCGTCATGAAATAGTAGGTCATCACCAAAATGAGGGCGACGGCCAGATTGGCCGAGGTCTCTTGGCGGGAGACCCGAATACCCAAGGGCACCGCGATCACGGCAAAGGCCAAAACCGCCAGCGCCGTGGATGCCTTTTCCACCACCGCCATTTTCACCTTCAGGCGATCCTCGGGCGTTCCTGCTACCTCCATGCGGTGTCGCTCCACCATCAGTTGGTTGAAGGTCATCCACGCAAACTTGGTGCGACGCTGTTTTTGGTTGAAAAGGTCGTCGACCGCGAAGACGAGCGGCACTTCGCCCACCATGCTTGTGCCCCTCACGCGACTAAAGTCCTCGGGATCCACGTCATTGCGGGCTTCCGCCATGACGTCGCGCAGGGTGACTTCGAGCGCCGCCGTGACTTGGTCGAATCGGACTTCACCGGACTTAGCTCGACCCGATTCCTGCACGCGATTCTCGTCATCCAACCGCCAGAACCAGATGTCGCGCAGGACGGCACCTTCTTTCTCTTCGACGTAAATCACCACGCCGGGGAACTCTCGCACGAACGTATTCGGCACGATGAAACTGAGCGGATTGGTCTGCACCGCGTCGGCCAAGATCGCTTTGTAGGCGGTGCGCGCCCGCGGCATGAACTCGAAGTTGATCAACAACGCCACCATCGTGGCTAATAACCCCAACAGCACCACCGGCCGGGCCACGTAAAATAGGCTCAAGCCCGAGGCGCGCATCGCCGTGATTTCGTTTTGAGCCGACATCCGACCGAGCACGAGTAGCACCCCGGCCAACATACCCATCGGCAGCGCATAGGCCGCCACGTAGGGCACGAGCAGCGCCATTAAATACAGAAAGGTCAGCGGCTCGATTTGCCCAGCTAACAGATACGCCATCATGTCCTTGAGCACATTGCCCAGAATCAGCACCGCCGCAAAAAGCCCCACCGCTGCCAAGCAGGTGGCCAGAACACTCCATAAAATATGCCGATGCAGCAGGTTCATTTAAAACGGTCTACCCGCTACAGTAGAAACGACGAAACCCGTGAAATACACAAAAGAATCTACGCCGCCGCCTTATCCTTTCTTTTGTGTATTTCGTGTGTTTCGTGGTGAGCTCCTTACCTGATGAAGTATACGCCCGCCCGTGCTCCGCTCACCGGAGAGACTCTCGATTCGCTCACCGCCCGTTTGCGCGAAGCGGGCGTGCCTGCCTACCGGGCGAAACAAATCCTCGCATGGGTTTACAAGAAACGGGCGCGCTCCTGGGACGATATGACCAACTTGTCTAAAACCCTGCGCGCTTGGTTGGCCGAGACTTTTGAGCTGCTGCCCATGAGTCTGGTGCACGGCAAGCAGTCCCTCGACGTCACCGATAAACTGCTCCTCGAACTCGGCGACCAAGCACTCATCGAAACCGTCATCATTCGAGTGCCGCAGGAAGGCGTGGGGCTCGCGCACTCGCGTAAGACCATCTGTATTTCGACCCAGGTGGGCTGCGCCATGGGCTGCAAATTCTGCGCGTCCGGATTGATGGGCCTCAAACGCGATCTGAGTGCCGGCGAAATCGTCGCGCAGCTCCTGCACGTGTGTTACCGCGAAGATGCTCGCACCCCACGAGCTCGCGCCGAGCTGGCGTCGTTCGACAACATCGTGGTCATGGGCATGGGCGAACCGCTGGCCAACTACGAAGCGATTTCCACCGCCCTCGAAATCATCAATGCCGAGTGGGGATTCGGCTTCGGAGCCCGCCGCATCACGCTATCCACCAGCGGCCTCGTGCCCAACATTCTCAAACTAGCGGATAACCCCATCAGCGTGCGCTTGGCGATTTCGCTCCACGGCGCCACCGATGAAGTGCGCAGCCAAATCATGCCGATCAACCAAGCCTATCCACTGGCCAAATTGTTGCCGGCGGTGAAGGCATTCAGCGACAAACACGGTCGTATGGTAACCCTCGAATTTATCCTGATCGAGGACGTGAACGACTCGCTTGATCAAGCCCGCAAGTTGCGCGATATCGCCCGAGACCTACACGCCCACGTAAACCTGATTCCCTACAACACCGTGCAAGGGTTGGAATGGAAACGCCCCTCGCTCACGCGCCAGGAAAAGTTCGTCGAAATCCTCCGCGAAGGTCGGGTCTCCGCGACGCTCCGCCGCGAAAAAGGCCACGACATCGACGCCGCCTGCGGCCAACTCCGCCTGAAAACGGAGAAGGAGCGCGAAGTCGCCACCTAGTCCCGTCTACTCGCCATCCGGGCCATGTTTTCGCTTTCAGCGCAAACGCAGCTACCCGCTTATCCGCCGTCCGAATTCCCGTAGCCGCGATGGAACGCCGCGACCCGGTGGTTGGCGCCAACCCCACCAAACTCATCGCAGCGTTGCAGCGGCTACACTTACCTTCACCCTTACGCCGATGACTGATTTCTCCCAACTCACCGATACCGCGTGGCGCGAGCGGCTTTCCGCCGAGGAATTCCACGTGCTGCGCGAGGCCGGAACCGACCGGGCTTTCTCGCCGGCCTACGACGAATTCAAACACCAGAGCGGTGGCACCTATGTCTGCACCGGGTGCGGAGCCACGCTGTTCGAGTCTACCACCAAGTTCGATGCGCGCTGCGGCTGGCCCGCCTTTTACGACCCCGCCACCACCGATGCCATCACGGCCATCCGTGACGTGACGATGGGGATGGTGCGGACGGAGGTCGTCTGCGCTCGCTGCCAAGGCCACCTCGGTCACCTGTTTGAGGGCGAAGGATTCAGCACCCCGACGGACCAGCGTTATTGCATCAACGCGACTTCGCTACGGTTCATTGCCGAAGACGCCGATCATGGCTGAAGCTGCCGACGCCACCGCCAACCGCAGTTGGCGAGGGTGGCTGAAGTTTATCGCCATCGGGTTGAGCGGATACGTCGTGCTCACCCTTGGAGTCATCGCGCTGGTCGAGCTCGCCGGTCGGGGCGAGCGCCTGTCTTACGCGGTGATGATCATGACGGTGATGTTGGGTAACTTCTACGCCAACCGCCGCTTCGTTTACCCACACAGCAATCGCTCCAAAGCGTCGCACCAAGCTGCGCGATTTTTCGCCATCGCGATGATTTTTCGCGTGATCGAATTCTACAGCTTCTCCCTGCTGATCGGCCCGCTAGAAATGAACTATGTGATCGCTCTCACGCTCACGTCTGCCCTCGGCTACCTGATCAAGTATTTCGTTTTTTCGATCTGGGTTTTTCGCTGAATCTCGTGCCCCCTAGCGCCGCGCCAGCCATCAGCGCCCAGACCCAAAGCGGCAGCCAATGGCGTGGTCCCAGCAGCGTGCTGACGGAGTCGCCCAACTGGGTGATTTGAGCGGCATAGAACAGATCGCCGACCGAAGGAAAGTCTTGGAAAAACTCGTAATACGCCACGCCCAAAACCGTCGCAAACCACCACCCTAAAGTCACCGCCAGCGTGACCCCGTAGCGCCAACCGGCCGAACGAATGGTCAGCAAGGGTAGCACCAATACAGCCCAGGTCGCTGCCGAGAACACCAGCGCCGATCCTTTCATGCCGGCAACGCCATCGATTCGACCCCAGTAAACTTCGATCCACACCATGAAGAGCCACGCCAGCAGGTAGGCGTGAGCTCGCGAGGGCAGCCACCGAGACCGGGCTACGATCCAAGCCAGCAGAGGCGCCAGTATCGCTGGAAAAAATCCGCTAATCATTAGATTTCCGATCCAGTAAAGGGTGCCGCCTCCCAGCACCACGCCCGCCATCCAACGCGCCGCTCGCGACGGAATTCGGCTCAGGTTCAACCAACTCCATAGGCCCAGCCCCCCGATCAGCACCGCGACCAGCAGGTAATGCACGGGCGATACAAACTGCACCACTTTGCGCTCAAACCAATCCGGCGCTTCATACCACCGCACCTGCTCCCAGACCATGCCCGGGCGAATCAGGAGCGAGCCTTCGGCTTGCCCGCCCAACGGCATCCAACCCCAAAAAGTCCCTTCCGTATTCGAGGGAAACTCCAATCGTGCCGAAGGGACCTTGGTCAGTAAATCCGGCGTGACAATATCCAAACTTGGTCGAAAACCACTGTGCTTTTCGTCCCTCAAGCCAACCTGAATCCAGGCCGGAATACGCGCTGGAATCTCCGCCGGCAGGAACCGTGGCACCCAAGCCGCGCCGGCGACATAATGGTCCCGGGAAGGCAGTCCGACGAAGGCGATTTTCGCAAAATCGATCTCAGGAAACTGATCGCGATACCAATACTCCCCTTCCTTCACCACGTTAAACTCGACGATCCAATTCGTGCGTCGGGGATCTTCGGATACCTGGGGAATGACGAGGTCAAAGCGACTCGCCATATTGCCCCGAGACTCGCGGATCCAAGCATAGCGAGCCCCGTCGCCGTCCAATATTTCGCCAAACTCATCCAAGATCCGGTAGGACAACGAAGAATCGATTTCGATCGCTTGCTCGGAGCGATAGATCCCCGCCACCCGCAGACTTTGATCGACCGGATCATAGACCGCCTCACCGGTTATCGACCAGCCCGGCTCGCCGCTCACCTCGATCGTTTGAGTATAAGATTCTGGCTGACTAAAATCCAGCTCCACGTCAGCCCCGCTGAGCCCCGCCGAGGTCACCAGCACACTGCCGAACAACCCCAACCCAAATCTGATAAAACAGTGCATCATGGCTCGATCAGCTTTTCGGGGTGGTTAATGGCCATGAGGGTGAGCAGGTGGGATTTGACCGGCCAATCCCAAGGCACCAATCCCTCCGCACTGGACTGCCAGCCACCGTGCTGCGCGCTCCGGGTGCGTCCCCATCGATCCCAGCCGTTGCCCGTGAAAGTCAACGGCACCTCAACCCCCAACTCCTCCAGCACCATCACCGGCACATCCTGCAACCCTGCCACCTGAGCTACCCGCTGCGCCGGCCGGTCAAATCCTACCATGATCATCGGGATGGTGTCGGGATGAAGACGTGGCGGATTCGTCTCCACAATCCGATCAAGGGGACCCGTCACCGCGCTGTCGTGATCGCCGTAAATCACGACGAGGCAATCATCGCGCAGCCCCGTCTCATCCAACGCCGCAAAAAACTCCGCCAGCACCTCGTCCACATAACGAATCGACCGGAGATACTCTTCCGCGATCGTGCCCGGTTCGAGGCCTGCCCGTCGGGCGAGATAGTCGTAGGGATGATGGTTGGTGAGCGTGATCACATGGAGGAACAACGGCACCTCGCTCGCCGCGAGTTTCTTGACGGCCTCCTGCAACACATCGCGATCCGACCAGCCCCAGCCGATTTTCTCCTGCAGATCCATCGCCTCCTCAAAAATCATTTCATCGTAGCCCAAAGCTTCGTGCGCCCGAGCCCGGTGCCAGAACGCCCCATTAAACCCATGCATCGAAACAGAGCGGTAACCCTCGCCCGCCAATATCCGCGGAATCGACGGAATCCGGTCGAGCGACTGGCTGACAAATACCGGCGGACGTTTCAGCGGCACCTGCGACGTGAGCACCAAAAATTCGCCATCGGTCGTGCGGCCGCTCGCGGTATTATCGAGCGCGTTCGCAAAGGTAACGTTGTCATTGGCCAACGACTCCAGAAACGGCATGACCGGCTCGCCGTGGTAACGACCCCCGATCACGAGTCCGTCCATCGATTCGAGTTGCAGGTAAACCACATGTTTACCGACGCCGCGGCCGGGCTCGACGGGGTTTCGCGCCAGCGCGGCATTGGCGGTCAGAAACTCTCGGAAGGGCGCTGGATCCAGATCGTCCAACTGCCGCAACTGCCACCACCGACCGACCGTGTCGATGGTATCAAAAACCAAATAAGCCCCAAACCCCATCCGCTCGATCGCCTGCGAATTGATCAATCGCGCCTTGATCAGCGTCCACTCCTGACGCGGCCAGGCCAGCAGGAGCACGACACCTACGAGTCCCAGCCAAGCCATCCATCCGCCCAAAATCTTTAGATTGCCACGCATCCTTATGTCCGCGGCCGGCGGTGGGACGACGGCTCAACGTCTCGGGGGGGGGCGGTAGTGCTTAGCAAAACAACTCCAAGGCTCAGAATCTCGCCCGTTGCCGCAACGCAATTCTGTCCGCGCTGGACCCTGACGAGGCAGTCCCCTGACAAATTGCCTTGCGACCTTGGTCGGCGTGATTCACCCCGCCGCCCGGGGCTCAGCGAGCCCGGCTAGAACCTTCCAACCGCTCTGTGTCAGATGTAACCGGGGTCGTTTTGTCCGCCCATAGCCGCGTCCCGTGGGACGAAGGAGCATGCCCCGAAACTCGTCTCCGGTTTCATTAGTTTCTCTCCTGTGAAATTTCATTCTTGATAACACATCATCATATCAAGATATATTGATGCGTTAATGACTACCAACAATCCCATTTCATCGCTTTTTCGCGGCGACCGGCCGCTGCGCTCGCTCGAATTTTATCCGCCTAAGAACGATGACGGCGTCGCTGCCCTGCGCGCTACGGCAGAGGCGCTGCATCATATCAAGTGGGATTTCGTCTCGGTGACCTATGGGGCCGGAGGTAGCACCCGCGACACCACGGCCAAAGTTTCGGAGATTCTCAAAAACGAGCTCGGATTTACCGTCATGCCGCATCTCACCTGCGTAGGCCACTCCCAAGCGGAGCTGCATGATCACGCCGAAAAGCTCCACGCCAACGGCTTCCGCAACATCATGGCCCTGCGCGGCGATCCTCCCAGGGGCGAGACCACCTTCACTCCAGCGGCGGACGGTCTGCGCTACGCCAATGAATTGGTGAGCTTGCTGAAGTCTCATCATCCCGACTTCTGTCTGGGCGTGGCGGGTTATCCGGAAAAACACCAAGAGGCCGCCTCCCTCGACACGGATCTCGATAACCTCAAACGGAAGATCGATGCCGGCGCCGATTTCATTACCACCCAGCTTTTTTTCGATAACGACATCTACCATCGCTTCGTCGACAAGTGTCGCGCCCGCGGCATCACGGTTCCCATCGTTCCCGGCATCATGCCCGTCCTGTCGCTCTCGCAGATCAAGCGAATCGCCTCGCTGAGCGGCGCCACGCTGCCCCCGACCTTGACCACGCGTCTCGAAGTCGCCGCAGAAAGTGCCGATGTCGTAGAAATCATTGGCGTCGACTGGGCCTTGGACCAGATCCGCAATCTGGTCGCCAGCGGTGCCCCCGGCTACCACCTCTACATCCTGAACCGCGCCCGACCCGCCCTCGCCCTCGCCGCCGGCTTGGCCGCGTAGGCCCGGGCGACCAACCTAGCCCAGCCCGCGAAGCCGGGATGGAGCAAAGCGACACCGTGGCCGCCGCCGCGTTCAGCCGCCGGCCATGACCGGTTGGAACCCGGCCTTAGTTAGGAGGGCGGCGACTTGTTCGCGCTTGTCGCCTTGGATCTCGATTTGGCCGCCCTTGCAGGTGCCGCCGGCGCCACAGGATTTCTGGATTTGCTTGGCCAGCGACGTCAGCTCGGGGCTGCCGATACCCTTGAAGCCGGAGATCGCCGTGACCGTCTTACCGCCCCGCCCGCCAGTAAGCCGCCGAATCTCAACGCGGCCCCGTTTCAAGTTGGGCTGACCGCGCTGGGAAGAGGGCAGCGACGCAACCGGATCAGACTTCGCCGGTCCCGCCGGCAGATCGCCCCAACCACTCAGGGCCGCAAAGGGATTTTGCCCTAAATCTCCTCCGCCATCCGTCGATAACTTGTTACTGCGTTTGCTCATCAAATTCCCCTTTCAGTTTTTCTCATTCCTTCCCCGCCCGTCCGCCGCAGATGCCAACCGGGATTTCTGACTCACCGCCGAGAAACATGTGCGCCTTCGCGTAACTGCGGTTTTCCAGAAAATGCACTAACTGGGGATGCAATTGACCGCGACCTGCCGCCAAATACGTGTCCAGTTTCTCCATTTCGGAGGCGATTACGGCACCTTCGCCGCGCTCGATTGCGTTAAGTAAATTGCCAACAGCGGTCTTGATCTCGGTTTCCATGGGATGAATAGCCAAATTAATGTCAGTTAAGCGGAGAGTAAGCCATGCTCACACTTCGTCACAGTTCACTGTTTTGAACCGGGATCACACTTGAGTTCAACCCCCACTTCCATTCCGGTTGGCAGCTTAACTTTGAACTCACGTTTTTAGCGGGGACTTTGCGGTGATCTGATCTCGATTTCCGCCCTGCCCCGAGCGTTTTACCGAAATCATGCAACCGCCCTCCCTTTCCACCGAAGCCAACGCTGCCGTCATCGAGACCCTTTATGAGCAATGGCTGGAAAATCCTGAATCAGTCGACGCGACTTGGAACGCCTTTTTTCAAGGCTTCTCCCTCGGCAATAGCGGTGGCGGACTAACCACCGCCAACGCCTCCGCCGCCGGGGTAAATGTGGTCAACAGCCGCAAGCAAGTGATGGCGATTCGCATGATCAACGCCTATCGCGCCCACGGTCACCTCCAAGCGCACCTCGATCCCCTCAATCCCCCGCCCGCCCGCCACCCGAGACTCGCCATGGAGGCGTTTGAGTTCACCGAGGACGATCTTGATACCAGCTACACCCTGACCCGCTACAAGGGCGGCGGTCAGATGAAACTGCGCGATATCATCGAAACGTTGAACCTCACCTTCAGTGGCACCATCGGCGTGGAATACATGCACCTCAACGACATGGAACCACTCGAATGGCTCCAGTCGAAGATGGAGATGTGCAACAACCAGCCATCGTTCGACAAATTCCGGAAGACTCAGATCCTGCGGCGCATCCACAAGGCCGAGCTCTTCGAGAAATTCCTGCACACCAAGTTTGTCGGCCAAAAGCGCTTCGCCCTCGAGGGCGGCGAAACCACCATCGCGGCCATCGACTCGCTACTAGAGAAGTGCCCCGAGCTCGGCGTCGAAGAGATCGTCATGGGCATGGCTCATCGCGGCCGCCTGAGCGTGTTGGCTAACATCCTGCGCAAACCCTTCGACGTGCTGTTCGATCAATTTTCCGAGAACTACATTCCCGACGCGGTCGCCGGCGATGGCGACGTGAAGTATCACCTCGGCTTCGAGGCCCATTTCCCCACTAAGACCGGCGGCTCCGTCGAAGTTCGCCTCGCCGCCAACCCCTCTCACCTCGAGATCGTAAACCCCGTCGTCGAAGGCAAAGCCCGCGCCCGCCAACGCATCCGCGGCGACTTTGATCGCAAACGCGTCTGTCCGCTCCTCCTGCATGGCGATGCCGCCTTCGCCGGCCAAGGCGTCGTAGCCGAGACGCTCAACTTCTCCCAACTGCCCGGCTACCGCACCGGGGGCACCGTTCACTTCGTCATCAACAACCAGATTGGCTTCACCACCAATCCCATTGACGCCCGCTCGACTCACTACTGCACCGATGTCGCCAAGATGATCGAAGCCCCGGTCTTTCACGTGAACGGCGATGATCCCGAAGCCGTCTGCTACGTGACCCAGCTAGCCCTCGAATTCCGCATCAAGTTCCAACGCGACGTCGTCATCGATATGGTCTGCTACCGCCGCCATGGTCACAACGAGAGCGACGAGCCGGCCTTCACCCAGCCGCTGATGTATAAATCCATCCGCTCCCATCCGCTGGTATCGACCCTCTACACCCAGAAGTTGATCGATGAAGGCACCATCACCAAGGAGGACTCCGATGCCATCGTGCAGGAGTATACCGACGCCATGGAAGTCGCCTTCAAGAAGGCGAAGGACGCCGACGCGGCCCGTATCGCCGAGAAAACCGACAAAGACCAGTTCCTCGGCTCCACCGCCATCTTCCAGCCGAGCTACAACCATACTCCCGTATCAACCGGAGTCTCATCGGAAATTTTATCCCGGGTCGCCCACGCGCTGACCACCACCCCCGACGGCTTCAATTTGAACCGTAAGATCCGGCGCCTACTGGACAACCGCGCCAAAGCCTTCGCCGACGGCGGGCCCATCGAGTGGTCCTACGCCGAATCCCTCGCCTGGGGCACCCTGCTGACCGAGGGCACGCCCGTGCGCCTCAGCGGCCAAGACTGCCGCCGCGGCACCTTCTCCCAACGCCACGCCTACCTCTACGACGAGGAGACCCGCGAGCGCTACGCCCCCCTCGACCACATTGCCGAGGGCCAAGGCAAACTCTGCGTCTACAACTCCCTGCTCTCCGAAGCCGCCGTGCTCGGATTCGATTACGGGTATTCGCTGGATTATCCCGATATGCTTTGCCAATGGGAGGCGCAGTTCGGCGATTTCGTGAATGGTGCCCAAGTGGTGATCGACCAATTCATCACCTCCTCCGAATCCAAATGGCAGCGCGTCAGCGGACTCGTGATGTTGCTCCCTCACGGTTACGAAGGCCAAGGCCCCGAGCACTCCTCGGCTCGCCTCGAACGCTTCCTGCAACAGTGCGCCGAAGATAATATCCAAGTCTGCAACATCACGACACCGGCCAACTTCTTCCATGTGCTGCGCCGTCAGATTCATCGTGATTTCCGCAAACCGCTCGTCGTCATGTCGCCGAAGTCACTGCTCCGTCATCCCGAAGCGGTTTCGCAGGTCGAAGACTTCTTAGATGACACCTGCTTCCAAGAAATTATCGCCGACCCCGAGCCACCGACCCAAACGGATCGCTTAATTCTCTGCTCCGGTAAGGTCTACTACGACCTGAGCAATTACCGGAAAGAACACGCCATCACCGGCACCAGGATCATTCGCATCGAGCAGCTCTACCCATTGCACGAACACGAACTCCAACGCATCGCCGACGAACATCGCGATGCCCGCTTAGTGTGGTGCCAAGAGGAGTCGGAAAACATGGGCGCTTGGACTTACATCGCGCCTCGCCTCGAACAGATTTTTGGCTCCAAAGCCGTCTACGCCGGTCGCGATGCCGCGGCCTCCCCCGCCGTCGGAGCACTCGCCCTGCACAAACGTGAATTAGCTAAATTTCTCATGGAGGCCTTCAGCCTCTAACCCCTTCGAAGTCGCAATTCGAAAATCGTAAATTTCCATGTCTCTAGAAGTTAAAATCCCGCCCATGGGCGAATCGATCAACAGTGGTGTGCTCGCCAAGTGGCACGTTGCCGATGGTGACACCGTCACCAGTGGTCAAAACCTGTTCGAACTCGAAACCGACAAAATCACGTCCGACGGCGCCGCCGAAGGTGATGGTGTCATCTCGCTCAAAGTCAAAGAAGGCGCCGAAGTCAAAATCGGCGAAGTCGTAGCCGTGATCACCGCCGGCAGCAACGATGCTCCTGCTCCCCCGGACAAAACGGAAGACACGACCGCCAAGCCTGAACCGAGCTCGGCTCCCGCCGCCGCCAAGTCCGGCCCCGCCGTGCGTCGCATCGCGGTCGAGACCGGTATCGACCCCGCCACGATCAAAGGCACCGGCAAAGACGACCGCGTGACCAAGCGGGACATGTTGTCCGCCGCGGACGCGGCAGCAAGTGATCCGGAACAAGTATCCAGTAACAAGACTTCGGATACGCCTCCCACCGCACCAACTGCATCGAGCGCTCCGAAAACGAAACCTGCGCCCGCAACAGGCGAACGGCAGACCCGGAAAAAGATGTCCCCGCTGCGCGCCAAGATTGCGGAGCGCCTAGTCGCCGCCCAACAAGAAGCCGCCATGCTCACGACCTTCAACGAAGTCGATATGTCGGCCGTGTTGGGCATGCGCAAAAAATATCAAGACGCCTTCGTGAAGAAGTACGGTTTCAAGCTCGGCTTCATGTCGTTCTTCACCAAAGCCGTGGTCAACGCCCTCCGGGAAGTTCCCGGCGTGAATGCGCAGATCGACGGCAACGAGATCGTCAGCAACCACTACTACGATATCGGCGTCGCGGTCTCCACCCCCAAGGGGTTGATGGTGCCGGTGATTCGCGATTGCGAAACCAAGTCCATGGCGGGCATCGAGTCCGCTATCAGCGAAGTCGCCGGCCGCGCCCGCGATGGTAAGATCACGATGGATGATCTCGCCGGGGGGGTCTTCACCATCACCAACGGTGGCATCTTCGGTTCGATGCTTTCCACGCCCATTCTCAACGCACCGCAAAGTGCCATCCTCGGTCTTCACGCCATCAACGATCGCCCCATCGCCGTAAACGGCGAAGTGGTCATCCGCCCCATGATGTATCTGGCCCTCAGCTACGACCATCGCTTGGTCGACGGCAAAGAAGCGGTCACCTTCCTCGTCAAAATCAAGGAAGCCATCGAAGATCCTTCCCGCCTCCTCTTGGAAATTTAATCCCCCTCTTTCTCTTTAATCCTTATCTTTCTCTTTCGCCCGCTTTGGGCGACGCCGAGAGAAAGAAAATGATAGAGAGAAAGAAGAAAGATGTGATATGTCTGATTCTTCTTTTGATCTCATTGTAATTGGCGCCGGGCCCGGTGGCTACGTCTGCGCCTTTCGGGCCGCTCAACTCGGGCTCTCTGTGGCCCTCATCGATAAGCGCGCGGCTCTCGGTGGCACTTGCCTCAATATCGGCTGTATCCCCAGCAAGGCGCTCCTCCATTCTTCGGAGCGCTTCGCCTTCGTCCGCGATCACGCCAGCGACCATGGCATCGAGGTTGCTGCGCCAAGAATCGACATCGCCAAACTCATGGCCAAGAAAGACGCCGTGGTGACCAAACTCACCAGTGGCGTCGCCCAACTCGCCAAGGCGCGCAAAATCAAGGTGATCACCGGTGAAGCGAAGTTTACGGACGCCAAGACCATCGCCGTCACGCCCCCGGGCCCGCCGAGCTCCAGCTCGGCCCCAACCTACACCGCCAAACACATCGTCATCGCGACCGGCTCAGCTCCCGTCGAACTCCCCTTCATGCCGTTCGACGGCGAGACCATCGTTTCGAGCGATCACGCCATCGCCTTTAAGTCCGTCCCCGAAAAACTAGTGGTCGTCGGTGGCGGTGCCATCGGTCTCGAACTCGGCTCCGTTTGGGCGCGGCTCGGCGCTCAAGTCACCGTCGTCGAATTTCTCCCCCAAATCGCGGGATTCTCCGACAAGGACATCGCGCGCAACTTTACCCGCATTCTGAAAAACCAAGGCATCACCATCGAAGTCGGAGCCAAAGTCACCGGCTACAAAGACGGCGTGCTCACGGCTCAACGCGGCGACGACACGCTCGAATTTCCCGCCGACAAGGTGTTGGTCTCCGTCGGCCGGCGCCCGTTTACCGAGGGACTCGGGCTCGATGCGGCGGGCGTTGAACTCGACGAAAAGAAACGCATCACCGTCGACGCCAAGCTCAAGACCAACATCGACGGCATCTACGCCATCGGCGACGTGGTCGCCGGTCCCATGCTGGCGCACAAGGCCGAGGAAGACGGCGTCGCCGTCGCGGAGTGGATCGCCGGCAAAGCGGGCCACATCAACTGGGACCTCGTGCCGTCCGTCATCTACACCGACCCCGAGATTGCCACCGTTGGCCTCGGCGAAGACGCCGCCAAAGCAGCCGGTCGTAAAGTGAACGTTGGGAAGTTCAATTTCGCCGCTAACGGCCGAGCCATTGCCACCGATGCCACGGACGGATTTGTGAAGATTATCGCCGACGCCGAAACCGATCAAATCCTCGGTGCCCAAATCCTCGGCCGCAACGCCGGTGAATTTATCAGCGAAGTCGTCACCCACATGGAATACGGCGGCAGCGCCGAAGACCTCGGTCGCACCATTCATGCCCACCCGACCATGAGCGAAGCGGTCAAAGAAGCCGGCCTCGCCGTGAGCAAATCCGCCATCCACGCCCTCTAACTCCCCCCTTCCAGCTCAAGCCGTTTGGCCTTAGAGCAATGCGCGAAACGCGTCTGGTGTCAGACCCGCAGCCTTGGCGGTATGTCCCATAGGGTAGGCCTTGATGGTGGTGGGCCGAGGCACCTGAACCATTATCAAACCATTGGAGAGGGTGATGTGTTTCCCTGCCTTAATCCGCGAAATCCTTGTTTTTTAAGGACTCTCACCGGGTCTTTTGGGCCGATGCCAGGTAACTCGGGCCTCGCCTAAATCTTTCCTTTCTCATGCTCCCCGGCTCTGACATCAACGTCGCCGGAGATCTCCACCGTTTTCGCTTCGAGATATCCTGTTATTGCATCCCGGATATTTGCTAGGGCTTCCACTTCGGTCGCGCCCTAGGAGCAAGAACCCGACAACGCATCGCACCAAACTGCCCATCCCTCGGAAGATTCGACCGGCGTGACCGATTATATCATGCATTCAAGTTGTCTCATTGCACCGCCCCGATCAAGTGACTGCTGTTTACGCTTTCTTCCGCAACCCATCACTGTCGACTATGTGTCTTTTGATCCCATCTCGTTTAAAATATCCGACGAACGATCCCACCGGATTGCTTTCCATCCCCTTTAAATACGAGGACCATCGCGTGGGCTCGATCGGCCTGATAAATCAATAATCCGATGAAACTCCTTCTCTGGGATATTGACGGCACCCTGCTCGCCTCCGGCGGTGCGGGCGCGCGCGCACTCGAGCAAACGGTGACCGACGTTTTCGGGTACGCGGCCAACTTGTCGGATATCGACTGGGCGGGACGCACCGATCAGTGGATCACCGGACAGATCTTTGCCAAATACGGCATCGAGCACACCACCGAACACGCGGATCGGCTCATCGATTCCTATCTGGCCGGACTGCCTGAACATTTGACGGCCACCACCAACGTGCTGCCGGGAGTCGTGCAAATCCTCGAGGTCGCCCACGGCCGCGATGACATCACCCAAGGACTGCTCACCGGCAACTTGGAGCGCGGCGCGAAAACCAAGCTCAGCCACTTCGACCTTTGGGACTACTTTCCGTTTGGCGCCTTCGCCGACGACAGTGCCCAGCGCAATGACCTCGGGGCCCACGCCGTCCGTCGGGCCGCCGACCACACCGGCTACACGTTTCCGGCCCACGATGTCTGGATCATTGGCGACACCCCCCACGATATCGAATGCGGCAAGGTCATCGGCGCCCGCACGTTGGCCGTAGCCACCGGTCGTTATTCGGCGGATGAACTCAACGCGCACGAACCCGACGCATTCTTGCCCGACCTGAGTGATGTTGAGCAGTTTTGGGCGATAGTGCAGTGACCTTGGCGCCCCCCGGTCGGAAAAACTGACCCCTCCCGTGTTTGTGACAGAAATGTAGCGACCTCGCATGCAAGTTGCTCAGGAGAGCACCTGGCCGCCGATAGCCGCTATCCGAGAACCGTTTATGAATCCACCCCCGCCCTCCTTCGAACCCACTCCCCGGGCGCGTAGTCTCGACCAGCAAGCGATCCAAATCCTTCGCGAAAACGAATGGGGGGACTACACCCTACCGACCAAAGGCCTCTATCCTTACCAGTGGAATTGGGATTCCATGTTCGTGGCTCTCGGGTTTGCCGAGTTCGACCTTGATCGGGCTTGGACTGAGGTCGAATCCCTCTTCGAAGGTCAGTGGGCCAACGGCATGGCCGCCCACATCGTTTTCCGCCGCGATGACCCCAGCTATTTCCCGGGACCGTCGATTTGGAAATCCACGCACGACGTGCCGACCTCGGGATGCTCCCAACCGCCCGTCGCCGCGACCGTTGCCCGGGACCTTTACGAGAAAAATCCGGCCATGGGCCGGGAACGTATCGCCGAGCTCTTCCCGAAATTGATGAGCTGGCACCGCTGGTTTCATACCATGCGGGTCGTTTCGGGCGGCGCAGCCATCGCGGTGACCCACCCATGGGAATCGGGCCGGGACAATTCCCCGGATTGGGACACAGCGCTCGCCCACGTCGACCCCACCGGCATCGCGCCCTACCAGCGCAAAGATCTTGGTCATGTCGACGCGACCATGCGGCCCACGAACTTCCAATATGACCGCTACTTGAAACTCGTCGAATTCGGGCGCGACTGCGGCTGGGACCACACTCACATCACCCGCGAAGGTCCGTTCGCCGTGGCAGACCCCGGGATCACCTTCATCCTGATGCGCGCCGATCGCGATCTGCGCTATCTTGCCGAAGTGCTGCAAAAACATGCCGCCGTGCGCGAGATTGACGGTTGGCTCGTCCATGCCCGCGCCGCCGCGCGTTACCTTTGGAATGCTGAGGTCGGCGCCTACGCCGCCCGAGACCTGCGCACCGGAAAATTCTCCGAAGGAGTCTCCAGCGTCGCCTTCCTCTCCTACTACGCCGGGATCGCCGCCTCCCGCCGTGATGCCCAACTCCAAAAGACGCTTGATCGCCTGCTCGCGGCGGCGCCTTACGGCATTCCCAGCTTCGATCCGGAACACGAAAAATTCGACGCAAAGCGCTATTGGCGCGGCCCGAGTTGGGCTATCATCAACTTCCTTGTCGCCCGCGGTCTGGCCGAGTTTGGTTTCGCCGGCAAAGCCGAGCGCATTCGGCAAAGCACCCGAACCGCGATCCAGAAATCCGGTTTCTACGAGTATTTTGACCCCCTCACCGGCGAAGGCTACGGCGGCAACAATTTCACTTGGACCGCCGCCATCTGGCTCGCTTGGGCGTCGCCCGAAACCGATAAAACCGACTGACCTGATAGCCGATCGCCGGGCGGCCATTCGCGCCGTCCCCACTGCCGCGAGGAAGCCCGGCGATCGGGCACCTTTCTGCCGATTATCCAAACGGCCACGGGAGCGAT
>Ga0208414_1001589_pt1:5000-16796 | contig 16796 bp, 10 predicted proteins | sample AntAceMetag02UKE_FD_184770 | JGI IMG/M metagenome (GOLD analysis project Ga0208414, IMG submission 184770) | Saline lake microbial communities from Ace Lake, Antarctica - Antarctic Ace Lake Metagenome 02UKE (SPAdes) (version 2) | ecosystem: Environmental > Aquatic > Non-marine Saline... | reverse complement strand
CGGCCAGTCGGCAAAAACTGCTGGCGCATAACCTTGTCAAAATAAGCGCTGACTTCCGCTCCAGATGCCAACTCATTCAGCCCTTTATTTAAACCCACCTTATCAATCCTTGCGCCACTTAATTCTCGCGAACTTACGCCATAGAAGGCAGAGGGTTGGTGCAAGGTGACGAAAGGGTAAGCGACATTCCAGTGACCACCAGGTTTATGATGTTTATCAACGATGATGATATTGGCGTCAGTTTCGGTAAGCAAAGTATCGGCGAAAGCCATACCGACCGCCCCACTGCCGGCGATGAGGTAATCAGTGTTTAGGTTTGTAGTGGTCAATACTAGCTCCTTGCTAAGCTCTATTAATGCGGCTGATAGTGTAACGCCTAACGGATTATGACCTTACGGGAAAATAGAAAGTATACTTTTAAGATAATTTCCGCAATCGCCAAAACAACAATACACAGGGGTGCATTTTCAGCGGCTGATAGTGGGCGCCAATCGACGCCAAATAAATTTTCGAGGACTGATAGCCACGCTGGTATATAAGTAGTTATGAGTGAGAACAAATCCGCTCAGTACCAAAAAAAAAGCTACCGCGAGGCAGCCTGGAAAAGAATAGTAAAAATGATACGCCGCCACCGAAATAGCCGCGGCACCACGCAAGCCGTCTAGGGCATAAAATCTATGTTGCAAGCACTCTCCTCCGAGGCTTCTTTGTTAAACTAGGCCATAAGAAATTAAAATCCCTCGCACTCCGATCCGGCTATTCCTTGGCGGTCCTTCAAATAAAAAAACCAAAGCCTAAGCCGTTTTTTATTAGGCAGCATCAATTATAAAATAATCCCTAACGCTGTCGAGAATACTTAGAAATCAATACTCGCTTGCTGATCTTCCAGCCCTCGGTGGTGCGCACAAACTCATCGTGATATTCACCCATAAGAGCAAAACCACTAACGGCAGTTTCGCCTTCAGGGGCGCTGTAAATGGTGGCATAACTCACGCCTGTCGCATGGTCGTCATCGACTGGAATAATGCGAATAGTACTCATCTCATGCCGTATAGTGGAGCCTGTTTTAAGTCCTTCGATACGCTGCTCGATATTGCTGCGCCCTACCCATGTTTGATTGACCACAGTTAGCGATGCGTTTTCAGTAAAAAGATTAGAGAACTCCTGCGCATTGAACTGGTCGCGGTGATAGGCGTAGTCAGTGACCAAATTGCTACAGGCCCTATAGACGTCCTCAGCCGCAAAACTGCTAGTGGCAGCAGTGAAATAAAGCGCAGTAATTACCATCAGTTTTCTTATCATTATTTTAATCCTTGTATGTGTGAGGGAGCGGTTTTCTGAAAACCGCAAGCATAAACCCTCGGCTACCCTAAGGCTAAGTTAGGCACAGTCTAATTCAGCGGGCGTTGCCTTGGTATCTAAAAGTTAGGTCGAAAACACAAGCACCGGGCTAAACAGTCGTGTCTTTCTATGTAACGCCCTAGAACCGTCGGCTTCGCCGACTCTCACTAACTCTGGCTAGGTTCGCCCTGAGCCGATAAAGCTGGATAAGTGGTCCGGCAATCGTTAAGTTAACGTTTCGCATAGTCATAACAACCGCTATTTTAGAACCTAATTAATTCGACTGGCTCCCAGCAGCAAAAACCAATCTAGCCGCAGCCTTATAGGAATATTATGCTATGAAAAAGAGTCTTGGAATCAACGTCTTTATCCTGCTTATCCTGAGTTTCCCTTTACTAACCCAGGCCCAGCTTGAAGCTCTGCCAGTGACAATCGATGATCTCATGGCTTTAGAATCAGTATCCAGCCCACAGCTTAGCCCGGATGGTGAGTGGGTGGCCTACGTCGTGCGCTCCCGTGACATGGAAGAAGACAAATCCAAGTCGCAAATTTTCATGGTTGCATCCGCGGGTGGTGATGCTATACCCATGACCGCTAAGGACACCTCAGCAAGTGATCCTCAGTGGAGTCCTGATGGCAAATATCTATCATTTAAAGCCAGTAAAGGCGAAGAGGCTAAGACCCAAGTTTGGACTTTAAATCGACTTGGCGGAGAAGCGGTGCAATTAACTGATGTCTTACAAGGTGTGGGCAACTACGCTTGGTCTCCTGATGGAAGCAAGCTACTTTTAACTCTTACCGATCCCAAACCTGCCGACCTCACCGAGGACAAAGACGATGATGACAAAGCAACTCCCTACGTCATTGATCGCATGCAGTTTAAGCGTGACTATAGTGGTTACCTAGACCGTCGACGCACACATATCTATGTCGTTGCACCTGGTGCCGATGCACCTACTCAGCTTACCTTTGATGATTTTGATGACTCCAATCCAGTCTGGAGCCCAGACGGCATGGCAATCGCCTTCGTTAGTGATCGCTCTGATGATCCCGATCTAAATTACGGCACTGACATCTTTGTCGTAAATGTGGATGACCAAGACCCGACCCTTACTCAAATTACGTCAAACCCCGGCCGAGACTTCTCGCCAGCATTTAGTCCTGATAGTAAAAGTATTGCCTATGTGACTTCCACCGGACCAGACGTTGGCGGCTCCGCACTAACTCCAACAAAATATCTTGCCGTAACTGAAATTGGTGCAGATCAGCGCCGCATCCTCACTCCCAGTCTTGATAGAAGCGTCTCCAGCCCGGAATATTCCAATAATGGCAGGGACATCTATTTTCGTCTCGAAGACAGCGGCATGAATCACTTTGCTAAAGTAAGGGCGCGCGGCGGTGATATTGTTCGTGAAGTTAGTGATAACGTAAGCGTAAGAGACTTTTCGATTAGCGGTGGCCAAACAGTTCTCGCTATGACCAACGCGGCCACCCCAACCGAGCTGTATAACTATGCTAATAATGAATTAACACGGCTTACTTTTGTTAGCGATGAAGTCTTGTCTAACGTTGGCCGCGCCGAAGTCGAAAAGCTGCGTTTTGACAGCGCCGATGGCACGCCCGTTGAGGCATTCTTAGTTAAGCCTGTCGGCTATGAAGCCGGGACGCGCTACCCAACAATACTTTGGTTACATGGTGGCCCGGCAGCACAATTTAATTTTGGCTATAACGACACCGCTCAACTTTTTGCCGCCAATGGCTACGCCGTGATCATGCCTAACCCGCGTGGTTCGACTGGCTACGGAGCAGAGTTTGCCCACGGCACTGTTGCAGCGTGGGGTGAAAATGATTTCGACGATGTTATGGCTGCTATCGACTATGGCATCGAAATAGGCGTGGTTGACCCGCAGCGCACAGGTGTCGGTGGCTGGTCCTATGGCGGCATTCTAACCAACTACGTGATCACCCAAACTCAGCGATTTAAAGCCGCAATGTCCGGCGCTAGCCTAGGACTGGTGACATCCAACTATGGCCATGACCAATACCAGCTCATGTATGAATTGGAATTTGGCCTGCCTTGAGAAAATCCTGAGCTATGGGCCGACTTATCGCCTTTTAATAAAGTTGAAAATATCACCACCCCGACGTTATGGATGGGCGGCGAGTTGGATTGGAATGTCCCTATCAATAATTCCGAGCAGATGTATATCGCAATGAAACGTTTAGGCCAAACAACTCAGTTAGTTGTCTATCCTGATGAACACCATGGTATCCGCCGTCCGAGCTTTCAAAAAGATCGCTTTGAACGTTGGATTAATTGGTACGACCGTTTTCTAAAGCCAACACCTGCACTTAGCAGCTCCAGCAACTAGTCCTAACTCAACTTAGATAGCTTGCTGCGACAGCAGGCTATCTAAACTATGTCGCTTCAGGTTTTGTGCTGGTCATATCTTTAAGCAAGCATAATAAATCTCGTGCCTATTGAAGCCATCGCTGCTGGCAAGCATTTAGAAAGCCCTTCCATTAAGCCAGTGCCAGAGCACTCTCACTATTTTAAGCTGATTTTAAGCCCATCGGCGCATGGCACCGACCAGCTTGGGACTAAAATTTTCTTCTGCGCAGGCGTTGACTGAGCGCCGGCGAGGCTAAGTTGATGGCTTTAGATAGTCAGAGATTAATTGCTTATTCTTCGATAATGGTCTCCGAGAAATTATTCGGACGTCTACTAGCGCCACAAACATAAAGCCCACCCCTGCGACTAAAAACCACAGCCAACTCGACTCCTCGATGCCCGCACTGGCGCCATCCAAACCACTGTAAGTCCATACATGGTGTCGGCGCTCCATACTAATAAAACAATACAAGCGTAGGCTAAAAGATGTGGTTTTGGTAGAGAGCAATAGATCGTAGCCATAGCTAAATGAGCGGGTGTTTTATGTTTTTCTTATCTCAGACAATCGTAATTCTGCAGTCTTGCTTTCCTTCGCATTCAAACGATTTAATAATAATTAAAAGGTGTATAAAAATGGAAGGTATGAAAACGAAAATTAAGACAGCTATGATCTTAGCCGGCATTTTACTGAGCAGTAGCGTATTGGCAAATCCTGTCGTAATGCAGGCAGGACTGGACGCAACTGAGCAATTGAGTGCGATGCAACAGTTCATGGAAAGAGCTAGAGCGGTCGCGCCAGATGGGGCAGGAGCCCCGATGCTACTGGTAAACACCTTCCACGGCACAAATTCACCCGGTGGCGCTTCAGTAGCTATCACTTTTGATAGTCTAGAGCATTGGGCTAAAGTCACCGCGAACCAGCGCACCAACCCAAAATGGCAGGCATTAATGCAGACATTTCCGGTTGATAGTTTTAAGGCGAATTATCAGGGTTTAACCGAAATTGTTTGGCAATCCCAGGGAGCTACTCCTCCAACTGCGGGCAACATACTGGTGATTTACGGTTTCAACATCGTGCAAGGCGGTGTCCAACCCCTGATGTCGTTTCTTGACAGATTGACCGATGTAGGCAAAAAAGAAAATATTGGAGGTCAACCAACTGTGATGGTTCCCATGGTGACAGGTGCTGGCAACAATCAACAGGCAACAGTCGTTATCAGGTTTGATAGTGCGGCGGCCTGGGCAGAAGCCGTAGCAAAGCAAAATTCGAGCAGCACTTGGCAGCAACCCTTTGCAACCTTCCCCGCACGAAATTACTCGCTAACTAATCGGTCCATGTCTACGGTTATGACGGCGCCATAGTAATCCTTAATAGTAATAAATGGATTTGAGGGGTAAGTTTTCACCCTCAGACCACTCATCCGTCAGGCTTCTCAGCTTATTGCTAACCGCTTAAATCAAGACTCCGCCTGAGCTCTTTAAAAGCAGGTCAGTTGAGCTTCGGTTAAACGGACTTTGTTATCACGCTTAAATGCGAATAAGCCACCAGCTCGGCCGGGCCTTTGCTGACTTCTGAGCTCTGAAGCAATAAAGCTGTTTATCCATGCAGAATCATATCAGGTTGAGGCCGAAATAAAATCACTCCGATGCACGGCATAATTGTCTACTGGAATTAAAAGTGATTCAAATAGTTTAAGAACTGATGCTTTAAAGAAATAAATCATGTCTGCTATTATTTCTCAAAATAATGGCCACAAACTGAGAGTCTATGAATGGTTGGCTGAAAAAATTGGAATTTTTAGCTTTATGTTTTTCTTGTGCAAAGACTTGATTTGAATGGTGGTGATAACTTGGGCGCCGCTTTCACGTATTTATTGCTAAGAATGTTCTTTTATTAAACAGTTCAACTTATGCCACAAAGCTTATACCGCTGGTAAATTCGATAATTTTTTCCTGCAAAGTCTAGGTATTGGTTCAGTCCGCAATAGAGTAATTATTACAATATCTTTGGCTATCATCCCTCTAGCCTCTATTGCTAAACATTCTCTCTAAACACTATTTTTAAACCTTGTTTCTAAGCACCTATCGCTAACCTCTATCACGACCCCTTATCTTTGGGCACAAACACGCACTTTCTTAAAGAGTGGCCTGCGTAGGAACACGATAAAATGCTTATACTTTAATCCTATCTAACCAAAAGCCCGAAAGCAGATTAGCTCGTGCTTTAAATTATCGGTCAATGTTTCAAATCATTATTTACTGTTTTAATTGACCGTTTCACGTTTTAAGCTGCAATAGATCCATTGAGCGGAAAAACGCGTATAATGGTTTCATATGCAAAAAATCGAAATGTAATGGCAATTCTTCACACCGAAAAGCTGAGTTGGCCTCGAAAAGTCTCTGTCTTTGCGGGAGTCGCCTTAATCGTACTTTCCGTTATACTCTCTGCTAGTACCCTGTTTGGGTTGTTGGAGTTGGAGTCATTTGCTGTTTTAGGTCATAGCGGAATAAGAACTCTAGCAGGTATAGCCGTCGCGGGCTGCATGGTGGCTGCGATCGGATCTTTCGACGAATAATTGGAGAACGGAAATGTTCAAACAATCAGATTTTTTTATACTTTTGGCGGTGGCGATTTCATTCGCTGTCTCTGGATTTCTTTGGTTCTCAGGGCAGCACGAAGAGGGGCTTTTTACTGCAACATGGGTGCCTTCGATATTATGCTTTGCGATTTATTTCAAGTTGATGGCTATAAGGGGAGCTAGCTCGTGAGCCCGATGACCCTGTTCTACATTGCCATTGGTGTTTTTGGCCTTATGATCGTGGGCTTATATTTGTCTGTACGCGAGTTCTTGGAGGCCAGCAAAAACCCTGCCAAAACGAAAGGATCAGATCCCGCCCACAAACGATAGAACCAACGAGGTCCACTTAAGATGCCCTAGTTTGAACTAATCGAACTAGGGTACCTTGACGCTTAGTCAAATCACTCAAGACTTAATTTAACGCTCCAGAAGATATCTTTTTAGAGATGCAACGGTGCAAATCGAGTTATTTCCTTAAAATTGCAAAGACTAGTGGTCTCGTAGTTCGACCGGTTTTTTATTCCCCCATCCCCGGCAGACAAAAATATCAGACTTAACTAGCCGTTAGTGCCATCCACAATCCTTAACCTGCCTGATCCAAGACCAGCCTAGATCTATCTTTCAATTCTGCTCCTCTTCTTTTAGCCCTGCTTTATTTTTAATTACCAAGTCTTTATCACCGGTAGAACTCACGCTGCCAATAGTCAGGCCACCCGCATATATTCGATAACAAGATGAAACGCCAATCAGCTATACCGCAGCGCTTCACCCTCTTTCTCAATATCGAACGCACGAATCGGTCGTATCACATATTCCCGTGTTTCCACATTCGATACCGCGATGAAGTCTGCGTGTACTTTTTGATGGCTGATACTCAGTCGAATGAACCCTCGATGGCGACCGTCGGACCAAACTATTTCTTTGTTATAAGCGGCGTTAGATTCATCAAACCGCTTCAGACCTTCATCGCCAAGCACCAGTAGCGAACGAGGAGAAGTCACGCCTGCAGCGCCCAGTTCGAGTCCCATGGCGTTGTTGTTTTCATCAAACAGCTGATTTGCCCAAAAGCTATGGCTATCGCCCGACAAAACCAGCAAGTCATTGGCACCAGCTGATTTTGCTATAGTGTAAAAGCGCTCTCTCGCCGCTGGATAACCTTCCCAAGTATCGAGGTCATCAGGCAATTCTAATTCCCCAAACAGCGTTAGGCTTTTGAGTTTATCGCTACCTGCCTCATCAAGACTTTTCATAAGCTCTTCAAAAAAAGGTTTATTTAGCTTGGGCGAAGTGGATTTGGCAATCACACTTTGATTGCCTATAAGACGCCAGCGCCGATTGGCGGTCACAGACTCTTTGAGTTCACCAGCAAGGAAACTTTCCATGTCTTCTGATAGCATTTTGCGATGAGTGTCGTTAAGCACTGATTCTTTAAAGTTCTGCGCTTGTTCTACGCTCTGCAAATTCGGCAGATAATCTCCATAAGAAATCTGCTGGCTGCGACCGGTATGACGACTTTCCAGAGTGATAAGACTAACTAGGTCACCAAATTTGAAGTGGCGCCAGTATTCAGCTTTTGTAGCTCCAACGGCCGGCTCCCTAATAGGCAACCACTCGTAATAAGCCTGCAGCGAAGCTTGCCTTCGGGCGCTCCAATCACCCTCGCTAGGATCATGGTTTTCAGCCCCATTCATCCAGGGGTTGTTAGCTGTTTCATGATCATCCCAAATCACAATTAGAGGCTGCTGCGCATGCATTGCCTGAGAGCTAGCATCGGTTTTATATTGAGCGTGTCGCTTGCGATAATCATCCAAGGTCAGTGTTTCATGGCTAGGGACATGAGCCCTGTCAATACGAGACGCTACATCTGCGCCAAAACCATCGGCACCATGCTCGTAAATGTAATCCCCTAGATGAACAACAAGATCAACGCTCAGATCATTAGCAATAGCCTCATAGGCATTAAAGTAGCCAAACGCATAGTTTGAACAGGTCACGACTGCGAACACCAGGTTTTCAACATGCCCTACAGGAAGAGTTTTGGTACGACCGGTGATTGACGATTCGCCGCTTGCCTGAAAATCATAGAAATATTGCTGCCCAGGGTCGAGGTCCCTGACAACTACCTTGACAGTATAATCTCTCGACTGCTGAGTTTTCACGCTGCCGGTGGCAACAATATTAAACATTGTTTCGTCTGTAGCAACACGCCACGTCGTGTTGAGGATTCCCTCTAAGCCGCTTAACCTAGTCCAAATAACGACACTGGATACGTCTGGGTCTCCACTGGCAACACCGTGGGCGAAGACAGTGCTAGCGGTAGGCTTTGGCTTTGGCGTTAATCCTTGGCCTAGAGCCACAGGTAATAGCGCCGCTGCCGATGCGGCAAGTAGCGCCTGCCTTCTGGTGATCTTTGTTGTCATGTGCTGTTCCCGAGTTGATTGAGCCACGGATTATTTAACTCGGCTATATGCCTATAAGCATATAAGCATATAGACCCCCAAGCCTTAAAACCCTTTTATGTCAGGGAGATTGAGGGAGCCTGTAAGGTAAACAGAAAATAGCTCTGTCCCACGCAGATAGCTAGTCTAGTCTGACATGATAGGCCGAGATTCGGTTAAAAAGATTCTGAGGAGAGAAGTTAGCGTTTGGTCGTTCGGCAGCCTGTGGGCTGCTTTGTTACCTGCTGCGAGGAACTCGGCAATAAAGACATTAACTTCACGGGATAGTTCGTCTAGCTCTCTAACGAACTTCAGAGTAACTGTTAAACGAGGGTACAGTTTGCCAATATAATAAGAGATAACCGCAAAATCTCAAAAAAATAATAAGCTCAACATACTGCTGAGCTTATTATTTTTTTAATCCAAAACCAACGAGTTAATATCAAACTCTCTATGCGGCGCATCTGCAAAATACTAATTTCTTCAACATTCTTTTGCCTCGCCTCTAGTTTTTTAGATGTTGTAGGCTATGAGCAACACCCTTTAAAAGCAGAGTTTCTCTATAATTTCGCGGGTTTCATAAATTGACCAATATCAGTCAGTGGTTAGCCATCGATCAAAATCAATTACTGCTCTTTCAACGATGGACTGATTCGAACCGCGCTGAAGTCCCTCATTAACAGTTAGCTAAACCCGGCAAGAGAAGAACACTTTTTATTATTGATCAATCTGACAAAAATAGACATTTGCTACCGACTCTATTTGGATGCTTCGGATCTGACAACTAACTCTAATTTACTTAAAGTAAAATTATGACTTCCTATTCTCACCGCGGGTGATCAGGTGGGGTTTCTTGAAACAGGGGAATGATCGAGCTAGTCAGACCACAGATTCGAATTAGGGTCCAACTCAACATAGACGTACCCAATGAATAGGCATTTCGCGTAAGCCCCCAGCGTATGAGACTCGCCACTCTCTATTCTTTAGATAATTCTTACCAAGCAACGAAATGACCGGGCAACTTTCATTTCGCCAGTTCAGCATTAGCCGCAAATTTTTATCCTATTTGCGGCAGCTATTGCCCGGCTACAATTGCCCGGCTAGTAATCGCCGTCATTATTGCTGGATTTTATTCCAAGCGAAGCTCGATGATTAAGTCCAGAGTCGTGTAAGTTGAAGTTATGGCCGTCAATAGTGTGATGCACCAATGGCATTTAACGATCCCAAGGCGGCTAGTGAAATATTATTTGCACTATAAGTTAATCTAAATGCCATCTCGGCACAAATATACACAACCGATATGGAGTTCTACGCTGAATATACATGTTCGGAAAAAATACTTATCGGGGAATCCTTTGAGCCCTCTGAATTTCCAGGTTAGCAATTGTGTCTCAGTCTTCGCAAGCAAGTTCGGCCATTTCCATGTTTAAAAACGCCGTTCTATATGCGCTAAGTCCAATTTTATCAACAACTCTGCGCGCAGTATCCTGTTTACCAAATTCGACCTACAAGAACATCAAGTAAGCGTGCGTCAGGGCGTCTTTATCGCCGTTATTTTTCTCCTTGTACGTTTCTACTTATAACGATTCTACTTTGCTAAAGTGACGATTGAATAACACGCCTGATGCGATATTAATCAGTGGGTTATCTCACTAGGCGACACTGCGGCGCCTTTGGTAAATACCTGTGCCACGTCTATTGCATCAAAATTGTAGTTAGCATTACAAAACTCACAGACGACAGATATTGCTCCTTCTTTCTCAACGATGTCATCTGCCTCGGCTCGGCCGAGAGTAAGCAACATCGCGGCGGTGCGTTCACGAGTGCAGCTGCAAGAAAACCGGATCGTGCGAGAGGCAAATAGCCTCACCGCCTCTTCATGGAAAAGGTTATGCAAAAGATTCGCTAAAGGATTGGTTTTTAACTCCTCATCGGTGACTGTGGAAGCCAAATGTATTATGCGATTCCAAGCATCTTCATCTTTTGATTCACCCGGAATTTTTTGAATTAGCATGCCGCTTGCGTTTTGCCCATCGCAGGCAAACCAAAATTGGGTCGCCAGCTGTTCAGATGTAGCGAAATAATGCTCCAAAGCATCTGAAAAATTCATACCAAGTAGCGGCGCTATTCCTTGATAAGGCTCAGCACCTTTCGTCTTTATAGTGATGACCAGATGATCACTGCCAAATATTTCCTGAAGATCCATTTTTTCTTCAATCTGGCTGCTTTGACGAGCGATGCCTCGAACCTTTTGCTGTGAGTTAGCTTCCACAACCAATAGCCCTAGTGGTCCGGTGCCGCGAATCTGAAGTATAACGCTCCCTTCGATTTTTAGCGTGTCGGCTAGAAGCGCTACCGCGGCTACAGCTTCTCCTAACAGGGTTAATCCCCTTCCTTCTAACCCGGCTTGCTGGGCAATCTCCTGCCATGATTTATCTAATGTGACGTATTGTCCACGTATGGGGTGGTCCTCAAAAAGAAAACGGTGGCTTTGATCAAGCTTTTTCATGATTATCCTAGAGACAAAATTGTAGGCCAAAACAGAATTCAATCATTACCAGTAAACTGAGCGCTGATATCAAGTCGATAATGAATACAAATAATAGAGCATTAGACCAAGCAAATGAATCTCCAAGTTGAGTTCATATTCGCTAATGCTGCAAGAGTCTTGTGTGGATGAACTCCCGTCCGGACGGTCGATCACACACAGCATCACGAGGCAACTCAGCGGTGCAAGCAATTGACGTTATATATAATGACAAACGACCAATATGTCGGGACATCATTTTGAAAACCCCTCTAGAACTTTTTCATTACCTTTTATTAATTTTAACATGCCATGATCGTCTTTTTTGTTAGGGCTATAACTTGATTAAGTCCTAGTTAAGTAAAACATTGCGATAACTGTCATGGCATCTACCGACACCGCTAACAGCTCGACTAACTATACGAGCAACTATTCGACTGTGGAATATTGATTATGGTAACTACAAAAAGACTAAAGCTCATTATCCTTTCAGTCATCCCAGCGCTTGCCCTCATTCTA
>Ga0208414_1001586_pt1 | contig 16840 bp, 10 predicted proteins | sample AntAceMetag02UKE_FD_184770 | JGI IMG/M metagenome (GOLD analysis project Ga0208414, IMG submission 184770) | Saline lake microbial communities from Ace Lake, Antarctica - Antarctic Ace Lake Metagenome 02UKE (SPAdes) (version 2) | ecosystem: Environmental > Aquatic > Non-marine Saline and... | reverse complement strand
CGTGTCTCGACCCACGCGTCACTCAATCTCCCAGTGCTCCGCCACCCCTCTTAGTACCCGAGGTTATACTGCCGTGTAGTTTACTTTATGATACGAGTCGACCACGTCCAAGTTGCACGCTTACGTTTTTGAATCCATTCGTTACCAAATTGGAGAGGATGTCACTTGGCCAAAGTTCCTTGAATTCTGAAAACCTTAACTTTGGCTTCAATGTCTCTTCCTTTATCATCTTAGAACGGTGCCTTGATTCCCAGTTCCTCACAAAACCCCGCGATGACTTTGTCCGTCTCGCCCATCTCTTTTTCCAAAGCCACCAGCTTTCCTGACACCTCCGCCAGATCGACCGGCTCCTCTTCTTCAAAGGTATCGACGTAGCGCGGGATGTTGAGGTTGTAGTCGTTCTCCTCGACCTCGCTCAGCTCGGCGACGTGGCTGAATTTCTCGATGCTTTCCCGTTTCCGGTAGGTGCTGACAATCCGCTCGATGTCTTCGGGCATCATGGTGTTCTCCTTGCCCTCTTTGGTGAACCCTTGGCTGGCGTCGATGAAGAGGATGTCGTCGGAGTTTTCCCGTCCCTTCTTCATCACCAGGATACAGGTCGGGATCGGCGTGCCGTAGAAGATATTGGCAGGCAGGCCGATGACGGCATCGAGGTAGTTGCAATCCTCGATGAGGTATTTCCTGATGTGACCCTCCGCCGCGCCCCGGAAGAGCACGCCGTGCGGCAGGACGCAGGCCATCGTGCCGCCGTGGTCGAGGTGATGCACCATGTGCTGGACGAAGGCGAAGTCCGCCTTAGTCTTGGGAGCGAGTTTCCCGTAGGCGCTGAAGCGGTCGTCATTCTCATGGATGGCGCTGGCCGACCACTTGGCCGAGAACGGAGGATTGGCGACGATGGCATCGAAGCGGAGGTCGGCGTGCTCGGGCGCGGGATGCTCCAGGGTGTCCTCGTTCCTCAGGTCAAAACGCTGATAGTGAACACCGTGCAGGATCATGTTCATCCGTGCCAGGTTGTAGGTGGTCGGGTTCATCTCCTGACCGTAGAACTTCCCGACATCCTTGCTCTCCTTCGCCACCCGCAAGAGCAGCGAGGCCGAGCCGCAAGTGGGGTCATAGGCACTCTTGAGCTTCTTCTTCCCGGTGGTGACGATCTTGGCGAGAATGGTGCTGACCTCCTGCGGAGTGTAGAACTCGCCCGCCTTCTTCCCCGCGCCACTGGCGAACTGGCCGATGAGGTATTCGTAGGCATCGCCCAGCACGTCGGCCTCGGTGTCGTGGAGCCGGAAGTCGATCTTGTCCAGGTGGACGAGCACCTTGGCGATGAGTTCGTTCTTCTGGTTCTCGGTTTTCCCCAGCTTGGACGAGCCGAGATCGAGATCCTCGAACAGTCCCTCGAAGTCTTCCTCGCTATCGTGTCCCATCGTGCTGGACTCAATGTGCTTCAGGACGGCGGTGAGTTCCTCCAGGATGAAGTTGTCCGCCTTCCGCGAACCCTTTTCCGCGATCTTGTGGAAGAGTTCGGAGGGCTTGAGGAAGTAGCCCAGCCGCCCGACGGATTCCTCCTGAATGGCGGTGAGCATTTCCTGCCCGTCCGCGCTGGCCTCATCGATGGCGTCGAACTGGATCCCGTCGTGCTTCAGAATCTCATCCGCGAAGAGGTGCATCCGCTCGGAGAGATACTTGTAGAAGATGAAGCCGAGGATGTAGTCCCGAAACTCATCAGCCCCCATCTTCCCCCGCAGAGTGTTGGCGATGTTCCAGAGTTGGGATTGGAGGGCTTTCTTGTGGTCTTCGGACATAGGATAACTTGGGAGTGTTTAACGTAAAGGGGTGATCTACGACGCCTTCCAAGGAGGCTGTAGCTTGGGTAAACGAGCGTCGGGGTTACTACGCCCCAAGTTGAAGTGAATTATCTTTAATTTAGCCGGTTTCCCCGACTTCGACTCCGGCGGTAAGGACTTTGGTCTCTCCTGGGCAGCTACATTCAGAATCAGCTTCGAGATTACCTCCCTGTTGTCTGAGTCTGCCGAAGAGTCTTTCATACAGAACAACTTCTGACCTCAAATGCCCATACCTAGCAAGTGCGAGATTAGGCAATCTACCGGCAACCCAGACAGACTATCTATTTCAAGTGGGCCAGTTTGGGGAACCCGAGCAGATCCTCATGGCACACATGACTGCGGATCTCTTTTTCTCGAGTTGTTCTTCGAATCACTTACCCCACTGGGAACGATAGTAGAGGCAGGCAATGATGGTAAGATCGAACGAATCCCAAGGGACCTAAACTGGACAGTCTACAAGGAGGCGGAAACAGAGCATGGGCGATTTTTAAGTCGAAAAATTAAGTTGAAGGAACACCAGCAGCGGGCGGCAGAATTGCTGGGCTCTGTCCTGCGTCAAAAGCCGCAATATTAGCGGCAAGTATTTGATGCTCCGTCGCCATACTCATTACGAGCAGGCGTTCGAACAAATGGCCGACATCGGAGCGATTTCCGGTCGTTATCGGAAGGATAGTAAGAACATCATCTAAACCATAGAATCCCCAGCGATCAGCCCCGACATCCACTAAGGCCCAGCGCAAGTAGCGCGCAGTCAGATCAGGCGCGGTTGCGGCGAGCCCTACCTGTTTGATTTCATAGATCACATCCAAACGCTCGATGTGATGCGATGGAGCTTGCATCAATGAGTCGAGCACCTCGCCACCGATTACAGAGAATGCTATCGGCCAGTGGAGAAATTCAAAAAATTCGTGTTGAGCGTCCGCCCGGACGGGATCGCCAAAGGTGCCCCGCCGGAAGCCGAGCAGATAATCTCGCGCCCAGGAAACCCACACACGCCGCTGTTGAGTTTCGTTTCCTCCGCGCACGTTGCGCGCCACCTCTGTCACCCACCAAGCCCGCTGCTTGGGGGGGGCGGTGCGTAGCATGCCAAGAAGCCATTCGAGTGTGTCGTTTGGCGCAGCAATACTGGATGCGATTGCGGCGAGGTAACTGAGAAAACGGTTGCTAGTCTCGTCGTCCGCTTCGAGCAAGTAGGCGTGGTTATCGGTGAATAGAGGAGGCAGCTCCTGCGCCAACTCCAACGAAAGGTTGCCGTAAGATAACCAGGAGGACCACAAGCACCGAGCTTGTTCGGCGTCGTTAGTGAAGTGGAAACGAGGATACAAGACGGTGCGCGTCCAATCTGGAAACGCGTAACGGACAAAACGGAGCTGTTGGCCGAAAATGGATAGCGCCATCAGTCGGTAATCGTCGTCACGAGACAGCAAATCTGCCACCAAGGGCTTAAGTTCATCGGGCCATTCATAGGGACTAGAGGAGTTGTCCCGTCGGAGTTGCCTGACGGAAGAAAGCCAGAACTCCACGACTTGGCCCATCGGGTGATTCATGGCGCGGCTATGGGCGTTTGACGCGGGTTTCTTTTCCAGAATACCATCCGGTTTAGGGCCACATGCCCCCCACAGCGCTACGGACCAAGCGGTGAGTGCCGCCCACTCATCTGCGCTAAGAGGCGAGTCGAGCCGGTTGTCGGCGAGTCCGAGTAGACGACTGCTCCATGAACGGTAGCTCTCGAAATTCCACAGCGCGGGGTTGATGGTGGGGAACAACTCCAAAAGGAACCAGCGACGAAAATTAACGTCCGCGCTCAACCATGGACAATTCCACCCCAATTGAGCCCATAATTCCGCACCGTCAGCTCGTTGAGCTAAGGCGACGACAAGCCCTTTCGACCACTCCACGTCGTCCTTAGCCGCTTTAACGGTGGCGGAAAAAAAGCCTTCCCGCGTATCGGCGTCCCAGCCTTGTTTGCGCTTAAATCCTATAATCTCGTCGAGTTGGTCGCCCGCAGGACGTTTGAGGATTTCAGAAGAGGGAACGGGAGATTGATTCATTTCGCGAGCCTCACCTTCCAGCCAGTTGTCTTCGGGTTCAGCCTGTGGTAGCGGTAGTATCGAGAGGCCTACACGCTGGAAAACTGCGGCGATCTCGGTATCAGCGGGATAAGCGAGCACCAGACGATTGAGAAACGTATCTCGAATCCGCGTAACTGACTCGGAAACTTCCTCAGCACTCATGTCGGCGCGATGCTCGAACTGAGGAATCGCCGACACCACGTCGAGAATAGCGTTTTTGTCCGCGGTGGACCATGTGCCATAAATCGCGGTTACGAGCGCATAGGGGTCGTGTTGCAATTGCCAACACGCGGGATAAATCAGTCCCTCCCTCAATATAATCGCGGCCTTGCGCGAGGGACTGAGTCGGCGATCTTCGCGGAGTGCCAGATAGCCGAGACGCCGCCAAAGCAAACGTTCGGCGCTCAACCAAATCAGAATCTGATGCTCGTCGATACCTTCTGATGCTTCTGATTGCTCCTTGATCAGTTGGCAGAGCATGTCAGCCACGAAAGCTTCGGAGGACGTGGGATCGTATTTGTTCCGCGGCTCATCCACGACAATGCGAAATCCTGCCAAGGGATCCCACTGGTGATCTCGGGGGCCAAAAGCGGCATAGAGTTCATCCACGTTTTCACCCAAGACTCGGAACAACCGGATGCGATGTTCTGGTTGGCCGCGCATGGTGGCAAATGCAGCCCAAACCTCCTTAAGGCTAGAGAGGTCGCCGATAAGAGCAGCTCGGGCGCTCCATTGGTCCTTAGCATCGAGATACATTAGCGGCTGTTTCCATTCGACACGGACCTGAAGCAGGCGGGCGAAAAGCCCAATGGCGTGGTCGTGCAATCCGTGTCCCGCAAGATGCACAATGAGACGTCCTAAAAAAAAGGCGTCGTGATTGCGTAAATTCCAGCAACTGTGGCGCAGGGAAACAAGCCAGTGGTCCAAGTGCGGAGAATCCCAAAGCGGGTCGTTCTCTTTAATCGAAGTAATGTGTCCGATGCACTCCTGCCACACATCAGGACCAAGTCGGCCGCCAAGCTTGGCAAACAGCTCCAACGCGGCCGGAACCGGATGCGTCAATAGACGTCTTAAGGCCCACCGCACTAGTTTAACTTTTGGAGGAATCGGATGAGTGGCACACGCCTGCTGCTCGGCGAATGAACCCAATAGTTTGGCTTCCAGTGCCCAAGCCACCCAACGCAGGTCCTTGGCGGCATCCAGAAACCAAACGATCTTATCGGGATCGCTCAGCATCCGACGAAGAAAGTCTGCATCGTCGAGTGAGAGCCTGAACCCGGAAATCGAGGATGCGTCGTTGGACGGCTCCAACGTAGATTCTCCGCCCACAGTAACGGCGGGAGCTTCAGTGCGCTCGATAATCGAACGCACCCGCGCCATTTCATCGGAAGGTTTTAGACGCAAGAGTTTCAACCAACGCTGCACCCCTTGCTCCAATTCCGAATGATCCGCTGGAGCGTCAGGGTGGGATGGTGGCTGCCCATAGGGAATGGGCGTTACATGAATCCGATTCCACCTTTGTTCTCCTCCACGCAGTTGAAACGCGTGGCGTTTCGCCTCACCATGCTGCGAGAGACCCTTGGCCAAATACGTCAGCAATACGTCACCATGACTATAGCCAACGAAGAGGACGTTGAACTTAGCATAGAGGCCTTGGAGAAAAGTCCGAGCCCATCCTTCGGAAAGATAGGCGCGACCAAAGTCGGCATCGGTAAGGACTAGCCGATCAGGCCGGTCACTCACGCACCCGTGCAAATAGACCAATCCGTGAAAATCGTGACCTAGCGGCAGAGCAGGAGCCCGATAGGTGGGAATTTTTAGGCCAAGCTTATCCGCCGCAGCACTGAAATGCGGATCAAAGTTGGTAGTTACGATACGAACGTGCTCCGGCTTTTGAAAGAGCTGAAGCAGGTGCTCATGAATCGGGTTATGTCCCGGTGAAGCCGCGATGATCTCGCGGGTAATACCATGAACGTCACCGCCCTGAACTTTCCAATCGCCCAGTTGGACATCGAAATCCAATGGCCGCTCCGGGGCGATTTTAGCGAGGCGCATGCGAATTTTTTCGGTTAGTCCGCCAAACGAAGGCAAATCCGACCGACCTCCGCAGGACACGCCTGCACCAGCGAATATCACCAGTTCGCCAGTCTCCAACGCGGCGACGATCTCATCGGGAATATCTAGGGGATGGCAATACATGTGGCAGTTATGCCATTACTTCCCGCTGGGAGTGGTCGGGTTACGCAAACTGGACCACTTAAACAGTTAGTCTGGTTGGGTTGATAAGTGGTTGAGGGAGTAGAGTAAGTCAAGTGGTGGGCCCGCGGTCGCACCAACGAGCCCGGACGAAGCGAAACCCAGCTCGTTGATCGACTCTAGGAAAGACAGCAAGGTTTGAGATTGAGAGGGCAACATCGTGCCCAAGTTGGGCGCACGCACTAGGTCATGAGAACACGTTCCAGGCTACCGCCGAGAAGCAACAAAGAACCAGGGTTAGACTAGGAACAAGACTGATCATGACCCCGAGTATTATGACGAGAACGGAAAGACGGAGGGTTAACCTCGAGACTTCCTTAATTAATTTAGATTTTAGGAGGCTTTCCTCATATTATTCTATTATATGTTGTGAGCAGCAGTATGACCTTTCCCCTTTTTGAGAAACCGAACCCCACTAGGGGCCCGGCAATTAGGCCGCTGCTCATTGGCATATACACTCAGCCTGAGTAATTTTATATCCCTGCCCTTAAAAAAGCTTAATTTTTCACCGCCACCGCTGCACACCAAAGAAATGCTGAACGAAATCGGGCCACTCACTCGACCTCATAAACCTCAACCAACAATTCACGGTTTAGGTGGACTAGTTTGAGTAACCCAACAAAGGAAAACGCGGCGAGCGAAAGTTTACGAGCGCGGCTCTCGACGCACTTGTCGGCCCGCCTTTCATTCCGATTTAGCTACCTTGCCCACCAGTTGGCATTGAACTGCTCTGGTGTGATCGAACCGGTGAGCAAAGCAAATAGAGCAACGACCTTCTGCCAATCAAGTCCTTGGGGATCGATCGTAGATCTAATCTGCTCACCTATCCTCTCCGCACGTTCGAACTCAGTCGTAGCCTCTGCAATGGCTATCGATCCCGGGAGCGAAGAAACCCGACCATCGCGACCAACGCCAACATACAATGCATTCTGCTTCCGCTGATCGACCGCAGCCTTGGCGACATTATCGACCTTTGAGTCGATCGGACGATCTCCGGAATCAATCCACCAGCGCTCACGCTCCCGCGGAATCCGCTCGTGACAGATCACATGAATTGCATCCAGCACGTCAGGTGGAAAGATCGGATTGGCCTCGCCTTTCTGATTCGGGTCCATCCGCTTCAGAAACTCGTCTGTGTCTGGGCACAGATAGTCCAAGATATACGACACAAGTTGCTTGCACACGTGCTCACGAAGGACCGTCCTGACTCCGTGTGTCCACGGAACCGCACCAAAATCCACGAGGCTCAAGATTAACGCCTTTGCGTACTCCTCTTGCGCGAGGATCGCCAATGCGAACGCCGTGGGTGGGCGTTCGTAGTCGAGCATCGTCCTCGCGTCGTCCGTCAATCGATTTCCGTTTGCGATTGATTCAGCGATGGTCGACTTGAGTTCGTCATTCTTCATGCTGCCTTGCCGAACGTCAAAGTGATACGCGGCCGTCGGGAGCGGCGCGATCAGCGGGCGTTGCATCCACTCTCAGGGTTTCAGGAGTCAGGCTGTCGGCTTCGCGACATCCTAACTCTCAGGGTTGAACTAAATCGCAGTCGAATACGGACTGGCGGTCACACGCGGTGACCGCGTGGCGGCGCGTGGGCGGGCGTCGCGAAAAGGTGCGGGCTGGACGAGAAAATTACCGGAATGAGGCGATTACACGCGATCAATCACAGTTGGTCAGGGAATCGTCAGGCGAGATTGACGCAGTGGTGCGGGGGTTGACGGGATGCACCGTCACCGGCGTTCGGATACGCCGTAAATACAAAACGCATAAGGCGTAGGCACCACCGCACAACGGTGCTTGGGCTTGTTCATCAGGAGTCAGGCTGTCGGCTTCGCGACATCCTAACTCTCAGGGTTATGCTTTTCCCCTATAAAGCTAATATTTGGATTTCGATCATAATCGATCAGTTCTATCTGCCATCCATCTATCCATTCACTCTTGTCTCTCTGACCAATGATGCTCGCGTATTTCGCTAGGTTACAACCAGAGAAATCCCTCTTTGAGTATACTGAATGACTAGCCTGCTCAAATGTATTGTAGTTCATGATCTCGAAATCCGAATCTAAGCTATATTCTCTGCTTAGTGCATACACCCGGCTATCAACACCAACGAAGAAACTAGATGGACTGAGCGGATACATCAGGCCAAGTATTCTCTCCGGGACCTCTGAACTACCTAGAAGGATTGATGGGCTGTCACAGGTAAGTAATTTGTGGCTTTCTGGCATGCGAATTACCCGAAAATCCCAGTGCCTCCAGATAATGTTCTTCACCTCTTCATCGGAATCCACATCGCCAGAACCCAAAATCAGCTGCTTCTTAAAAATCTCTGTCCGCTTCAAATAGTACTCAAATTCTTCGTTTCCGGGAGATGTGGCGGATCTGTGATTTCTAATATAGAGGTCCATACCGAATACAAATAGGGCAAAGAAGTCTTGTTTCGATAGCTCTATGTTTCCAGTGAGTTTTCTAGCTATCTCGGCAAATCGATCTTCAATGTTCTGAAAGTACCTTTCACAGATACTTTTACTCTCCTTCGAATAGAAATACGGCTTTTGGCATTGATCCCTGAGAGATGCCAAACAGCAGGATTCCTTGCCTATTCTCCAGGTGTGCTTTTTTCCTCCTGCTTCTTCGCATCCGGCAGCCCACTGACGAAGGTAAACCTGAGGAAGGTAATGCTGCTTTTTATTTGTAGGCATAACGATTCAGCTCAGAGGCGGAGGCCGCGCAGCGATCGGAGTTTTCTGCGGCGACTGGTTGGGTACTTCATTTTCCTGAGTAGATTGTGGTCTCTCCCGTCGCGTCGTCGATACCAACCGTAAAGAAACCACCTGGAAATGCAGGTATATGGTGGTGGTCTGAGTTACGAGAACTGAGCCATTGAGAGAGGCAATCCGCGGAGATCATTCCACCTCGTAGACTTCTACCAACGACTAACGGTTTAATTGGGTCGGCTTGGGAAACCCGAGCACCTTCTAAAAATGGAATACAAACTCACATCAAAGGACATCGAGACAATCGCGCTTCGAGTCGTCCAAGAAATCGGAGTCCGCTTCGCAACGCCAAGGATGCCAGAAGCTCCTTCACCACGTGCGCCGGCTCCGTCCATTCAGGTGGCGCCTCCAAAACTGACCTACACCCTCAAGGAACTCGCTGAAGAACTGGGCGTATCCAAAGTCAGTGTATATCGCCTAGTAGACCGAGGTCTCATCAAGTCACTCCCCTACCTTCGCCGAAAGATCTTCACCCGTGCAGAGGTCGAACGGTTTCTGCGAGATGGGGCCGATCACCAAAAACTGAGCCATTGAGAAAGGCAGTCTGGAAATCCCCAAAAAACTTCGACTGGAAATGTAGTATCATCATGGATGTATTTACCCCTCCGTTTGACTCCTCCGGCACCTTCAGTTGTAACAAACTGGCAGCTCAAATGCCTGTAGTGAAACCGTCACTCGTGCCCAATTGCACGCGATACTGACCTGTTCGCATGGAACCCTCGCGGACGTTGTAGAGCTCGATGACCCTTAGAAGTTCGGACAGACCTATTTGGGCATCATGATTGGAATCGGCCGAGTGGAACCGGGAGAGACTAGTCGATTCACTATTAGGATTCGTAGCAAAACCGTCTACCGATCCATCCTGCACCTGATATCGCCCTGTCCGGGTTGTGCCAAATCGGGTGTTATAGATTTCGATGACCCGTAACAACTCACTGAGGCTCAGTTTAAAGTCCCCGTTTACATCAGCCGAGTGGAACGTAGAAAAGGGAATCGATAGAGGATCCGGATCAACCAGAATTTGGGATTCCTCACCATTCTTCTGGAGAGTAACCATCGCGACGATTGATTTCGTGCCGGAAGCATTCGCAGGCACGTTCACATAGTAGTGAAAGTCCAATTGCGGTGGTGTTAAAGAGGACCAAGTCCATTCGATTAACCCAGTGTCACCGGTAGTTGGGCTCGTCGAAGACACCTCACCACCTCCAGAATTGAAGCTCCAACCATCCGGTAGTAGGACAGACCAAAGAACGCTCGATGGGGATCCGGAAAAAGTAAGACTATTGTCGGTTCGTAAGCGCATACCCGGCGTGTAGCCTGCACTCGAGAATGAGTGATTGGCCAATTGATTGACGACGGTGAGTGTAGCGGAAGCAGATAGAACACTGCCTCCTGTATTTGTGACCCTCACGGCGTAGTTACCCGCGTCCGACGATGTCACATTTGATATTGTCCAAGTGCTGGAGGCGACTGAGGCAGAGTTTCCGTCCGGATAGATGTTTTCGCCGTCTTTCATCCATTGGTAGCTGAGAATACCGGTCCCGGTTGCTTGAACCTCAAAATACGCATCTGCGCCGACTACCCTAATCTGCGAAGAAGGTTGAGTGATAATTTCAGGCGCGGTGGTCGATACGATAACCGGAATTTGGCCTTCTACAAAACTTCCGTTGGAATCTGTAGCTCGAATGGTAATGGAGCTACTTCCTTGATTTCCTGGCGTTAGCGTGAGTTGAGACCCCGATAATGAGGCACCTACAACGGCTGCATTCGAACTGGAAATTGTGAAGGTTATCGCCGCATTGCTAGATCCAATCGTTGGATACAGTGGAATTTCCTCAACGCCGTAAATTGTAGCCAAGTTTCCAAGAGTCACACTGCCTCCGACATAATTGTAGAGTGGCATTTCATTGAAAAAGCTCGAAACGTTGTAGATTGGCAGATCCGAGATGCGGTCGACGACATCAAGCCCCAGTCCTAGCACTCGCCCGATGACCGTGTATCCTTCCGCCCCTGTCCCCAATGGTTTTAGAGTCTCCGAATTGTCGACGGTGTTGATAAACCACTGACTGTCTGCGCTGTTGGGATCACTGCTTCGAGCCATGGCAAGAGTTCCCCGATGGTTTGGAACTTTATACTCCAAAGGAACTGTGGCTAGAGGCGCAATTGCAGGGAGGTTAAATTCTGATCGGTATCCTCCGCCCTGAATAATAAAATTTGGAACAGAGCGATGAATGAATGTGTTGGAATAGAGGCCTGCCTCCACGTGGTTTAAAAAATTGGTTACGTTGAGCGGAGCATCGTTGCCGTATAGCTCGACATTGAATTTCCCCAAGACGGTATCAAATTGGATGATCGTTCCCACTACGTTTGAAAAAGCAAAGTAGCTCGATAGATCGACATGAGTGCTGCTGCCAGTGGGTGTCAGGTCGATCGTTGGAAGTGATTGAATAAGTCTAGGAGTCGTGGAAATTACAGTAAGACTCGCGGCACTACTGAAAGTAGATCCGACTTCGTTTAGGATGGAAACGATGTAGCTTGCAGAGTCATCTCCTCCTGTCGTCGGGATGGAAAACACGCGTGAAGTTGCTCCAGCTATCTCGACCCCATTCTTCCGCCATTGGTAGGTCACCGCAGTGGAACTCTCGACCTCAACGCTGAATGAAGCACTTGAACCCAGAACAACGTTTTGCGATCTTGGTTGGGTGAGTATCACTGGTGGAGTGTTGATGGTGAGTTCCGCCGCATTACTAGAGTCAACACCGGCCGCGTTTGATACTCTCACTGAGTAACTTCCTTCGTCCGCGGTTGAGACACTGGCGAGATTAAGTGTCGCGGAAGTTTTCCCGTCTAAGTCGTTTCCATCCTTCGACCATTGATAAGAAAATGGAGCGGTGCCGGAAGCGACTACTGTCATCGAAACATCTGCACCGAGGTTGGCTGTTTGGTCGGCGGGATGTTCGGTGATGTTTGGAGCATAGGGCGCTTGGATTGCGAGCGCCAATGCGGCAGAAGCATCCAACATCCCGCCCGAACTTACTTTCCCCGCTAGAGCAGGCACGGATCTTACGGAATAGAGAATTATTGATTTTACCTGCGCCGCCGTCAGGTCGGGACGTTGCGACATGAGTAGGGCGGCGACTCCTGCAACCATCGGAGCAGAGAACGAAGTCCCGTCAGTGATCTGTGTCGCCGCGTCATCTTGATTCAACGGATCAACGGCGGTGATCTCGATATTTCCAATTCCAACTCCGGCCCCCTCATTTTGATCATCGGTAAGCAACCGGAATCTAAAGAACGCCGAGGTTAGGTCGAAGTCCGATATATCAATTTGCTGAGTAGAAAAACCGTTATTGGATCCCGAATAGTAGCGGTAGATTTCCCAATAAACCCCATCCAGAGATAGTTCCACCAATAGGTAGTCATCTGCTAGGGATAAAAGTGAATCGAATTGCAGTCGGGAACCAACAAAATCCTGCAAGTCGACCATCGGTGACTGGACCCACGTATTAGCGTTGGGAAGGTAGGTGGGATAAGCCAACTCATGGTCCGCAAGAAATTGAATACCTGAAAACGATTCAATCAGCCAACTGTCAGTTGATAGGTTTCCCGCCCCCTCTCCTACGGTCCAGCCAGTAGCGCCCGCCTGAAAGTATTCTTCGAACACGACCTGCCGCGTAATATCTGCGCCGTAGATTTCCGTCCCTGGTGCCGCGAGATCAACGGCGTTGACGCCAAAATTCGAAAAGCGAGCTAAGCCCCCAGATCGATCTTGGGCGGCGACAGAGATTAGACTCGGGACATCGTATGCCGCCGGATAGAATGGGGCAGAATCTATATTGTCTCCCATTCCGTCATTTCCTCCGTTTCCGGCCGCAGCAACAATCAACACATTGTTCTGGCTCAACAATCTGAGGACCAATAGCTCGGTTTCACTGAATGTAGATCCGCCAAAACTTACATTGACTACGTCAATTCCCATCAGACCGGCATATTCCAACGCCAACGCAAGATCGGAGACTCTTGCGAAATTGGGCGCTCCACCTTGTCCAAATTGATTCGTAATACGAAGTGGAAGAATCAAAGCCGTCGGACAGATGCCGGTTCCGTTGATTCCATTATCCACTCCCCCAGCGATGATGCTGGCAACCAAGGTGCCATGCCCGTTTTCATCAATGGGCAAAGCATTATTGGCGTAAAAATCGTAACCGAAAGAGTCATCGATCAGAAAATTATTGTCGTCGTCGACTCCTTCAATGCCATCCAACTCCGCAGTATTTAGGAATAAGTTCCCGACAAGATCAGGGTGGAGCAGCGACAAACCGGAATCTATTACCGCGACATTCACCGATGTGGTTCCAGTGAATTGAGCCATGGCCTCAGGCCAGTTGATATCAATATCTGCAGGACCGACCCAGTTATTTACCACCTGCCCGGTGTTGTTGAGAGACCACTGGAGCGGGTAGTCCGGATCCGAAACCGCAGCCTGATGGCGAAAGTAATTGGGTTCAGCGAAGTCGATAATCGGTATGACTGCGTAGCGCGCCACTATGGCCTCAACATCTGCTCCGTTCGGCAATCGATAGAGACGGACACGGATGCTGCGAATCTCCCTGACCAGAATCAGCTCTTCTCTCTGCTCGAATTCGGTTCGCTCGGCCACGGTCGACTCAGATTTGAATCGAATCAAAACATCTCTGGAGTCGAAATCATCAGAGGCGCAAACTTCAGTAGCCCCAAAAAGCGTCCCGATAAAAACCGTCAGGATGGCTAGGAATTGTTGCTTCAATTTTATTGCGATGGGGTTAATTGATCGGGCCGGAGTATGTGTGACTGGGCAGTCTCTTGTTTAATAGGTTTTTGGTGGAGTAGAGTAGTGAATTACTTCAGTTCGTATATCTCTATGATTGCTTCACCTACGCCCCCATCGGCTCCGGAGGCTTGAACCGTGTAGGCTCCCGGCGGAATTTCAGCCACCAAAGCCGCGTCTTTACTGCCACTGGGTAGTAGGAACGCCCCCGCTTCCGAAAAAGTAGATGTGAGAGACGACGACCAATTGTCGTTCTCAAAAATCTTAGAATTACTGGAATTGAAGACTTCAACTTTCGGATCCGCGAGAACGTCAGTTAAACCAAAATCTGCAAGGGTTGGACCAACCGCACGAATCAAAACCCGCATCGGAATAGTTCCCTTTATAACGAACCCGGCGATGAGGATGTCAGATCCAGTCCCTACTTTGTTTCTTGCCGAAACATTGACCAAACGCGGCGAAGACTCCCCCGACAAATCGTAGGCTTCGACGAGGACGGTTCCACCATCTCCATTTCCACCTACACGAACCGTGAAAGGACCGTCCAATTGTTGAACTAGTGCAGAGTCTTTGGACCCGATTTCGAAGGAATAAGCCCCTACTGTGGTGAAAGAGTTTCCCAGAGCACTATTCCAGTCATCGTTGGCTGCTTTTAACACTTGGTCTGAGCCAAACAAATCCATTTTGGGATCGGGCATTCCACTTAAAGAGAATTGATTCAATGCAGGACCACCGGCGCGCATCAAAATATTCTTCGAACCACCCTGAACTACCGCACCAACAACCAAGTTCTGACCGGATGTTAATGAAGTGCGAACTGACAAGTTGGAGAGAATGGATCTGGTATCGACGACATTGACCGTTAATACCGCGACGTTGCTTGTTGCGCTACCCGCTGAATTCGCAACTTCAGCGCTATAATCCCCAGCGTCAGATTCATTAGCGGAATCAATCGTGTATGTTGGATTATTGGCTCCAAATATTGGCGTGGCTCCCAAAAACCATTGATACTTAAGTTCGGTAGAGCCGTTAGCTGAGACTGATAAGGAAACTGGATCGCCGACGTTCACGGTCGAGCTAGTAGGATTGGCTGTAATACTGGGACCTATGACCGTTACTCCAAACGTTTGGCGTTGGGTGAAGTTACCAAAATGCACAGTCGAATACGCACTTCCGTTCCATTCAGCTAGGACGAAAACCAAATTATAGTTTCCGTCCGGTGGTTGTAACAGGGCAGTAACCTCCAGAATATTCGAAATATTAAATCCACCATTCAGCGTCCCGATCGATTTCTCTGCAATTTTGAAGCCGTTTAGCGTGCCTGAGGAATACACCGATTGCGTTGCCCAAATTTGGACAGCGAGTGTGCCACTGACTGATCCGAGGGTTCGGTAGTTCGTGACCTTGTCTACTCCTAACGTAATAACAGACCCTTCGAAGCTGTAGGAGTAGTCTCCGCTCATCAGAATGGCGTTTGACGGGATTGGAGGCGACCCAAGGTTGTTTAGATAATTTATCAGAACGTCCGGATCAATGCGGGGGAAAAGAAATAGATTCTTTGTCAGATACGCTTGAGCCGTTCCGAGGGAATTGTAGAGAATCGGTGGACTTGTCGCAAATGCATTGTATGCACTGTATTGCGAAAAAGCACTGCCGTATTGGGAGAAACTATTTCGGATACTGAAGGAAGAAAACGAGCTTCCATAGGTCCCGAATTGGTTAGTTATTGAATCAGCTTCAAAATTGCTCGCCGAAGCTTTCCCAAGATAAGTAGATCCAAAATCTTGTGAGTAGATGAATGAGTTCAGGTATTGCGACTGTCCTTTAACACCGGAAGTAAATACTCCCAACAAAATCACTACTCCGACTACATGTATAACGGATCGGATTCTGACTTGTTCAAAACTCATAAGGACTTTGGGCATTTCAGGCTGGGTTGAATCCACCCCTATGAAATTCGAGGTTAAAAGGCGATTCTGTAATTCCAAATAGGGTATTTAATTCACGGATATAGGTAATATACCCTAGATAAATAAGGCATTTACGATCGAATCTCTTCTTGCATCGAGAAACCCGTGACTATCGGGCGACCGATGCCGTGCGAAGAATCGGATATTACCGCAAGTAATCAAAGGGTCACCAATAAGTCCCTCGCCTCTGAGTCCCGCCCAACTCGCGTTGCCCTTCCAGGTTTCCAGCCTACTCCTTTCAATGCCTCAATTTTCGAAACCTCGACTACCTCCTTCGTCTGGAATGACTTTCCCACTAATCGTTTCGAATGGTTTGAGCACACCCACCCAATAATATCCGCTTATCTCATGCGTGCACTTTATCCCATCATTGTTCTATTTGCCTCAGTCTCAGTAAGCGGAGAAACCAACGTTTACGAACGCCATGCACGTGAGCAGGCCAATCGAATCAAACGCGCAAACCTCGTTGAGGAAATTGCCGAAAAAGTAGCCGACGAGATCGATTACCGCAATGGCCAGTCACGGCGGCAGTCTTATGGCATCTATGACGACATCATGGCAGGTCGTCGCGAGAATTTCCGGCAAGGCTACGAAGAAGAGAGGCAGCGAATCATCGAGGCAGAGAACGCTAGCACTGAATCTGCCGCTCCCGCCCTCTATCCTCTTCGGCCGACATCGCCCCGCGTGGGAAAGCACACATAAGCCGGTTAAGCGCATATCCACTATCACTCGCACTCCTTATCTCTATCCTCTTAGCCCTACGGCTTCTACCGCGGCAAACGGCCCCAAGCCCGTCGTCCGTTTGCCCCCAGCAACTTGGTTCAGTAAATCCGACCCTCGCCACATCAAGGTGATGCTGGTGAATAGGAAACGCCAAAACTCAGGCACTTGGCGCGAACTCGGCTATATCTGGCCCGTTCCCGAAAAACTAGAGAACATTCCCGATCTTTAGAATCAGGACTTTCGTCGAAATCACACCAAGGTTACTCGTTGATCAATCTCACAAAAACGGACAAACTCTCTCCCTGTTGGGTCTCGTTTAGCTTTAGGGGATAGGGGTATTGTGAAGAAAATCGATTGCCATTTCATTGCCCGTCCCCCCTTGGTTCCGGTTCGT
>Ga0208414_1001581_pt1 | contig 16867 bp, 7 predicted proteins | sample AntAceMetag02UKE_FD_184770 | JGI IMG/M metagenome (GOLD analysis project Ga0208414, IMG submission 184770) | Saline lake microbial communities from Ace Lake, Antarctica - Antarctic Ace Lake Metagenome 02UKE (SPAdes) (version 2) | ecosystem: Environmental > Aquatic > Non-marine Saline and Alkaline... | reverse complement strand
TACTGTGTCGGTCGCTGCAACTAACTTAGATGTCAGTGATAATATTATTACACTAAATTTTGGAGAAACTGGCTCGGGCGTAACGTTAGGATATTCTGGTATTCAAGTTGATAGAGGAGATTTATCTCCGGCATCATTATTATATGATGAATCGTTGTCAGCTTGGATTTTTGCAAATAATGCTTCTCCTGGACCATTTAATTATACTAATAGTAATATTAAAATTTCTAATATTTTAACAAGTAGCACATTGAGAAATACTAATTTTCCGTTAGAAAATAGATACGGAGACTTAACATTAATTGGTGAAGGCACCGGAGTAGTTTCGGTATTTGGTACTACTACTTACGAAGAAAATGTAACACATGACGACGATATTCCTAATAAAAAATATGTTGATGATTCAATTTTAAACAATCCTACATTTCAAATTGTTGCACCTCAATCGCAAGATACTAGTGTTATTATCTCGGATAAACAGATTAGTCCTAACATATCAACTCAAGCTGGGTCGTTAGCGTATTTTACCGATCAAACAGGCTACTCTACATTTGGCGAAAGTGCTGTTTCTATTGTGATCGATTCACAGTTGATAGGACAATTTTTTACAAATCGACTAGAAGTAGGTGGACTAGAGTTAGGGAACGGTAACGAACAAAATGAAATTACAACAAAAGCAGGCATAACCAACAGCAACATTTATATTCGCACACAGGGTACCGGAAAATTACAAACAAATTATGCAGTACAATTAGAACGAATAGGAACAACGCCGGCTTATGTTTCTGATAATGTGCTGCTGTATGCTGCTCAACCCGATATTGGGTCTACTGGTATTTGGTTCATGAATGACAGTATAGAGACTGCAAAAAGAAACGGCGAATTGATAAGCAAAAATAAAGCACTAGTTTTTAGTATGCTATTTTAAGAGATAATTATGATTAGAAATTACGAAACCCCCGAAGGAACTTTATCGTTAGTTGATTCATTATCAGTAACTTCTCCTGTAAAAGTTTTTACAAGTTCAACTACTGGAGGACCAGTATCAGGCGGAGTTGTTGGAAGAGTAAATGCTATTACAACTATTGCATTTTGTAATACTGCTGCTCCTACTATCTCAGACGAAACTGCTAACTTAGTCAGTGTAAACATTTATATTGTACGAAATGGAAAGACTGCAACGGTAGGGAATTTAATTGTAAATAATTTAGAAGTCCCCGCAGGGGAAACAGTTTTCTTTTCAGAAGAAAGAATCGTATTAGACAGTAGCGATGAAATTTGGGTAGGTACAAGTTCTGCTGCAAAATTGTCAGTCACTGTGAGTGCATTGGCAGTATGAAATTCTTAAAAACAAAAAATATTTCTAAGTTTAGCATTAATGATAGAACATTAATTGCTTATCCTGATGCCAACGGTCCTGCCGGTCGAGTAGTAATGAATAGTCACGGCGGGTTAATGCTACCCAAAGGTTCTACAGGACAACGCCCTCAACTAACAGGAGTACGTCAACCAACTGATGCTAATGGTACTATCCGTTACAATACTTCACTTACTACAATTGAAGCATATGTAGGCGGCACTTGGGTAACTGTAGCAAGCCCATTAGCTGCTGCAATTACAAAACAGACAATAGGTCCAGGAGACGGCACCGAAACTGTCTTTGGTCCGTTGAATACTAGTTTTGTTACATCATACTCTGCTAGCGATGACAATGTTATTGTATTAGTTGAAAATGTTATGCAAATTTCTACAACCAACTTCAGTATTGAACAAAGTTCTAGTGGAAGTCTAACAGGCCCGAATGCACCTTATGCAGATGGATGGTATATTAAATTTACATCTCCTGTTCCTGCTTCTGGTGGTGGTGGCAATCCTGTTTACGTAACAGTGTATTACGGATACGCCAACTAATATGAGTCAACTAGGACGTATCGGAGGTCAGGCATTAACAGACGATCTGCTACGTGCTGGTGTAGATTTAGCGTTTGAAACAAATTTATTATATTTTAATGTTGGTACACAACAAATTGGTATCAATGCTTCACCGCCTATATACGATTTAGATGTAACTGGAAACGTTCGTAGTATCAATTTAAAGGTTGATAATCAGTTAGATGTCGGAAATATACGAATCAATAATTCTAATACGTTTACAACTTCAGTAGGAGAAATTAATGTTATTATTTCAGGAACAGAAATATTTCACAATCGACTTGTAACTAGTAATTTAATAGTTGCCGGAAACTCAATAAGCAGTATTAATGATTCTAACATTTTATTAGATCCAAATGGAGCTGGCTATGTTAATATACTAAGCAATTCCAATGTTACTGGAAATTTATCAGTTGCAGGAAATATAAACATAGATGGAAATTTAACTAGTTTAGGTACATTAACAATTGGCGACAATATTCTTGATACTGTTACTGTAAATACTGATTTTACACAAACTATTCAATTGAGCAACAACGAACTTTATCATTTAGGTAGTTCATTAAAACGATGGAATACTGTTTATACAACTAATTCTAACGCAATTGGAAATTTAGGCGACGGAATTTATACATCTCAAATATTTGTAAGCGATCAAACACAGATAAATGGAATAACATCAACTATAACAACAATACAGTCGTTAGAAGATTTATTGTTGGCACCTGCTTCTGGCAGAACAGTTTTAGAAAAAATATCAATAAATGAAAATGAAATAGAAGTGACAAATGGGTCACCTTTATTTTTGCAATCAACTGGGTTTGGCTATTATTTATTAGCAGGAAATAACGGCTTTGTTGTTCCTTCAGGAAATAACAGCGAGAGATCAATTTCTCCCGAAGTAGGTGAAACCCGGTGGAACACAGAAAAAATATATTTAGAATGCTTTGACGGCAATGTATGGTCGATATCAACAGGTGGTGGCGAAACTGTAACTCAAGAAGTAATGACTGACTTAGGCAATTTATACAGCCTTATCCTCGGCTAAATCTCCAATCTGCATAAATACTATTAATTACAAAAGATGACCAGTCTTTTGTAAGATCCGACTGTGGTATACCGGCAAAGAGCGCAAGCTGAAAATCAGGTAATCCGTGAAACCCGGTGTCCTTATTGGAGAGCAAATGGCTATTGGTCGTATTTCCGGTCAGCTCTTAAAGTCTAATCTACTCAGAGATGGTGTGGACTTAGCTTTTGAGACTGATCTACTCTATCTTGACGTAACCAACTCTCGCATTGGCGTAAGGACATCTACCCCTACTACTGACCTAGATGTAAACGGTACAATCCGTTCTACAAATTTAACAGTAGATAATCAATTAAATGTCGGTGATTTACATTTCACTGGCAATACAATTACCAGCGATAACTCAACTATTGTATTTGCAGCAGCAGCAGGTGAAGCTACTGTGTATCATTCAAGATTGCAGATTGACGATTTGCAATTGCAAGGTAATACAATTTCAACAACGGTTTCTAATAGTTCTATAGAATTAGATCCAAACGGTGCAGGTACAATCAATCTTATTGCAAATACAAATATTACAGGAAACTTAGATGTTACTGGTAATGTTAATGCCACAGGCAATGTAGTAATTGGTGGAAATATTCAAATCGGTGATGCACTAACTGATGAAATTATTATCAATGCATCAATTAAGAGCGATCTTGTTCCGCAAACCGATAACACATATGATTTAGGATCTGCAGCTTTTCGATGGAGAGCAGTGTATGCTTACGATCTTTACACTGATGCAATAAATGTCCCGTCGTTAGATGTTGGAAACTTAATGTTCCGTGATAATGAAATTACTACAACAACTGGACAAGATTTATATATTGACGGCAATGGTGCAGGTGGCGTAAGATTAGGCAACTTCCGTATCGTTGATAATGTTATAACAAACGTTGTAGCAGATGCAGTTAGTCAAATTGTTCAAAGCGGAACAGGTTATTTTAAAATCCAAGGCACTAACGGATTTGTACCGCCAGTAGGAAATGATGCTCAACGTCCAACTGCGTATGCAGTTGTCGGAATGACTCGTTACAATACATTTTCAAAAGCTCTCGAAATATGGGACGGTGTAACATGGGCTAGTCCTGCAGGTTCATCTGGTGCAGTTAGTATTAATCAAGCTGAAGACATTGCAATTTCATGGGCGTTAACATTAGGATAATTATATAATATGCCAACAGTATTTAAACATTCATTAGTAACACAAGTAGGTACTACTCCGACAGATGTAGTAGAAATAGGTGCCGGAGTTCGTGCTACTGTTATTGGTTGCAATCTTGCAAACGTAACAGACTATGATACCGTAGTTGCAGATCTTCAAGTAGTGGGTGCAGACACTACAGTAAGTTATTACATTCGAGGACTAATAATTCCTCCAAACACCAGTGTAAAAGTTATTACTCAGGGAGAAAAACTAATTCTTCCCGAAACTACCGGTCTGAGATTAACTAGTGATACTCCAGATAGCATTGATGCAACAATTAGCTACGTAGAAATATCATAAGGAATAAACTATGCCAAGTACATATTATTTAGGAACCAGTCCAGACGACGCATTAGGTGATAGTCCCCGTTATTGGTATGCCCTTCGTCGCAACGAAGACGGCGAGGTATTTTTGTTGCGCAGCGATCAATTAAAAGACAAAGAGTCAATAGAGTTAAATATTCCAGGAGTTCCTGAAGAAAATTTTGAAGATTTCGTACCAGGAATTGACTATCTTGACGGTATTAAAGCAGATCATGAAGTAGAATACGATAATCTAGTATGGACACAATATCGTTGGGACAACAGAAACATGTTGTATTACATCGGTCAAGATGAGGGTAGATTAATACAAAGAATTAATCAGGGGTATGTTTATCCTGATGGCACATCAAGTTAACGAGATAAATTATGGCAGAATTTAAGATTAGTAGAATTAGATACACGTGGCGAGACCAGTGGGTTAATGGCACGTCATACAATCGAGACGACGTAGTTAGTTACGGCGGATCAAGTTGGGTGTGTTTTAGACAACATACCGCAGCGGCATTTGCAGCAGATCAAACATTTTTAGCTAATTCTGACGATACTGATCCTACTCCAGCATGGCGCAAGATGACTGACGGGTATGAGTTTAGAAATCAGTGGCAGCAAACAACATTATACAATCCCGGCGACATTATAATTAATGGCGGCAATTTATATCTATGTATAACCAGCTATACATCGACAAGTATTTTTGATGACGGAATTGATAATTGGACTATTTACAGCTCAGGGTCATCGTTCAAACAAGATTGGGAACAGAACACTAGATACGGTATCGGTGATGTTATACGATACAATGGTATCGTTTATCGATGTATCGAAGGACATACTACAGCTGACACCGCAACCGGTCTAGAGCAGGATCAGAATAAATGGCAGATATTTTTTGAAGGTGTTGAATATCGAGGATTATGGGCTACTGGTACAAGATATCGAGTTAATGATCTTGTAACATTTGGAGGAACTGTATTCCGTTGCAAACAAGGACATACACCTGGTAGCGATTCTACACTTAATTTTAATCAAAATGAATATTGGGAAATTGAATTTCCAGGATTTCAATATTCAAACAATTGGGATGCCGAAACTGTTTATCAATTAGGCGATCTAGTTCGTCATGGTGGCTGGTTATTTTATAGTCTAACAAATAATTATGCTAGTAATCCAAGCGATAGCGTATATCAATTAGAAGATCGAGTAGATCCAATCGATTGGCAAATTGCTTCTAAAGGAATTAATTTTAGAGGAGAATGGTCTGCTGATGAATTGTATAAGACTGGTGATGTTGTCCGCCGTGGTGGTAACAGTTATGTAGCATTATTGGACACTACTGATGACGGTAGCAGTTTAGATTATTTAGATAGTACTAACTGGGAATTATTAACAACAGGACAAAATTGGAGAAACTTTTGGCAAACTGGGCAGCGCTATTCTCCAAACGATCTATCAATTTATCTTGGTAATACGTATGTCTGTAACGTAGAACACAGTTCTAGCAATCAAAATTATCCAGGGGATAACGGATCAGGATTCTTTTATTGGGATTTAGTATTGCAAGCAGGTGGCGAGTCAGGCTTAGTTACTCGAGGTGATCTACTTACTTACGATTTAAGTAGAGAATTAGCAGGAGACGGCAGCACATTTAACCCTACTGCGGTGAATATCGGACCAGCAGGCGAAATAGTAACTGTTAATTCAGATGATTCTGTAATTTATAAAAATTACGGTGAAGTTAATCGGGTAGTGTATGTTGAGTTGGATGGAGTTGATGATATAGCTGATACACAACGAGGCTCAAGCCCTTTTAAACCTTGGCGAACAGTGCGATTTGCATGTGATCAAATGGATGATAATTACACTGGAACCACAACCATCCATGTAGGCGCAGGCCGCTACGAAGAAATTTTACCAATTATTATTCCAAAGAAAACAGTAGTGCTAGGTACTGAATTGAGAACTACTACAATTACTGCGGCTGGACCGATATTCACCGCAGTAGGATTAGATAGCACATATACTCTGGTAGTATTAAACCATTTATCCGGATTGATATTAGGTATTTTAAACGGTCAGCTGACAAGTGCAGATAAAACGGTTGGAAATTTAGTAGACCCAGTAGTAATTACTCAAGAAGTTATAACCGAAGTATCATTTGATCCACCGCAATACAATGAGTTTGAACTTGAACTACTAACTGAGGTTATTACTCAAGTTCCAATATCAACTGGTATATTAGTGTCCGCTTATATACAAAATTTAATAATCGACATCAGAGTATATATTAACTTTTTTATTAATTCGCTTGGAGCAAATCCTGTACTAATAGGTACTAATGTTGCCAACACTAATATCGACTACACAAATTCTGTTATTATTTTAGAAGCCAACAAAGCATTTTTAGCCGCCGAAGCAGTAGCATTTATGCAGTTAACTTATCCTGCATATAACTTTGATTCGGAGTTATGTAAACGAGATATCCATAGATATATAGACGCGTGGAAATATGATATTATATATACAGGAAACTACAAATCAGTATTAGCAGCACGATATTATGTAAATGCTGTGTTAGGATCAACATCTGAAGATATGTTTTATTGCAGAGATGCAACCGGTGTTAGAAACTGTACGCTAACAGGATTACAAGGAACAGTTGGTGCATCAGTTGAAGGAGTTGCCTACCAGATTCCAACAGGCGGAGCATTTGTTAGCTTGGATCCAGGATGGGGACCCAATGACAATCGAACTTGGATTATGACTAGATCACCTTACATTCAAGGGGTGACTACATTTGGTACAGGAGCAATTGGGCAAAAGATTGATGGTGCATTACATAACGGCGGCAACAGATCTATAGTATCTAATGACTTTACACAGGTCATTAGTGACGGTATCGGTGCTTGGGTAACCAACAATGGCCGTGCAGAACTAGTTTCTGTGTTCTCATACTACGCTCAAATTGGATATTTAACACAAGGAGGCGGCATTATCCGTGCAACTAACGGTAATAATAGTTATGGCAAGTTTGGTGCAATTGCCGACGGAATCGATGCTACAGAAGTTCCACAATCAGCAGTAGTTTATACACGAGCTCAACAGGCAATTGTTGCTGCGGCATTTGCCGGAGACTTTGTAGACGAAATTCAGATTTTAGAATGGACCAATGCAGGAACTGATTATACTGCCGCAACTGCAACATTTGTAGGAGCAGGCGTTGATGCAGCAGTGTTATTTGAAGATTTTAGAGATGATGCTGTCTTTGAAGCAAGATTAATTGATACCAGTGATACTATTGCTCAGTCAATCGGAGGCTCAGGATATGTTATTGTGCAAAATAATGCACAGACCGGCGGATTAACAAATATTACGTTAGCATCAAACGATCCTAATGACGAAGCAAATTATCTAGGAATGCGTATTGTTCTGACCAGCGGCCCCGGTACTGGACAATATGGGTATATTACAGCATACAATGCTATTACAAAAATTGCACAAGTAGCAAAAGATTCAACCGATGCACCTGGCTGGGATCATGTATTGCCCGGAAAAGCAATAGCAACATCGTTAACAACAGGAACTACCTATAGAATCGAACCTCGAGTTATATTTTCAGAACCCGAATACGAAGTATTAGAAATAACGGTTCCTACAAATACCACATGGAGTGAAATTACTTACGGTGAAACAACTGAAACATACACAAATGTTATCGCAGGCCCCGGAACTGGGACAGTTATTGAAGATGACGGGTTACTTCCAACAAATGCCCTTGTTAACGTTGAAAAAATAGGTAGAAACTATACAATTACAGTAGTTGACGGCGGCGCCGGCTATGCTTTCGGGCAAGAATTAACAATTTTAGGGGAAGATTTGGGAGGTATAACTCCACTCAACGATTTGATAATAAAAATTACCGAAGTGAGTAACGACAGTACAAACTCAGTAGTAGTTGCCGAACAAAAGACATACGGAACAGGTGAAGATAATCAAGCGTCGAGCGGGAGATTTGTTGTAGTATCGTCTGGAGGATCTGCAGCAGTGTATAGTCCAAACGGAACAGAATGGACACAGATTAACATGCCGAGCGCAGGCGACTGGAAATGCCTAGCATCGGGAAACAATAGATTTGTTGCTATCCGCACAGGTAGTAATGCCGCAGCAAGTTCGTTAGATGGTATTACCTGGACTGCTAGAACTATGCCTGCTTCAAGACAGTGGAACAGTGTAGTCTATGGTGGCGGAATTTTTGTAGCAGTTGCAGGCAACCTAGACGGCGCTGCGATAAGTATAGACGGAACAACATGGACTACAACGACATTGCCGGATGTTGGAGACTCAACATTCAGCGAATGGGTAGATATTGCCTATGGTAGAAGAACGTTTGTAGCAGTATCTAACAGCGGAAACTTTGTAGTAACCGGAATATATAACAGTACATCAAACACAATTGACTGGACAGGAAGAGTTATGGACGTCATTGATGATTCATCAAACCGTTCGTGGCAGAGTATTGCTTATGGTAACAATAGATTTGTCGCTATATCAAATACTGGAGATGTTGGTTATAGTTTTGACGGTACAGAATGGTTTCCTGCAACTATGCCTACACAAGACGGATCAACTAGCCATAATTGGAAAAAAATTAGATATGCACAAGGGTTATTTGTTGCTATAGGCGATACTGGTTCTAGAGATATAGGAGCTGACGAAACTACAGGGCCAACAACATATGTTGTTACATCAATTGATGGAGTAAATTGGACTAATAGAGAATTAGCAACCGAGGAAATTTGGAATTCAGTTGCATTTGGAAATCCTTATATCGATTCACGCGATTCTACAACTGGTAAAAAGACTCCAATGTGGATTGCAATACCGGCAGGCTCTGATAAGTTTAACAAAATACAAACAGGAGCAAGAGCATTAGGTAGAGCTATTATTGTTGCTGGAAAAATTTCAGCTATTAGATTATGGGACACAGGGTCTGGATACATCAGCGGCCCTACATTAACACTGGTTGATCCTAACTCTACTTCAGCAGCTGCCATCGAATGCCGAACCGGTGACGGTGTTCTGACTAATCCGACATGGATTGATCGTGGCCTAGGGTACCGAACCAATTCAACAAGAATTACTATAACAGGTGACGGATATGCAGATGTAACTCCATCAGGAAAATTCATAGTAATTAATGATTTAGAATCGTACCCAGGTCCAGGAGCCCAGTTACTAATCCAAGGACTTGAGGATATTTATACGCTAGTAACAGTTACTCCTATTGGACAAACTGATAGAGGTCTAGCAGCATTAGTTAGAATAAGTCCAGAAATTAAAAATAGAGACAATCTTCAACATTTAACTCCTATATCTATTAGAACTCGATATAGTCAGAACCGTATTACGGGGCACGATTTCTTAGATATAGGCACCGGAAACTTTGAAGAAACTAATTATCCTAATTTATATTCAGGATTTTATACACCTTCACCAGAAGATGAAATTGTTGAACTTAACGGCGGTCGAGTGTTTTACACAACCACTGATCAAAATGGTAACTTTAGAACTGGAGAACTATTTGCAGTTGAACAAGCCACCGGTACTGTTACAATTTCAGCAGACTTTTTTGACTTTAGTGGATTAACAGAATTACGATTAGGCGGTATTAGAGTAGGCGGCACTGGCGCTGTTATTAGAGAATTTTCAACAGACTCATTATTTACAGAAGATTCAAATAATGTAGTCCCAACACAGCGAGCAATCCGAGCTTACTTAGCAGGAAGGTTAAGTGTAGGCGGATCTGAAATTGCAGTAGGTAGTTTTATTGCAGGTACAATACTTGTAGGTCCGGATAAAATGGGTAACGTTGCTGGTTCAAAAAATATTGTTTCTGTTAGGGCCGACTTTATTGGTCCACAAGCAGGAGTTAGTGGATCAATGCTAGCACAAACTATGTTTTATAAATCATTTTAAGTATATGAATAACAGTAACATAAATATAAGATACGGAGTAGAAAATGGCAGAATTTAAATTAGGTAGAATTAGATTTGTATGGAAAGATACGTGGACTACATCTACAACTTATTACGTCGATGATGTAATAAGAAATGGCGGTAAGACTTATATCTGTAAAGTAGGACACGCTGCATCTGCTGATTTCTACACAGATTTAGATTATTCTCCAACTAAATGGGAATTGATGTCTGACGGCCAAGAGTGGAAAGGCGATTGGACTACTGATACTTTTTACAAAGATGGTGACATTGTAAAATACGGCGGAACTGTTTATACCTGTAATGACTCACATACCTCCGCCGCCACTACCCAATCGGGGTTAGAAGCCAACATTGATAATTGGGATGTGTTTGCTGAAAGTTTTGATTGGAAAGAAGAGTGGTCAGTGTCAACACAATATAAAGTTAACGACCTAGTCAAGTATGGCGGCCGCACTTTTGTTTGTAATACTGCACATACTTCGGCAGCAACTATCGCTCAAGGGCTAGCGTTAGACGAATCTAAATGGGACAGCTTCAATGCTGGCTTAGAATATCAAGGAGCATGGAGCGGAAGTACTGTTGTTTACAAAGTAAACGACATCGTCAAGCAAGGAGCAGGTCTATGGATTTGTACTTTACAACATACTTCTACAGCAAGTTTTACTACAGATGCTGCATCTTATTGGAGTCAATTCGTCGAAGGTATTGAATTTGAAAATACCTGGGAGATCGCTACAACATACCAACGAGGCGATGTTGTACGATACGGCGGCAATCAATATATTGCAAAAACAAATCATATTGGAGAAGTTCCTAGTACCAGCACTGTTAATTGGGATTTATTCCAACAAGGTATTTCTTTTAGTGCTGACTGGAGTAGTGTAGCAAATTATCGCGTGGGCAATCTAGTAAGACTACGAGGTTACACATATCTAGCCACAGCAGACAGTTTAAATCAAGAACCTCCTAATCTAACATATTGGGAAAAACTAAACTCAGGTATTTCTTGGCAAAATACTTGGACTGATGATGTCCAATACAAATTAGGTGATGCTGTTAGATTTGGATCAAACGCTTATATTTGCGTATTAGGACACCGTTCAGAGGGCGATGACGGTAGTACAGTTGGACCAGAAGGCGGCGGCGCAGACAACAGTCGTCCGGATCAAGACATCACTGGAACCTATTGGAACCTACTAAGCATTGGTACAGAAACTTCTATTCTAACAACTCGCGGTGATTTAGTTTATTATGGCGGCGCTGGTCCAACAAGATTACCAGTTGGCCTAGAAGGACAGGTACTACGTGCAGGAACAGAAGATCCAGAGTGGGTAACCTTAGGTGCAGCTGACCAAGTATACTACGTAGCCATGCACGGTACAGACCTGCCATCACCAATGCACGGTAAAACTCTAGACAAGCCGTTTAAAACAATCCGTTATGCTTGCGAGCAGGTAGAAGACGGTCCTCGCAACCCTAACACACAGTATTTGTTAGAGCTCAACAGAGTATTCATCCAACGCGAAGTGTCAAGCTGGATACGAGATCAGATTGATAATAATACATCACCGTTCACAAATATTACAGTAACAGATATAACTACCAATGATACCCTAGCTACTGCTACAGCACACGGATTAATAGCTGAAAGAAAATTGAGAGCTAAAACCACTGCTAATGGCATAACAGCAGAAACTGATTATTATGTAATTTCCTCAGGACTAACGTCTACAGAATTTCAATTATCGCTTACAGACGGCGGTAGTGCTATAACCAGTCTTGTTAACGGTTCGGGTTTAACTATTAATCTTGTGTTTGACTATGACGAGTATAAATGCGAACGTGACGTTGGATTTGTAGTTGATAGACTACAGTGGGATATAGGCCACGGTGGAAACTTAAAAATTCGTGCAGCAGCACAGTCGTTACTAGGCATTTTAAGCGAAGGACCATTTTCAACTGAAGCAGAAGATGCTCCTTATGCAACATTGTCTTCAGAAAGAGAACAAGGCATTGCCGCATACAACTACATGCTTGCAGTTGTTGAAGCAGTGATAACCAACCAAGTGCCGGCAACCATTTATCAAGACATAGTAGACGATTCTGTAGCAATTGCAGAACAATATATTGATTTAGAATATACTGCTGAAACAGGAGCACTGACAGACATTACTAATTTAGTAGCAATAGTTACTAATGCGCTAGCTAATCCAACACAAGTTGGCCCGCTACCTACTATACCAACAAGATATATACCAAATACATTAATTAAGGTGTCCACTGGACGATATCGCGAGACATTGCCAATTATTGTGCCGGCTTATACTTGTATTATTGGTGATGAATTGCGTTCTACTAATACTGGCCCAGCAGGCAGTCTTGTTGATATTTCAGATAGCTATTATACTATAGATACGTTTACTCATATTGAGAGTTTTATTGGAGATATTGTAGCAGGCACGTCAGTTACACCAACTTCTGGAAACATAGAAACTCAAAGTCAAGTGTGGCCATTTGCTGACACAGACGAATCAGTAGTAGTTGCTGACCTAGTTGAAGTTATGAAATCTCAAGCCGATTATCGCTTAGGAACAATGCATACTTCAAATCTTACAGATCCTGTAGGATACAATGTTTCTTATCTAGCAGGCTACGGCAATGCTAAAAAATTAATTAAAGAAAACAAAAAATTCTTACAAGAAGAAATTGTCTCTTACATCAACACAACTTACAGTCAATTAGAATTAACAGGATCTATTAGCGGAACAACTTTAACAGTGTCTGCATTAGAAACAGGAACAGTGACTGTTGATACTATAATTCGCGGCGAACGTGTAGTTGTTGGTACTGCTATTGCTCAACAACTATCAGGTACAACGGGAGGTGCAGGAACATACGAAGTTACAATTAGTCAAACCGTAGAGTTAACTACAATTAAAGGTGATACGCATTTTTCTAGAACAAAGACACGTAGAGATGCAGGATACATTATTGACGCAGTTGTTTACGATTTAACATATGATGGAAATGCACAAAGTATTGTAGCAGGACTAGCATATTGGGATGGTGATAATGCAGACAGCACTATAGCTGCCGCACAACTTCCAGCGTCAATCAAGGCTGCTACAATTGGAACTATTGAATTTTTAAAAACAAGAATGCAACAAGTTGCAACATCAGCAACATTTACTCCTTTACAAACTCTGGTGGTACGTTACACTGATACTGCCGGAAGTGCAGGAGCATCAACTCTTATTGGAAACAATGTTGATGACATTATAAGTATTATCGAAACTGGTCCTGGAGCTGTAGGAACAACAGTAACATTAGTAGATCCAACGCCTGCAGACGGAGTTAATTCTACAACAGCATTGATTTCCGCATACTCGACATTAAATTCAGCAGCAACAACTATTCGTTCAAATACAATTGCATATATTAATGCAACTTATCCAAGTTTAGTATATGACGAAACAAAATGTTCAAGAGATATAGGTACAATATTAAAAGCTGTTGGATTTGATTTTATGTTTAACAGCAATTATCAATCATTGAAAGCTGGACACTCATATTTGAGACTTAACGCTAGCGATGTATATACATTAGGACAAAAAGCTGTAACAATGGCAGCAGTGGAATATGTTAGAACACAGGCAATTGCCAATGTTGGAGCAGATGCTACTGCAATTGCAAGAATCAATGTGCTAATGGCATCAATCGTAAATAGTTTATACGGCGCAACAAACGAAGGTGATGTTTGTTCAACAAATTTACGCAATAGAGATTATGCAATACTACAGTTAGAGAGAAACAGAAACTTTATTACAGCTGAAGTAAGTGCGTACATTGCAAACACATTCATTGATACTGCAACTGCAACCACTGACACTACTAATGTTATTACCATTAGTGATACTAGCTGGTTACGACGAGGTGTTGAAATTAAATTTACCGGAACAGCATTTGGAGATTTAATAGCAGATGCAAGGTACTATGTTCGAAGTATTGTTAGTGCAACAGCATTTACGGTAGCTACAACAAGAAACGGAGCCGCAGTATCATTGACTACTAACACTGGCTCAATGAGTGTAGAATTAGTCTACAATCAAACATTGTTTGAACGAGACGTTGGCACTTATATTGATGCATTAAAGTGGGATTTAAAATACACTTCAAATTACAAATCACGATATGTAGCTCGTTACTATGCTAATGCAGTACTGGGCAGCGTTGAAGAAGATATGTACTACCTACGTGATGGTACAGGATTACGCGATCAAACCATGTCAGACCTCAATGGCGATCTACTACCTCCTAACGTGTATGGCACAAGTAGAGTTTCTGCAGGTGCATATGCTAGTTTAGACCCAGGTTGGGGCCCAGATGACTTCCGCACATGGATTATTACTAGAAGCCCGTACGTGCAAGGATTAACTACTTTTGGTAACGCAGCCATTGGTCAAAAAATTGACGGCGCATTGCACAACGGCGGTAATGATAGTATTGTATCCAACGACTTTACACAGGTGATCAGTGATGGTATTGGTGCATGGGTGGCTAATAACGGACGAGCAGAGCTTGTTTCAGTATTCTCATATTACGCACACATTGGATATTTATCTACAGAAGGTGGACGCATTCGTGGAACCAACGGTAACAACTCGTACGGTGATTTTGGAAGTGTAGCAGAAGGCTTTGACGACACAGAGACTCCAAATACCGGTGTAATAGATAATAAATTTCAGTTCATTGCCACTATTGGTAATGTAACAACTACTGGTCAAGAGTTCATAGGATTAGAATTTGATAATGCAGGTATTAATTACACCGATGCAGAATTTCTACTAACTGGCGGCGGCTTAGGAGCCGAAGCTGAAGCTGACGAATTCCGCGACGATGCAGTTTATCAAGTTAGATTGCTTCAAAATGCTGAAGATGGGATAGACGGAGAGTTTGGTGGTCAAGGGTACGTTACAAATGCCAACACTGCTCAAGGTGGCGGAGCAACATCAATTACTCTAGCAGCTACTGATGGAGAAACTAGTACTGCATACATCGGAATGAAAGTAGTGATTACGGGCGGCACTGGAGTTGGACAGTTTGCTATTATTGATACCTACAACAGCGGTACTAAAATTGCAGGCGTAGTTAAAGAGTCAACAGGTGCAGCAGGATGGGATCACTTTGTAGCAGGTACTACAATTGCTTCTCCGGACGCAAGCTCAACTTATACTGTTGAGCCAAGAGTTACCCTAACTGCCCCGGCATATGCATCCGCAGCAGGAACAAGTTTGGCCACAGCAGTTCAAACTCTTGAATATGCTTCAGCAGTACAGACATATCTTGCAGTGTCTAGCACAGGCGGGACAGGCAACGGTGCCACATTTAATGTGATTAAGAAAGGCACCAACTACATTGTTACTGTTGCTGTAGGAGGAACTGAATACACTCGATTAGATGTCCTTACAATTGTAGGAACTAATCTTGATGGTGCTACTACTGCAAACGATATCACACTAACAGTAACTTCGATCAACTCAGTAACGGGAGCAGTTACAGCATTTGATCAATTAGGTGTTGCGCAAGGTGGGAATTTTGTAGCATTAGTAAGTGGATCAACTACCGCATACACTAGCATTGGCGGTGCATGGACATCAAGAACACTTTCTGCTAGCAGAGACTGGATTAGTACCGCATCTGGTCAAGACTTAACTGCAATTGAAGCTGGTAGTTTAGTGGCAGGAACAGCTTACAAAATTACTTCCCTAAGCGATACATTGTTTAATGCTGTAGGTGCAGAAAATAACTTTGTCGGAGTGACATTTATTGCTACTGGACCTACATCGGGAACCGGTACAGCAGTGGCTGTGAATTCAGTAACTGTAGCAGTAGCCACTGGATCTAATACAACAACTCGATCAGTAGATGGAGGGGTTACATGGACTGCTGGCGGAAATTTACCAGCTTCAACAACTTGGCAAGATATAGAGTATGGCCAAGGCGTATGGATAGCTATTGCAACAGGAGCAACAACCACTGCATATTCAACAGATAGTGGCGTTACATGGACTGCAGGTGGGGCATTGCCGGCGTCTACAACATGGACTAGCATTGCCTACGGTGCCGGTAAATTTGTAGCAGTGGCTAGTGGCGGCGTACAGGCAGCTAGTAGTACTGACTCCGGAGTTACATGGGTAACTCGAACATTACCTTCAAGCACCGCATGGAGCAGTGTTGCGTTTGGTAACAACCGTTTTGTAGCAGTGTCAAGCACCTCAGGAACAGCAGCAGCCTATAGTTTAGATGGCGCTACATGGACAGCTAGCACTATAACT
>Ga0208414_1001580_pt1 | contig 16873 bp, 12 predicted proteins | sample AntAceMetag02UKE_FD_184770 | JGI IMG/M metagenome (GOLD analysis project Ga0208414, IMG submission 184770) | Saline lake microbial communities from Ace Lake, Antarctica - Antarctic Ace Lake Metagenome 02UKE (SPAdes) (version 2) | ecosystem: Environmental > Aquatic > Non-marine Saline and... | reverse complement strand
ATAGAGTGTGATGACGGTGTCGAAGTGCGCGGGCGTGATAGCGGGGGTGTCGATTCCGTGGCGGGTCACGTCGTCATCGGCGGTTCCCCCCATCCACAGACCGGGAAGGATTTCACTCCAGAGGGCGTCGCCCACAAAGTGGCCGTGGTCAGGGCGAGCAAGAGTTTCCAGCTCTTCGGCAGTGAATTGTGAGGCTTTCATGGCGGTCCTTTCAGTGGAGCACGTTGAGGTTGTGTGGTGGGTGATGATTCAATAGTAGCATAGTTTACGCGAAAGTGCGCTATCAGTTCGGATAGTGAGTGTTTTACTTTGTAAATAGCGCTATTTTGTGGCAGTATGGCGCTATGGACGACATCGTGTATCCCCGCCTCAGCGTGACTGTTTCTGTGTTCACAGCCTTCGATCACACGCACCCTTTGAAGCCGGCAGCCGCACAGCTGTCCCAAGGCCCTACTAGCGCGGACGAGTTCGGGATGGGCCTGTGGGTTCTCACCAGGAAGGCCAACGAAAAGGGCGTATACCCGCAGGCACCCTCCGGGCGACGCGTACTCCCCACCAGCTTGGTTCGAGCAGACGAATCCCTGGTCGATACGGCCCGGCGCCTCATGAAGGATGACCTAGGTATCGAAGTCAAGTACAAGCTTCGACAGAACCGGATTTTCGATGAAGTCACGCCGGGAGAAAGCGCCCGGGTTATTTCGTTGAGCTATTGGGCGTTTGTTCACATCGACGCCCTCGCGCCCGTGTTGGGCGGGAAAGACCAGGTGGGACTGGAACTTGTTTCCTCGAGCGACTTTTTGGGTAGGTCACCAGCTGCTGAGCAGCTTTCCCGCTTTGATGGGGTGTCGCGCTTTGGTCGTCGAGTCGCACTTAATCAACCCGAGGCTCACTTCAAACACCTCTCCCAAGAGTTGTGGGGGGAGAAGATTCTGGAAGCCAACTTCGACGACATGGTCTTCTACGCTTGGCGGGACATGCGTTATGGGTTCACAGACCGGTTCAATCCCTTCCGATTCCTGGGTACCGCGGTCTTGGATAAGGAATTCCGACTCACCGACCTGCGAGAGCTCTACCAAGTAGTTCGGGGCCAAGACATCCAGTCAGACCAGTTCCGGCGGATGGCAACAGGAAGCTCCAGCTTCCTGAAAGCTGTGGGGTCCGTGGATACCAGTGGGTCCAGGCCCGGAAAACCAGCTGCTCTCTACAGCTTGAGGTAACTCCACACGCCACTCCCCCAGGATTCAACGGGATCCGCGCGCACCCTGTGTTGGACATTAGAGTTGAGGAAGTCTTAGGTCAGAAATGGAGAAAGCTATGCCCACCAACGACATCGCGTGCCCCCACTGTGGCAAGAGTTTCACCCTTGATGAAGCCGGCTATGCCGACATTCTCAAACAGGTCAGAGACAAGGAATTCGACGCAAGCCTTAAGGAGCGGGTGGACTCCTTCGAACAACAGAAGAAGACCGATATGGAGCTAGCGGAGGCCAAGATCCATCAGCAACTTCAGGCTGAGAGTGTGCGAAAAGACACCGAAATTGCCAAGCTGCACGCCGACCTGGCTGCCAGCGAGGTGAACAAGAAGCTTGCTCTTAGCGAGGCACTGGGTGTCGTCGAAAAAGATCGAGATCGCCTCAAAGTCGAACTCACACATGCTGAACTTGAGAAAGCTCGCTCAGAAAAGACACTGCAAGACAAGCACCAAACCGAAATCAAAAATCGGGACGACGAAGTCGAACGTTGGAAAAGTATGACAGCAAGGCGGTCCACCAAGATGGTCGGGGAAACTCTGGAACAACACTGCGAGATCGAGTTTGGCAAGATTCGTGCCACGGCGTTCCCCCGGGCATATTTCGAAAAAGACAACGACGCCAGTGGGGGAAGCAAGGGCGACTACATCTTCCGAGATCGGGATGAGACTGGAATCGAGGTTGTCTCCATCATGTTCGAAATGAAGAACGAAAGTGAAGAGACAAAAGTAAAAAAGAAGAATGAAGATTTCTTTGCAGAGCTAGATCGAGATCGCACCGCGAAAGGCTGTGAATACGCAATATTGGTCTCGCTGTTGGAGGCAGACAGTGAACTCTATAACTCTGGCATCGTGGATGTCTCTCACCGATTCCCAAAGATGTATGTCGTCCGGCCCCAATTCTTTATCCCGATAATCACGCTCTTGAGAAACCCAGCTCAGAACGCCATGGAATACAAGTCAGAGCTCGCCCTGGTGAAATCCCAGAACATCGATGTGACCAACTTCGAGAATGACCTCGAAGTTTTCAAAACCTCCTTCTCGAAGAACTACGACCTTGCTTCACGAAAGTTCCTGGACGCCGTCAAGCAGATTGACGATGCCATAAAAGATCTTCAGAAGGTTAAGGACTCCTTGGTCGGTTCTGAACGCCAACTCAGGATTGCCAGTGACAAAGCCAATGACATCACCATCAAGAAGCTAACCAAGAACAACCCGACCATGAGGGGTAAATTTGCAGAGCAGACCAGCGAAGAGTGAGAATCGACGTGCGTGATTTTCTAGGCACTAACAAGCCTTGGGCGTTTCACTGCAGCTACCACTCGTGATGCGGGAATACCTCTACACAACCCCACCGTCACTCACGGTGACATGTCATCATGGAGCACCACCCGGCTGAGCTCCGCAAGACCATCAGCCCTTTTCCAATAGTGGAGTCTCCGACTTTGCGGCACACCCTCTTCCACATAAGCCCTCATACACACTGAACCATCCACCCGGGTATGCGGGCCCGCATCTCTCTCGTCAGAAGTACGAAGCGGATGCACTTCGATGAGGCCTTCGATTCCGTTCCTCCCAGAAGCGATATGAACAATAAGTTGGAACTGAACCGCCCTGGGTTTAATGGAGACTGCCTCCGATCGACGGACTGAGGAAGACCGTGAAGATAAAATACGCCCGGTCCGACCAAATGGATCGATTGAAGCTGAGTCGAAGTTACTTTGGAACGCTTAGCGTTTAGGCTGTCCGAATGGCAACTGTTCGTGTGGAGGCACCAGACCGAAGTCGAGAACCCCGGCGTAATTCGGTATCCAGTGAGTTCTCGGTTGCGATTTGAAATTCAAGCCCCTCGCCCTCAACTGCGAGAACAGCTATCCCAACACAAGCAGAGCTTCAAATTTTAGATATGTACAAGTAGATGTCCTTCCCCATGTCAGCAAGGCAGACAAAGAATTAATTAGTGAGCTACTCGATCAAGCTTCTGCGCTCGCGAATCAAGTGGCAAAAAATTCTGCAAACGATGCAAGCTACGTCAGGCGTCGAGATAGATTGATTAGAAACGCGCTGGCCGGTCTGCTTTCGGAGCGAGCGTGGCGCCTGGCAGTAAACAAGCTCACGAACAGGGAAACGCTATCTTCCACTCCTTTTGTTCGCTCGTACGATCAGATTGATTTAGTGAGCGACGAAGGTAAAACTATAGAAGTGAGATCCTCTTTCCCTCGAGGGGGTCTGGCATTTGCGCTCTGTCACCCAGAACACGAATTTGATGTCATCGGCCCCTATACAAACGATTACAAGACGCATGAAGTGGCCAAAGATATTTACGTGAGGACGCTTTTCCCCTTTGACGAAAGCGAACTCTTGAATAAGTTAGAGGGAGATGGGGTTGAAATGTATCTGACCGGAGGCGCAACTAAGGAAATGTTCGAGAATCCGGAGAAATTTGCTCTGAAATCAATGACCGCAGCGGATGACATTTCATTAGTCGGAGAAGGAACCCCTTCAAGATATAAGGTAATCCCTTTTTCTAAGGCCCTTGACACTTTTGAGGTAGCTGAATTACTGGGGTATAAACATACGGAGGCTTGGTCCTATTTCGATGCCAGCTGACTTAGGGATATTTTCGTCTAATTTCACCAAGATCTCGAGTGCTGTCGGTTGAAGCTGGCACTCTAGGCTTAATTCTTCCGCGAACGAATGGATTCAAATGTCTTTGTTGAACGTACGGCCCAGCTCCAAGAAAGTCGCGCCCTTCGAGATAGGAAATCGGCGGTACATTGGTGGGAAATCGCTCCTGCTTAAAGCAATTTCAGAATCGATCCCGAACTACATAGGTAGGGGTTCTTTCTGCGATATTTTTGCGGGCACAGGAGTCGTGGGTGCGTCAGCCCTCGGCGAATTCGAATCCGTCACATTTAATGATTTCTTATATTCAAACGAAGTTATTTACAACGGATTTTTTGGCAAAGAAGCCTTTTCTCAAACAAAACTCGAAGTTTTCAAGAACGACATGGCGATCCGAACAGCTCAGCCGATTAACCACAACTATTTTTCTCGAAATTTTTCAGGAAAATATTTTTCTGAGCACTCCTCGAAGGCGATCGGGTTAATAAGGGAAACCATCGAATCGAACCCTTATGGCTTTAATTCCCGTGAACGATCCATTATCTTAGCCTCGCTAATTTACAGTGCGGACAGAATTGCAAACACTGTTGGCCACTATGAGGCTTACCGGAAAAGCGTCGGAGAATTAAGGGATTTTGACTTTCGACTTATTGCACCTTTGAGGGAGAGTAAAGCCGAAATATTCCGCAAAGACGCGAACGAATTGGCCCGCGAGATAAGTGCAGACGTGGTTTATGTCGATCCCCCATATAACTCACGGCAATACAGCCGTTTTTACCACGTCTTGGAAACTCTAACAAAATGGGATGATCCCTTGCTCGAGGGCGTAGCGCTCAAGCCGCCAGCTGAAAACGTTAGCAAATACTGCAAAGTCGGAGCCGCAGATGCTTTCGCGGACTTGATTGAGCACCTCGATACAAGCCTCGTTATTGTTTCATACAACAACACCTATCAGTCAAAAAGTTCCTCTAGTAGAAACAAGATTCCACTGTCCGAAATTACTAGAATTTTGAAAGCAAAGGGGAAAACACGAACGAGAAAGATTCCCCACAAGTATTTTTCTGCAGGGAACACAAAATTTGATGATCACTTTGAGTACTTATTTGTCACGGAGGTGAAATAGATGCGGAGTCTCGAGAAAATTGCGTATGTTCGCTCACCATTTTTCTATGTAGGCGATAAGTACAAGCTACTCCCTCAGATAACCCCGCTTTTTCCTGAAGAGATCACTCGAATCATCGAACCTTTCGTGGGTGGCGGCAGTGTATTCCTAAATACCGACGCTCAAGAGGTATTAGCAAACGATCTAGATTCGAACGTCATCGACATCCACAATCTATTGCTGAACCAAGGGTTGAACATGGATCCGTTCATTTCTAAGTTAGCTAACCTAGCCCGGACCTATGGTCTTACTTGTTCGTTCGACGGCGATTTAGTGGCCCCTGAAGTGAGGGAGCAGTTTCCAAAAACATACTTCGCTCATCTGAATCGGCGAGGTTTTACTGAGCTAAGGCACAAGTACAACTTGTCCAAGAGGAGAGAGGTCCGGGAGCTTTATGCCTTGATGATTTATGGGTTCAACCGGATGCTCCGATTCAATCGACACGGAGACTTCAATATCCCTGTCGGGAATGTGGACTTCAATCCAAACGTTGTCAAGGCTCTCCAGGGATACTCCACACACACAGCCGGAAGATCGATTGCTTTCAGCAATCAGGACTTTGAAACTTTCCTGAAGGATCAAGACTTCAAACCCGGAGATTTTGTTTATGTCGATCCTCCTTATCTCATCACGGGCAGCGAGTACAACAAGGGATGGGATGAAGATTGCGAGCTCCGACTTTATAGAGTGCTCGACACCCTAAATCTAAGGGGGGTTAAGTTTGCTCTGTCCAATGTCGAGATCTACGGCGAGCATAAAAATGGGATTCTCGAGAGTTGGATGAAGAGGTACAGAGTGCACACTGTGTCTAGCAACTACATCAACTATTTTGACAATGGAAAGAAATCAATAAGGGAAGTCTTAGTCTGTAATTATGAGTAACCGTGAATCTCAGTACAAGCCCTTGCTCTTCTCGACCACGATGCGAAATCCAGAAAGACTTAGACACTTTTTGCTCGTTTTTAAAGATTTCGATGGCAAAGAACTGACAAATGCCCTCTGCGAAACCGTTGAAGGTGAGCTGATACGTAGAGGTTTGTATAAGCCAATGAAAGGTGTGACCGCCGAGATAAACCAGAAGTGGTACAACCTTGATCTTCTAAGTAACGAAGAAGTTGCCTCTCTGATCAATCTAAACCCTCAATCGCACAAGGAAGCTGGCTTTGACTACGGCTGGCCCTCCAGGTTTGCTACTCACTACGGGCTGGGAATGCGGTTTGGGTTTGTTTATTATCAAATTGGCCAGAAGATCGAATTTTCTGAGTTGGGCAATTTATATGTTGCACAAACTCAAATCAATGAAGAAGCTTTTTTTTCGAATGACGAACAAGAGATCTTCCTAAATGCATTTGCAAGGTATCACCGGAGGAATCCATTTCAAAGAGTTCTTAACCATAATCGCCCATTGATTTTGCTTCTCGGTGTTTTGCAGGAATTAGCTAAGAATTCAGAGTGGGGCAGCGTCGGCATAGCAAGGCATGAATTGCCATTTTTGATTGTATGGAGAGATGGCGATTCAAAAGCATTGGCCGAATTCATAATCGATTTTCGTAAGAAGTGGGCCTACACGCCAAGCAGTGAAGTTGTGTTTAGCGCGTGTGAAAAAATACAAGGGGGTTGGAATAAGAAGGAGAAAATGGCAACTATTACTAAAGACCTTCCAGACGAGGTGCTTCGGAAATTTCGTTTGACTGGTTTGATTTCAATCCGGGGAAATGGCCGGTTCGTTTCGCTAAACGGAGATTTAGCAAATGTCGCAGACTACCTTTTAGCCAATTGCAGTAATCTTGAGAATTTTGCGACAGAGCGAGAGTATTTTGATTACGCCGCTGTGGTTGACCCTTTCTTGATTCACGAGGGGGCGGCAAGAACCCAATCAACATCCGATGAAGATCAGGAGGCGCTCCAAGCCTGGGTCGATTATTTTCAAGTAGAAAACATCAAAACTGAATTGATGAACCTAAGCAAAGGATCTAAATCGAGAGACGAAATTCTGAGCATCACACCTGAACCACTTCGTCTAGAGTTTTTATCTGCTTTGTTACTTAAGCACACCTACCCAACATCTAGAGTTGTCGCGAATTACAAGCGCGGAGACGACGGCCTACCAATTTCCCACGCACCCGGAAATAATGCGGACATTGAGATGTACCAAGACGAGGACCTGCATTTGTACGAAGTCACTCTCATGAAGGGTGCCGCGCAGGCAAAGGCCGAGATGGGACCGATTACTCGGCACCAAGAGGACTGCAAACGAGGTCATTCGAATGTCGACACAATTTTTGTCGCACCGAATATCCACATTGATACGGTCAGGTGGGTTGAGTTTTGGAATAGCCGCGAATTCCGTATTTCAAATTTGACCATCGAAGACTTCGTTTCAAACCCATAAGACAGCCGGACTGCTGAAGGCTTAGTTCCCAGTTTCTGTGTCGCACGCAACGATTGATTTTCGGGTAGGGCAACCAGTTCCCCTGTGGTTTCAATCGATGTCAACTCCGGCCGGTCACTAATGGCGTTGATGTTTGGGGCTGAAGCGAGGGACTTCCCTGGTAGCAGTATCGTGCCACACACAGATTTAGAAAGAGGTGAAGCAGCCTTGGCTCCTCAGTAGTCTTCGCCGCTAATTATCCCGAGGGACACGAATCGGCCGAGCATTCTTAATAACGCCTCGGCCTGTCGATCACTTGGGACCTTCCCCCGCTCCGTTCCAAATTCTCGAACCAAATCGGACTCCATCGGAGACAGGGGCGATGAAGAAACTGAGGAAAGCACGCTCGTCCAGACGGCCGGCTTTACTTTGTGAATTCTCTCAATGGCTTCAAACCCTGAGTCCATCTTTCTCGCCTGCTTGGCGTCCTTGTCAATAGCGGCCGACTCCTCGAGATCCATCAGGTCGTCCCCCACTTCGGAGTCAAGTGTGAAAGCTACTTTGGAAAAACCGTCCCAACATGCTGGTTGCTTCGCCCATTGAGTCACGTTTGCCTGGGGTCTTTGGTCATCGGTGAGGTACCGCTGGGCTTGCTGAGCGATGCCAAGCAGCGCCCTCAACGTTGGCGCAGGCACTGCCTGCAGGTTCCAGATCTTGTTAAAGTCGTACCTTTCGCTCGGCAACTGGCGCCCTATTTCCAGCGAAAATTTCGCAATCGCATACGCAACGATGTTGGCGAGGTATCCCTGAGAACTCGTGTACCACTCCTGTTTCAAAACTGACGTTCTCAACTGTTCGTAGAGAATCGCCTTAGAAACATTGGTCTTGAAATAATTCTCGTTGAACGCGGCATCTCCAGCCTCCCATTGTTTATCAACAGCCACTGCGTAGTCTGCAAAAACACTCTGCGCACCTTTGCTAACGAGATGCGGTTTCTTCCCCCAGCAGTACGAGTACTTGGCCCAGTCTGTTTTCGTCAGTTTCTGCGATCTCGGATACTCGAGCTCGAACTTCGCACGCTCCGCTCCACTAGCTCGTGACACCTTTTCGTACTCCCATTGGCCTCGAGCTCTTTCGTAGTACCAGCCAGTTTGATACTGCTGTCCTTCCTTGGCTGGCGCCCGTAACCTGCGGCTGATCTGCTCTAAACGCACATGGAACTCGTGGGTGGCAAAGAGGTCTGCCGCATTCACACGGTTTTGGCTGTTGGCGTATTTTGCGACAGCCTGAACGACGCTCGACGAGTCCGAATCCGTTACTTTCACTAATTTCATCTGGACGTGAACGTTCTCGACGTTACGGGACCTATCTCCCCTTAGATAGTGGACTATGGACGCTGTTGTCTGTCCGCCATTGACAATCTGCCACCTGTCTACGCTGGTGATTGTCGGTCCACTAGCGGTGACCCCAAGCTCAACATTTGTGGCTGTAGTAGTCAGGCCGTTATTGTAGGCCAGGAACCTGTTTGGTTCTTGGGCCAAGGTCGCTTGGATGCCCTTGTTAACCGCTCCTCGTGCGCTCAAAAAAGTACGAACGTTGGATTCGAGGAGCAAGCTCCCATACTCATCAAATATTTCCGCGAGAACCTTCGCTGGTATTACCGCTAGGTACGTCTCTGTCGACGAATCTTCGGTTGTCGCAACCAGGCACGGAAGACCCTGTGGTAGCCACTTCGTGAAGTCGACGCGGATGTCTTCGCTGCCGGCTTCAGGTAGCTCAGCGTCGATCAACCTTTTCTGATCCCATATCTCGTATGTAACTTTTAGACCAGACAGGGACCCTGATTCCAGGGTCTTGATGCGCTCGCTCATAAAACCATCCGTAATGAGCACGACTCGGATTTTGGCGATTCTGGCCTTCGCGTGCTGGCCAAAAAAATAAGCCGAGTACTCGGCTTCCCGGGATGACAACTCGAGAGATTTACTGAGCAACCCATCAAGAGAGTGTTCAATGAAGCCCTCTGCTCTTGAAAAAATCTCCTTTGCGTCGGTCAGGGTGAGCGTCGAATCGTTTCCAAAATATTTTCCAGTAAGAATTGTCAACGTTTGATCGGTGCTGTCTTCGGCGTAGCCAAGTAATTCAAGCCTCTTACCCCTGGGCCCTTTGCAACTCAAAAGCTCAACATTAAGGTCGAATATTTGCTCCGAGTCCTCAAGGTGACGAGCGAATACCCTTGCGAAAGCCTCTAACTGGAAAGAGTCAGATCCCGCTGTTTCGAGCTTTATCTCATTACGGAGCTCAGACATCCAGATCTCGGACCAGTTCCTCAAAGAGGCCATCCGCAGAATCCTCGAACTCTGCAAGATCCCCCAGAACGAGTGAATAAGTAATTCGCACCACCGCCTTTGGGATCTGCTCCGCAGCTATCGAAGGAAAACCTTTTCCGACTCGGTACCTCTTCCACGGACCCGGCACAAAACGCCACTGTTCGTAGTATTCATCATTGAAGTCCGTGCCGAACTTTTCCAGCGCCTCATCCCAGAGCGCTAATACTGCCGGAGCATCTCCCAGCAGCGAAGTGCAGATTGATACGATCTCTTTCAAACTCAAAGAACCTGCGTACTTGTGCGGGACTGTTTCGACGGGCAACACGAGAAGGTCTAGAGCTTGATCGTCTGGCAGCAGTTGGTTAGCAGAGGATATGCGCACTTCAGTCGCTGGCTGGTGAGATGACTTTACCTCCAGCCCGCGCCCATTTGGAAAAGTGAAATCGTGAAGTCCTCTACCCTCTTTGCTGAAAGGTCCTCTCCAAGAAATCAGTACGTTTTCCGCCGAGATCCCCGCCTCGATGAGTCTCACAAGAACTTGGATTTCGGCATACAGCCCTTGGACCTGCTCGCGCGAGAGGCGGCCAGGTTTCCGCGACACAAAACGCTTGAATTCAGAGATCGCATCTGAAAGCTCGTTGATCGACTCACTCTTGTTGGCTGCTGAAGACGTCCTGTCCATCACGAAATCAACGAGGATAAGAAAGAGTTCTGGTAGTCCTTTGCCCTCCGAAGTTATCCGCAAATAGTGGTTACCAGCTTTCCTCGAAGTAGCAACGCTAAAGCCGCGGGCATCCCCAACGACAGTGTCATCAGGTAGCTTTACACGGACAAACAGGGCGCTATGGCCATCGAAATTTTGCACGAAGACTTCCAGCCAGGGATGTTGTAGCTGAATAACCCGATAGTTATCGCTGGCGAGCGCTTCCTCGAAAAATGACCTAATGTCGTTCACTATTCGTACCCGTCTTCGTCGAGAATATCGTCACCCTCAAACTGGGCCGAGTAATTACTCAACCAGACACTGTTAACCATGTATTTCCGCGCGTTGCCGGCGGCGAGGACAGCTTCCTTCGGATCGAGCTTTGGAAAGGCCACCGCGGCTGCAATTAGTGGTTCCCGGCTTGACACGCCGAAAAATTTCTCGGGTTCTGCCTCGTCTGTAGAAACCGTGTAAATCAGCAACCGCGGTCTTTCGAGAACGGATAACGCAACACGCTGAGACGTACCTGGAGGCCCGGAATATTCACCAATTTTACTTTCGAATTTCTTCATCTCTGCATCTGCCAATGACTGCTTGAGGTTCCCGGGCGACGCAACTCTGCGGTTCCCGAACTCGAGAACCTCACCCTCCGGTTTTACCTCGAGTTTGTTACGGATGCTGGTCGCCACTTTGTAGCCTGATTCGTAGTAATAATCCGCGCCCGCGCCAGTGACGAAACAGACATCCCAAAATTCGCTGCCTTTAGCCTCTGAAGCCGCGATAGATATCTGCGGTGGTTGCCCAAGCGTGTCAGATCCAAACAACATCGATTTCCGGTGTCCCAGAAATTGCGAGAAAAAACCGTGGATTAACTCTAGAGGGACGCCCGCCCAGAGGCGGTACCCACTGGGAAGATCCTGACCCGGTACCTTCTCGAGAAGGTTCATACCGCTCAAAAGGGTGTGAGCCGCCTCCAAATTGACTCGCAACTGGGGGGCCTCTGGGGATAATTGCCAACTCTCGACGAGACAGTTCTCCCAGAGCACGGGACCGACATGGCGCAGTTCGGCAGCTTTGCTCTTGTTGGTCGCCACAATCTTGAAACCCTCTGGATGTGTCTTGACCCTCAGACCGAACTGCTTAGGAGTAAGTTTTAGCGATTTCATCTCAATTAACATCTGCCTGAGTTCCCAGGCGACTTCCGCAGCCCAGGCAAAATCGTCAGCCGTTTGCTCGGGAATCCAAATCCTCACGAGGTCTTCATACCCTGGTCGATACCCAAACCATCGTGCCATCTGCATCAAAGTGTCCATCGTTCTAGGCTCGCGCACAAAATAGCTGACCTGCAGCCCTTCAAGGGTCAAACCCCTGGAGAGCACGTCGCCCCCGACGAAAATTGTGGGGCGAAGGTCTTCCTCGCTCCGTTGCTGCTTAGTCAAAAGCTTTCGCCGCTTCGTCCGTTGAGCCATCGTCTTGCCGTTGACTAAATCAACCCGGAAGTCCCGAATAATCTCGAACAAGCTCTCTTCGACCACCTCCCAGCTGAGGGGGTCTACTTTCCCGAACTCGTTAGTCCATACTTCCTTGATTTGCTTGTATAAAGACGAGTGCTCAACCGCTCCGCGTCTGAATTCAGCGATTACACAGTCGCTCAACATTTGAAGAAAGGCAAAAACCAATTCAGATATTTGAGCTTGCACCAGGTTAAATCTCGAGACATTAACCAGCATCGACGCAGGGTGCTTTTCCCTCGCGCGAAGGTTTTTCACCGCACTGCCGAGAAGAAACGTAATCACTGCGGTTTGGAGACTCTCGGGCAAATCGGGGATCTGATGTGTGCTCTTGTGGACAATCGGTAGCGCCTCAACGCAATCCTCAACCGAGAGCCTCAACGCTCCATGAGTGGGTAGAAAGTATTGAGAAATACCAAAGTAATTGTTCGGAGCTGGCAATACGCGAATGTAGTCCTTTGGAAACAGGTCTGATCCGATGTCCTCAGCCTCAGCCTCATGGTCGATGAAAATATTCGCGAATGGCGTGGCAGTAATTCCTAGGTAGGAACTTCTTGTAGAGCTATCCAATAATTTCCTAATTTCCCTGTTCACTCGAGTTGGGTCGGTTTCTGTACCGGTATTGGGAGTCCCCCAATCAGCTTCATCGTCAATCACAACCAGAGGGATATCCATTTTCTGAGATCCGGCCTGTTGTGTGATGTAGTTCGCAACATTGGCAATGAGCTTGGCGTTTTTCTTTATGACGAAGACTGTCGGAATTGGGGAAATCATCCACATAATTCCAGCGTTCTTTTTCTTCTGGTCAAAGTCACCGCGAACAGTGGTCATCACGTTCGCCTTCAGCTCAGCATCAATCTTGCCTATCCCAATTCGCGGGACAGCAGCATTGGCGATGTTGTCGTCAAGGTACTCAGAGTCAATGCCGAGAAGGTCGGTATCGAACCTTCTTTGTGTCTGCCTTCGCAATTCATTGGTGTGCCCGCCAATCACGATTACAGCGCGGTAGCCAAAATCTAGAGCCTTATTCAAGAGGCCAAGATAGCTTGCAGTTTTACCAGACTGCACTTCCCCCAAGAGAAGACCTCTTCGAGCCCAAGGGCCAGATTTCTGCGGGTCGCCGAGCAGCTCCAAAATCTCGTCAGATTGGAGATCCAACTCTGTGATTACAGGTGCGGCCCAATCTCGCTTGACCAGGAGTTTTTCATAGGCTTTCCAACGGGTCGCTTGAGTTGTTTTTTTTCTCTCTTCAATCCAATATTTAAATGTCATTGGGTCGACAACAGTTCCACCGGGCGAGAAGACGATCTCCACCTCTTGTGTGATTTCTGCTACGACGGCGGCTATTTCGGTGACCTCAAGGTCCTCGAACAGGATGGAAGCCAGTTGACTGGCTTTCGCCTCCAGCTTTTCAAAATCGAGGCTAGCCTCACCGTCTAGCAGGATTTGTTTCAACATCTTCTTAAACGCAAACTGGCGTCCACTTAGTTCCACGGCTTAGTCCCCCCACAGTTGATCGATTAGGTCACGCAAGTTGTCTAAGTTATCGAACGGTTCGGTCATACTGAGGATTGCGTACACCGAATCTGGCCCGGCTTCAAACAATCCGGCATCCTTCATGGCCTTCAGCTTTTCGATCGCAAGCGCATCATCAACTACTTCAATGGCCGGCGCGGCGTTACCCGCGATTTCGTTATAAACGTCGAGGTGAGGGTACTGACTCGCGATTGTGCCGAACAAGGAAACAATCGACTCAGCCTGTGACGGCTCGAGCCCCATCAAAGTTGCCTTGACCACGGAGTTCTCGACATTTATTTCATATCGAAACCCAGATCGATCTTTTACTTTGTTCCAGACGTGGACCACTTCGGCTGAAGATTCGCTCCGTCCGCGAAATGAGTGAACCCTTTTACCTTTTTTGAGTATTGGCTCCATCATTTTCCTCAGATGATTCTTGAAACTAGCTGGAGGCTCGATCCTCGATTTTTTGATATCCAGCTGCCAAAGACTGTCAAGATTTCTCGGAATGTCCACCTGAATTCTAGTCAGTTTAGTTAGCTCGCTGAGGCTTGCCAGCCCAAACCAGTGGCCCTTCGAGATCAAACGCTCATTTCTGTAAATATAAAACCCCTGAGCGTCCCTCATGCCTTCTCCTAGGTCAATCCGCGAACGCTCCTCTGCGGAAAGACCGGATTGATGAGGAAGGGTAAAAGCCTCGAAGAAAACTTCATGGCCGCCGACTATTAAGGCCTCTCGCGGAGTTCTTTGTGTCTTTGGATTCTCAGACAGGAACGGATCAATGCTCTTAACCTCTACCTTGTTGATCGTGATTGACAACTTGTTGTTCCTCCGACTGAGGTATCTGTGAAAGGTGAGACCAATATGTCTGGTCATTTCATTGATACTCATCGCGAGAAATTCTCCTGGGTTCTTTGCGTCACCCAGGAGCAAATCGAGCTTGTTCCAGACAATCAGCGTTCCGTTTTCCAATTTCCTGAGTTCCGGAACCATCGGCAATTCATTAATGTCAGCAGCGTCCAGCACCAATAGAGTCCACGAGCCTGTTTGCTTTACGTGATCGATGTCCCAGCGAAGAGCCGTAATGACCGAATTCTTGACCGAAACAACCGTTAGGCACCTTGCCTGAGAAAGAGAGGCTGTTTTTAATCCCAAGCCAAAACGCCCCAGCCTTTGGCCCTCATGTCCATGAGCCGTCCCCGCGAGCCTCAGAGCTTCTTTGGCGCTGACCTGGTCCATTCCTTCGCCATCATCGAGCACGGCGATGTAGTCACCATTAACAACATCTAGATCAATTTGAATCTTGCGCGCATTCGCATCGATTGAGTTGTCAATTATGTCCGCGATTGCCGCCTCGGCAGAGTACCCAACTGAACGCATCGATTCGAGTAAGTCAACACTGGGCTCAACCACTAACTCTTCCAAGATGTACCCGTTCTCTAGGGTTCCAATTAGCGTCGGGCGGATGCCGCGACTGGTCTGATGTTTGGCGGAATGGACTCGTACGGAATGCCAAGGAGTGATTTAAAGAGAGCCGTGAAAACCGCCTCCGCGCCCTTTGCTGGGACTGCCATTCCGATTTGTTTTCGAACACTCTCTTTCGTCCCGATGAAGATGTAATCATCGGGAAACGACTGAAGGCGGGCGCGCTCGCGGTTTGTCAAAGCGCGAGGCTCATCCCAGTGGTACACGTGGGTTCCCCCACCCCCCGAACCCGTAACAGTATATGAGGGATGCTCGGCTCTGAGCCTCCGGTAAATCTGACTAATCTTGGCGCCCTTCACATTCAGCTGAAGGTGCTTCGGCAACGCGGCAGTGAAAGCGTTTTGCCCCGGCAAAATGTGGCTCAGGCGCTCAACTACCTTTTCGGATTGCCTCGTCAGTTCATGATTTTTCAGCAGACCGTTCATTGGTGGGTTAGTCAGCGCGTAGGCGGCCGAAACGTCCATTTCTTCAAAGGGCCGGGGTGAAGGGACATTAAACTTCTGGTCCAGATCAGCTCGTACGCCCACGATAATGATGCGTTTTCGCTTTTGGGGCACGCCATACTTATCAAAACTGTAGAGATGGGGGGTCAGGTTATAGCCATAGTCGCCGGCTTGGCTCATTTCGGCAAGTATCTGGGAAAAGGCACTTCCCGCATTGGCGCTTCGAAGGCCCGAGACATTTTCTGCCACGAACCATGTGGGATTGTGGGAGTCGAGTGCAGAGACTCCGTAGCGGTAAAGCGGACCGTACTCTCCATCCAACCCCCTGGATTTCCCGACCGAGCTGAAATCGTTGCACGGGAATCCAAAAGCCAATCCATCAATTGCCGCCAACGACGGGATATCTAGCTTTCGAACGTCCAGACAATGGACCGAGTCGTTCGTTGTGCCCGGGATGTTTGAGACATAAGTTGCACATGCATCCGCATCAAAATCGTTCGCCCAGCCGTGAAGTAGATCGATACCCTCAAGATTTGCTGCAGCTGTATGCGCGCCGAGAGCCATGCCACCAGGTCCTGAAAAAAGTTCTCCCAGTCGAAATTCGACATTCACTTAGAGTCCCCAATCGGTAAGAGAATAACATGAGCAAAGTTTGGATAAATCAAGCACCAAGCTTCGACTCCGAGTGAAAGCGCGAGTGCGCCCACTTTTACTCTCTGCATCCTGCCATCTTTGGTACGAATAGCGGGGCCTCTCTCCACCGTTTTTCCTTGGGGATCTGAACCCACAAAGACGTTAGCTGGATCCTATGACATTGTGCCCCGAATGCCGCCAATCGGACCTTTTCGGCTTTTGCTTCTCGTGCTCAATTAGAGCATCGCGAGTCTAGCCACACGGTCGCTCCTGAGGAAGGAGGGAGGTGTTGTGAGCACTCGCAATCGTGGCGATACTGCCTTCAAACGCAAGAGAGACGAAGAAGGGCGCCCTGCAGTGCGCAGTCCGCAAAACCCAGGACGGTTCAACTCTGAAACGGCCCGTTCTCAGGAGTGCCCAACTCCAAGGACTCTCTTCCGTGAGAGTCACCGTATCTCTCCATCACTGCTTTGGGGCTGGGAACAGGAAGTGCTTCAAACAGTTTGAGGGCGATGCCCAGGGAATCGCGCTCCATCAGAGCGGAGATCTGCGTGGGGCTTTGCCCCACTTGCATCTGTGTGATCAGAAACTGCATTTCCTGCCAAGCCCAGGTCTACTGGTGGCGTGCTTTCGATCGATTTTTGGCTAGCGCGTGGTCGTCGCAGACCACGGCGCTTAGCTGCCGGACAGTGTCCTCCTTAGTGAGGAAAAAATGGCCACCGAGCATCGACAATGTAAAACCTGTCAGGTACAGCTCGACGAGTTCCTTTGTCGACTCGTTATCCCACGGGGGGACGAGTTCGAATTGTGGTTGATCGAGAAACCCCGGTGATGTGTAAATCGCGCG
>Ga0208414_1001570_pt1 | contig 16950 bp, 15 predicted proteins | sample AntAceMetag02UKE_FD_184770 | JGI IMG/M metagenome (GOLD analysis project Ga0208414, IMG submission 184770) | Saline lake microbial communities from Ace Lake, Antarctica - Antarctic Ace Lake Metagenome 02UKE (SPAdes) (version 2) | ecosystem: Environmental > Aquatic > Non-marine Saline and... | reverse complement strand
CGGCGTCGGCCTAGTCGCTAAGAATAGCGCCCGAAGCAGGGGCCTGAAAACGGGTCAGGCTTTGGGCCTGTATTAGCGGAATGAATCTGGTTTGCGGTTGGCTATTCAGGTCCGCTCTAGCGGCTCATATTGCGATCGGCTAGATTGAAAATAGTAGGCGTTTGGATCTGTTGGTGCCGGGTGGCGATTCGAATGAACCTGTCCTTAAATCTGAACCAGCATCCCCATGGCTCGAATCGCTATTCTCGAAGATCAAACCTTGGTCTTAAACCTCTACCGGAACCTGATCGAGTCGTTCACTCCTCATGAGGTCGTCCTGTCATGCGAGGAGGATGGAGCGTTTTGAACGGTTGGCCTCTGGCGCGAGCTGATGTCGCGCTTTTGGATTTGGTCCTGCCGGATATGGATGGGTTACAGGTCGCCAAGCGGATTTTGGAAATGCCCGGAATGTCACCACGAATTTTGGTGGTGTCGGGCGAGGTCACTGAGGTCACCATGAGACGTGCGGCCAAACTGAGAGTTGATGGATTCGTCGATAAGGTGGCGTCATCTAAAATCCTGCTGAAGGCGATTGAGGAGGTGTTGGCTGGCCGACGGTTTTTCTCCGCTACCATGCAGTTAATTTACGAACAGGCGCTCAAATCGAGCGAAGTGATCGACCTGTTGCTGACCCGCAAGGAACTACGGCTGGTCCCGCAGATGGCGCTGGGTCTCTCTAACCGGGAGATTGCGGAAGCCGAGGGCATGGCCGAGTCGACCGTCCAAACCCACCGGCGCAATGCGATGTCGAAACTCAATATTCGGTCAACCGTCGATCTGGTGCGGCATTCGCTCCGCAGCGGCGTTATCGTGAGGCTACCCAACGGGACTCTCTCTGCTCCTCCGGGGGAGGATAACAAGGGGCGAGTTCAGCCGGTTTTAGGCTAGGCGGGCGGTTTTCGGGAAGGCGAGGAGAGAGGAGGGCAGTTTGGGGAAAAGGACGTCCAGTGGAGTATCCCCACGATCGTTCATGCGTTCCAGGCGAAGTGGGCTCTCTGTCTCGCGGCGCATGATTTGATCGGTCGCGTAAGTGAGCATCGTGTCGGTCGGGTTCTGATGTCTTTGGACGCGGTGGTCGCGGCATATCACGGGGTGAAGATTGAGGAACAGTTGCGGATGCTCGGCCTAGGCTGAAAAGGGGAGGCGTGGCATGAGGGGCAGTTGCCCAACTGCGTTCGTTGGACGGCGCACAAAAAAGGCGCCCGTGAAGTCACGGGCGCCGGAAGTTTGAGCGGTCGGTTAAGACTTAGCGGGAGGGTGAGTTGTCGGAACTACCGCCACCACTACCGCCATCAGAGCGGCGGCCGCGTCCACCGCGGCTGCGACGACGACGGCGATTTTCGCCTCCGCCACCTTCGCTGTTACCTTCGCCGCGCTCGGAGCGGGGCTTGGGATTGCGGCGTCCGCCTTCACTGCGGTTTTGGCCGCCTCGGCCTTGGCCGCGCCCACGACTACGGCCGCGACCGCCTCGTTTGTCGTTGTTGCCTTTGCTGGGGGCCGGTTTCTCTTCGTCGCCGGCGAAGAGATTCTTCAGCCAGCCGAAGAATCCACCACCGGAGCTTTTGGACGATTCAAGTTTGGGTTTGGGCACATCGACTTCGACGGGCTTGGGCGCCCGAGGGCGGCGCTCGGGGTTATCCCGGTCGGAGCGGCTCTCTCGGCGAGGGCGACGCTCGCGGCCAGCGTCCCGATTGGAGGGGCGTTCGCTGCGCTCATTCGACTCACCGGACTCGCTACGTTCACCACGCTCGCGTTGGGAGCGGGGTTTGAAGGTCGGGCGCTCGTCGCTGGACGAATCGGGAAATTCCGAAGCCTCCCAGCGTTGGGTGGAGGAGCGGACTTGCTTCGGCGGGAGGATATCGAGCTCGGCCTTATCGTCGACTTCGGCGGCAGGCGCGGGTTCGACAGGTTTAGGGGCAGCGGGTTCGACGGGTGATTCCACCGCCGCGGGAGCGACGGGGGTTGGTGGGGCGGTCGGGGCCGGCGCGGGGGCTGGCTCGACCGGATTCGCGGGCGGGGCGGGAGCTTCGGCTACGGGAGCGGGCTCGGGCTCGGCGGGTGCGAACGGGTTTTTGTATTCGGACTTGTTGGTCACGATTTGCACGGAGGTCGGCTGGTAGTCGCCGACGGGGGCGCGGGTGGCCGCAGGCGTCGCGCCTTTGGCGGGCTTGCGTTTGCCGCGGGCGAGACCGGGTCCTCGGCCGGTGCCGAAAGCAAATTCGGCAGCGGGGGCGGTCTCAGCGCGGGGTGTCTCGGCGGGAGCGTTCTCCGCGGGGGCGGTGCTCTCCGGACCGGACGTTTCTTTATCTGACATGTTGTTGTTACTGTTTAGGTTAACCCAAGCTCTCTCAACTCGAGGAGGGGTGGGATATAGGCCATGGGCGGAGGCGATTAAGGCGCTCAACGCAGGCACTAAGGGTCTACGTTCAACGGAGTTACGCCGATAGAGCAACGCCTTTTTGTGGAGCTTGATCCTGGCATTGGCACTTGCGCCTTGCGCGGAGGGCCGGGGATCACAGCCTGCGAATTCATGGACAAACTGGATGAGATCTTCCGCATGCAAGAGGCCCTCAACTCCCGCATCGGGGTCAAACTGCCGCCCGCGACCGATGAGGAAAAGACTAAGTGGGTGCTCAACTACACCCGGGCGATGCAGCAGGAGACCGCCGAGTTGATCGATAGCGTGCCGTGGAAGTGGTGGGCGAAGTATCAGAAATTTGACGAACAGAACGCCAAAGTGGAGGTCGTTGATCTCTTCCATTTCCTGGTATCATTGGCGCAGACGCTAGGGATGTCGGCGGAGGATATTTATGCGGCCTACGTCAAAAAGAATCAGGTCAACCACGATCGGCAGGACTCAGGCTACGTGAAGAAGGACGAAGACGATTCCAAACACATCTGAGCGGCCTAGCCACTCAGGCGTAAGTAACAAGTAACGAGGCCCAAGTAACCAAAGGAGAAGCTAAGCGATGAAGCAGGCAGGAGATACGCTCGAATTAGATTTTGAAGTTAAGGTGGTGCGCGGCGCCGGGGCCGATCCGGAGGTCGTGAATTTTGGCGACCTCATCACGAAACCCACGGTAGTTTCGGTTTACCTGCGCAATAATACCGGCTCATGCGACAAGCAGAATGATGCGTTGGTGATGCAGGGGGCGGCGATCAAGGCCAAAGGCTGGCAAGTCATCGCGCTCTCGCGTGACACGGTGGGTTCGCACGGCACATATGCCGCGAAGAAGTCGATTGGTTACACCCTGGTGAGCGATCCGAAAGACCTGTTTGCCCAAGCGGCCGAGGCGGTAGTAGAGAAGAAAATGTATGGGAAGACTTACGAAGGCCCCCTGCGCTCGGCGTGGTTGCTGCAGCCAGGTGGTCGAGTCGAAGCGGTGATTGCGAAGGTCGACGCGAAAGCCCACGGAGACCAGGTGCTCGCGGCCATCGATGCCCGGTAGCGCAACGTAGCTCCGATTACGCTCGGCTTGCCGATGCGGCGTTCGCCGCGTTTAGTGCGGTTGTTGAACACTCCGACGATCAGAGATATCCGCACCGCGGCGGCTAGCCGTCGGACCAAACGTCAACGTAACCGACGCCTGCTGCTGACCGCTGCAGGTTTGGTAGTGGTCCTAGGATTACTCACGGCCTTCGTTTTACCGGGAGTCCTGCGATCTCAGATCGAGCAGCGGGGCACCGCGTTTTTGGGACGTCCGGTGAAGGTTGATCGGGTATCGCTCAACCCCTTCACGCTGACCGTCGTCATTGAGGGTCTTGATATCAAGGATCGTGATGGGGAGGATCTGCTAGGCTGGCAGCGGCTGATGGTGAATGCGAACCTCTGGGCGACCCTGGCGGGTAGCTGGGGAGCGGACGCCATTGAACTCGACGGGATGAGAGGGCGTTTGTTCATGACCTCCACGGGTGAACTGAATATCGCCGACATCATCGAGAAGCTTTCGAGCGAGACGGGGGAGCCTAAAAGCGAGCCGCGTCTCCTCGAATTGACGCGGTTGGAGGTGACTGACGCTCAAGTTTCTTTGACCGATTCGAGTCGCAGCCGTCCCTTTGCTTCCACGATAGGCCCGCTGAGTTTTTCGATTTCTGATTTGCACACCAAATCAGATTCCGAAGCTCCCTATAATTTCGCCGCGAGCACGGAGTCGGGTGAAACCATCAACTGGCGAGGAACGCTATCGATGGAGCCGCTCAAATCCACGGGGGACTTTGAGTTAAGTGGCATCAACGTGCCCAAATATAAGGCCTACTTCACCGATCTGATTCCGTTAGAAATCGAGTCGGGGTGGGTGAGCGCGTCCGGCAGTTACGAGCTGGATTGGACGGAGGAATTGCCGGAAGTAAGACTTATAAATGGCGCTGCAGCGGTTACGGGGATCGTGCTGAGTGCGCGCGACGCTGGAGCCGGGCAGCACACCCTCGCTAAAATCGAAGTGCAGGGTATTGAGGCGGAATTTCCGACCGGAAAGTTGGCGATTACCGCAATCATCCTTGAGGACGGTACCGTGGATCTACAGCGATCGGTAGCGGGCATTGGCTTGAGCGGCCTGCCACTAGGCGGGGCTGAAGCAGAAGGGATCGCCCCGGCGAAACCCGCGACGAATCTACCGGACGTGACGGTGGGCGCGGTGCGAATGGAGCGCGTGCGGGTGCGTCTTCAAGATAAGACTTTGGCTGAGACTGCCGTGATTGGTATCAATCTGGATTCGGTGCTGGTGGAAAACATCAAGGCGGCAGACTGGTCCGCGCCGATCAGCTTGCGGCTTCAAGCCAGCTTCCCGCTCGGGGGGGCGTTGGATGTCTCGGGCGAAGCGAGTTTGCAGCCACTGGCACCCGAACTGGCGATCAAACTATCCGGGCTCTCTTTGTTGGCGGGAGCCGATCATCTCCGGGCTTTGACCGGGATGGAACTGGTGCGAGGGACCCTGGATGCGGCAGGTCGGATCTCGGTCGGAGAAACCGGATTGGGTTTTCGCGGCGAAATGAAACTGAGCGACTTGGCCGTATTGGATGCCAGCGGTGAGGCTTTGGCCGGGCTAACCGAGCTGGGTTTGAGCGGCCTGGACCTGCGGGTAGATCCGGCGGCGTTGTCGGTTGCAACGGTGACTCTCGTAGCGCCCGAAGCTCACGTCAGGATTGCCGCAGATGGTCGCATCAATTTAGCGGGAATCGGCCCTCAGCAGTCGGTGGAGATCTCGCCGGAAACTATTCCGGCGGCAAATGCGGTGCTGCCTGAGCTGGAGGTCGGCGTAATCACTTTTTCTGGAGGACGCGTCTCGATCCGCGATGATTCTATCGAGCGAGCTGCGTCCGTGTCGTTGGATGATTTGTCCGGCGTGATGGCGGGTTGGTCATCGCAGGACGCGGGGCGGGGGAAAGTCGAGATGACGGGCAAGGTCAACGGGGTATCGGCGATGACGATTAAGGGAGATCTCAATCCCTTCGGCCGGCCGGCGCGGGCCGATCTCGCCATCGCGATTGATCGGATGGATCTGCTCCCGACGCGAGGCTACGTCAGCAAGTATGCGGGCTATGAGCTGGAGGGAGGCCGGTTGTCGCTCGACATCGCATTTTTACTGCGAGAACGCGCCATCGAAAGTGATACGATGACCGTGCTCAGTGCCTTCACCCTGGGAGCCCAAACGGCCAGCCCGGATGCCACGAAACTGCCGGTGAAGCTCGGCGTCGCTTTGCTCAAGGATTCCGCTGGCGACATCGTCATCGATGTGCCGGTGGCAGGAAATTTGGATGACCCGGAGTTTCGAATCAGTCGCGTGGTCTGGCGGGTGATTGCCAATCTACTGACCAAGGCGGCGACCTCACCGTTTGCCTTTCTCGGTAGCGTGGTCGGCGGGGGCGCCGAAGGAGACCTAGCGCACCATGCGTTCGCGCCGGGGCAGACCGCGGTGTCCGATGCTACCCGGGCGAATTTGGATCAATTGATCGCGGCCCTGAATGACCGCCCCACATTAGGCGTCGGCATCCGGGGAGAGTATGATCCCACGGTGGATGCGGCAGCCTTGCGACCCAACGTATTGGAAAACCAGCTACGGAGCGAAGCGGCCGCGACGGCATTTGATGCGACCGGGGCTTGGGAGCCCTTTGCCCGCGAGGCGGGGATGGTCGCGCGCTATCAAGTCGTGTTCGGAGTGCTGCCAGTCGATCCGGACGGTGAACTGCCCGTTGCGGAGACGGCTGAATCTGAGCCCACGCCTGCTGCTCCTCCCGCGACCGCTGCGGACGGCCAGACCCTGCTGGCTTGGTTGCGCCAAGTGTTCGGCGGGGATGCGTCGGCTCGGGCGGAGGCCGGGCCGAATGAAGCGGCTCCTTTCGCCCCATCGTTTCCGCGACCGGAACGCCTAGCGCCGGAGCTGCCGGTGCTACCGATGGAGGAGATCGAATCGCGCTTGCTCGAGGCGATCGAAGTGCCGGAAGCGGTCCTGATCAAGTTGGCCGAGGGCCGGGCCGAAGTGGCGCGAGACTACTTGCTCAGCGCGGGCTTGGCGGAGTCGCGGATCGGGTTAACCGACGTCGCCGCGGGGGAAGCTCAAGTCACGCTGGATCTACGTTGAGGAACGGATAGCGGTTGCGCACGGCGGCGATACATTGGGCGGTCTCGACGCGGATCTGGGCCAAGAACGTCCCGCGATCGGCGGCGGAGGGAGACTCCATCGGGTCGTGGAGTTTGCGGATGGAGGACATGGCCCCAGCGAAGGCGAGCGAGCCAGAGGAGCCCTTCAGCTTGTGGAGCAACTTGCGGGCTTCGCCGTGTTCCTCGATCGACATGGTCGCCACTTCATCGAGGATCTTGCCGCTGTCCTCTTCGTAGGTGGCGATGATCCGACGCAATACCTCGGGCTCCTCTTGGGCATTGGTGAAGCCGATGATGGATTCGAAGCTGACCCAATCGATCAGGAGATCGCCGGGGAGGGGAGTAGGGTCATTGGGGGGAGACGGCTCAGCAGGTGTGTTCATGACGGTGGAATTTTTGTTCAGGGTTAAAGGGTCTGGGCGTAGGTCGTTTATCAAATCACGCAGGGTGATGAATGTGATCGGCTTGGGCATGAAGTCATCCATGCCGGCATCGAGACATTTTTGACGGTCGCTGCGGGTCGCATTGGCGGTGACGGCAACCATCTGCGGGGGCGGCCAGCGACCGTGCCAGGAAGTCCGCACCCACTCGGCCACGCCGTAGCCATCGACGACCGGCATCTGGATGTCGATCAACGCGAGGTCGTAACTATGGCGGGTGAGGAAATCGATCGCGACCTCACCGTTCTCGGCATAGTCGGCCGAGATTTGCAACTGTTTGAGCATGGTGCCGATGACCTCGAGATTCACGGGATGATCCTCGGCCACGAGCACCTTGAGCGATTTTTCCGGGAAGGGGGGGAGTGACGCAGCGTGCCCTAAAATCTCGCGAGGAGGCACGTTGAAGGGAGAGCTGGTTTCGGGCATTTTCTGTCCGACGGCCGCCACAAATTCGCGGCGCCGAATCGGCGCACTCATGGATAGATCAAACGGGGATGACTGGGTCGGATCGGCGGCGGCACATTGTAGTCCGATGAACTGAACCGGAGGGGTGTGGGCGCCGAAGAGTTCGCGCAACTGGCGGGCGGTTTCGTAGATGGCCGGTCGGAAGGCTTGGGGGAAAATCACGCAGGCCGATTCGGAGGCGTTCTTCACGTAGTCGATCAGGGGCGAGACCTGAGTGAATGGGATGATCTCACAGTCCGTCCCGTGCAGGTTGCCCTCCAACGCCTTGAGGTCATCGGCATCGGGATGAAGCACGGCTAGTTGGCGTTTAATGGTCATCGGATGGTCGGTGGTGCGACGGGTGTGACTGGCTCCGTTTGGCAGCAGGGCGGTGAGGGTGAAGACCGAGCCTTGGCCGATCTTGCTGGTGACGACGATGTCCCCTTGCATGCTGCGCGCGAGTTGCCGGCTGATCGCCAGCCCCAAGCCGGTGCCCCCGTGCTTCCGCGTCGTCGACGGATCGAGTTGGCTAAAACGAACAAACAAGGCCGGGAGCAATGGGGACGCAATGCCGGGACCGGTATCGGAGACTTTGAATTCCCAACGGTTCTCGTCGAGCGAACGCACGCTCAGGACCACGCTGCCTTCTTCGGTGAACTTAACCGCATTACCAACGAGGTTGGTGATGATCTGGCGCAGGCGCAGCACGTCACCTTTGACCCAGATGGGTTTGGTCTCGGCTGCGAAATGCAGATGTAGCGCGACGTGTTTGTCGGTCGCTTGGCGCGCGAAGTGTTCCAAGGCCTGTTCGGCGGCGTGGCGCAGTTCGAAAGGCGCGAGTTCCAGCTCGAGGCGGCCGGCTTCGATGCGGGAGAAATCGAGCACATCGCTGATCACACCAAGGAGCTGTTCGGCGGAGGTGCGCATGGACGAAACCCAATCGCGTTGGGTGGCGTTCAACGCGGAACGGTCGAGAATGGACGCGAACCCGATCACGCTGTTCAGAGGGGTGCGCAGCTCGTGACTCATGGTCGCGAGGAATTCGCTCTTGGCCTGATTGGCGCGGGCGGCGGTCTCGGCGGCGGTGCGGAGGCGGTCCTCGTATTGTCGGCGCTCGGTGACATCGCGGTCGAAGCCCAAGGTGCGCTCGGCACGCCCCTCCTGGGTGCGGATTTCCACGGCGTTGGATTCGATCCACCGCCAGCTTCCATCGAGATGGCGGGCCCGATAAAGACGCCGGCGGAAGCGCCGACCGGCGGGCAAAGCCTCTTGCACGTCGGAGTGCAGTTGGAGCAAGTCGGCCGGTTCGATGTAGTCTTCGTGCGCGACAGACGAGTTACCCTGCGGAGCTTCGTAGCCCAGAATTTGCCACCACTGGGGCGATCGGTAATGCCGGTTTTGGCCGAAGTCGGCATCCCAAAAACCGTCCGGACTGGTATCGATGATGGTCCGGAGTTGTTCTTCGGCAGCGGCGAGATGCTCGCTGCGCTCCTCGCGGGCCAGACAGAAGGCGAAGGCGGTGCTGATCGAGCGCAGGGCGGATCGAATCTCTGATCGGATGACGCGGCTGCCCTGGGGAAAGACCAACGTGAGGGTGCCCCACGTCGTATCCTGATAAACGATACTTTCACTCACGACCCAGGGGGATCCGGCGTAGGGCGGGAAGAGCCCGGGAACGGGCGGCTGGAGGTCTTTCAGATTTCCCTCGATCCGTTCGCCTTCCTCTAACGCGGTGAGCCACTGCGGCGAGACTCCGGCGTGCGGATACCAAGGTCGGTTGGGCTGCACGGGGGGTTGCGCGGCGATGAGTTTCGAACCGCGCTGACCGTGGCGCTCATCGCGACGGAGAAACGAAGTATGCACGAGATGCAGCTGCTCGTGCAGGTGGTTGACCAACCAGTCCGCGATGTCATCGGTCTTGGCCGTGTGGAGCAGCCGTTGCGCGACGATCGCGGTGGCCTCCAGCAGCGTATCCCGCTGCCAAACCCGTTCCAACCCGTGCAGATATCCGGCGATGCATACATAGATGACGAAGGCGACCAACAGCAGAATAGATTCGGTCGCCAGCATCGTGCTCGCCAAGTGGATTTGAATGAGCGAGCTGGAAGCAATGAACCCGATGGCCCCGACTCCGGGGTGATCGGGGTCGGGTTGCAGGGGAGCCAATATGGTGATCCAGCGTTCGCCGCTGGCCTCGCGGTAACTTTCAATCGAGGGGCCGTCCAAGTTGACGGCATGACGGTAAATATGAGGAGATCGGAAACGAGGGGCGGGTGCCTTGCTGGGATCGAAAGCGGTGGCGAGGAACTCGCTGTGATTGCCGTCACTGCGCAGCACAAAGGCCCCGCCGACCACCGGAGAGGTGACACAAACTGAACGCAGGGCTGACTCGAAACGAGGTTCAATGGACTGACCGTCGACCGCAAGAGGCCGCGGGGTGGTGCCCAAGGCCTCGGCGAGGATGATCGATTTACGCACCAAGTCGTCCTCGATCCGGCTCCCCGCTTGTTGGTGGACTTCCCAGACCAAAATCCAGCCAAGGCCTAAGCAGGCGATGATGCCCCCGGCCATGCTCCAGTGGACGTAGTGCCCCTTGCGGCGTAATCGTCCGATTTGGCTGAAAATCAACCAGATCAACGCCATGATCGAGGCAGCCGAAAACACGGCGGAAGAGAGGGACCAATGGGCCACTTCGAACACCCGCGGCGCCAAGAACGTGGCCGTGAGGTGAGTTAGCAGGGAGATCCGCAGACTCCAGGGCCAGTTGTTCGGGGCATCCCCGGGCTGGACCGCCACCCGGTAGGTCCAAATCATCGCGGCGGTGGCCCCAAAGCTCGCGGCGACATTTACCCAAGGCAGCACCGCCGCAGCGAGGCTTTGGAAACTGGCCAACCAACCTAGGAGGCACACCACCATGGTGATCGACATGTAGATCCCGAGCGGGAGGAATCTGCGTTCCGGGACACCCCGCGGGATGGCACCCAAATACCATGCAGCTAGGCCCGTCGTCCCGATCGCGTGAGCGAGCAGGAGGAATCGAGGAAGCAGTTGTGGATCGAGCATGAAAGAGGCTCGTCAGGAGACGATTCGCCTGAGTCCACTCATTTGCATCGTCAAGTCGACGTGAAATAACCCCACTATGCCTCCTCGTAGGAATACGTAGCGGCGTCCGCGCCAGCAGCCACTCCGGCTGGGTGAAACGTCGACCCTCGACCGCTGACCCGCAGCAGCTGGCCGGGAGAGCGGCCGGTCCCTTGGGGCCAGTCGATTTTTTGCCTAAATCGCCAAAGTGCGCTTGGGTGGTCGCATGAGTGAATCTCCTTCATCCCTTGTGCTCGGTGGCGGCTGCTTCTGGTGCACCGAAGCGGCCTACCGCATGGTTCCTGGTGTGCTCGAAGTCGTGAGCGGCTACGCGGGTGGCGACGGCGCGCCCAATTATGAGGCCGTCTGCAGTGGCTCCACCGGCCATGCCGAAGTGGTGCGGATCGATTTCGACGCGAGCCAAGTCTCGGTCGCGGCCTTGCTCGAACTGTTTTGGAAAATCCACGATCCCACTACGCTCAACCGGCAGGGCGCGGATACGGGCACCCAGTATCGCTCCACCATCATGTGGGCGGATGAGGACCAAAAGGCGGCCGCCGAGAAATCTCGGGAGGAAGCCCAGTCCAGCTGGGGCGATCGGATCGTCACGGCAATCGTACCGGCGCCAGAGTTTTTCCCGGCGGAAACCTATCATCAACGCTACTACGAGCGGAACCCGCAGGCAGGCTTTTGTCAGATGGTCGTGCGGCCCAAGCTGGAAAAAACCGCCCAGCATCTCGCGTCGAAAGGGTAAGTAGGGACGGACCACTGCCGGGCGCCGTTGCCTCTCCGGGAGCCGGCTCTAGCCATTCCCTCCTCCCCCCTCCGGCGGTCAGTCACGCCTCACCTTGCTCTGCCGATCGCACAGCGGGTTCTTCCTCCGCTTGACGAGAGCGAAGGGGCAGGCTCGGATGCGGCATGGCTGCTTCCGAAGAACCCAAGATCATTTTTTCAATGATCAGCGTTTCGAAGAAAATCGAGCGCAAGGAGATCCTGCGCGATGTTTCGTTGTCGTTTTACCATGGCGCGAAGATCGGCGTGCTCGGGCTCAACGGGGCGGGTAAGTCCTCGCTCATGCGCATCATTGCCGGCCTCGACACCGAGATTGAAGGCAAGGTGCATTTCGAAGCGGGTAATACGGTCGGCATGCTGGAGCAGGAGCCGCAACTGACCGCCGGCTCGACGGTCCGTGCTTGCGTGGAGGAGGGCGTCAAACCGTTGACCGATCTCGTCGCGGCCTATGATGCGACGTGGGACGAGATAGGAGAAGCTTCAGATGATGCCACCCGCGATGCCATCACGGAGCGGCAAGGGGAGTTACAGGAGAAAATCGATACACTCGATGCGTGGGATCTCGATCCGCAGATCGAGATGGCGATGGACGCGCTGCGGTGTCCGGCGGGAGATACGGTGGTGGATACGCTGTCCGGCGGCGAGCGCCGCCGCGTCGCGTTGGCGCGGTTGTTGTTGCAGAAGCCCGATGTGCTCTTGCTCGACGAGCCGACGAATCACCTCGACGCCGAAAGCGTGTATTGGCTGGAGCAGCACCTCTCGCGTTACGCGGGGACCATCATCGCCGTGACGCATGATCGCTACTTTTTGGACAACGTGGCGGGCTGGATTTTGGAGTTAGAGCGCGGGCACGGGATTCCGTGGCAAGGCAACTATACGGCCTGGTTGGAGCAGAAACAACGGCAGTTGGCCGTTACGCAAAAAACCGAAGATCGCCGTCAAAAAGCGATGGCGCGGGAGCTGGCGTGGATTCGCCAATCAACGCGGGCGCGGCAGGCGAAAGGGCAGGCCCGCATCAACGCCTACGAAGCCATGCTCAATGAAGACGTGGAGGAGCAAGCGCGGGAGTTCGAAATCGTCGTGCCGCCGGGTCCGCGCTTGGGCGACTTGGTGGTAGAGGCCAAAGGACTGCGCAAAGCGTTTGGCGACAAGCTGCTGTTCGAGAACGTAGAATTCAGCTTGCCGCCGGGCGGCATCGTGGGGGTCGTAGGGCCCAACGGCGCCGGCAAGACGACGTTGTTTCGCATGATTCTGGGCGAAGAGCAGCCGGATGCCGGCACGTTACGCGTGGGGCCGACGGTGAAGATCGCGCACGTCGATCAATCGCGGGATAGTCTGCCCGACAAGGAGACGATTTTTGAAGCCATCAGCGGCGGAGAAGAAACGCTGCGGTTGGGTAACCGCGACGTGAACGCGCGGGCCTATTGCTCGCAGTTTGGCTTCACCGGTGCGGACCAGCAGAAGAAGGTAGGCGTGATGTCGGGTGGTGAGCGCAACCGCGTGCATCTGGCGCGGTTGCTGAAACGCGGGGCCAATTTGATTTTGTTGGACGAACCGACCAACGACCTAGATGTGAATTCCATCCGCGCCTTGGAGGACGGTTTGGAAACCTTCGCCGGATGTGCCGTGGTAGTTTCGCATGACCGTTGGTTTTTGGATCGGACTGCGACACACATTTTAGCCTTCGAGGGCGATTCCGAAGTGCGCTGGTTTCGCGGTAACTACTCGGCGTATTTGGATGATTATCGTCGCCGCAAAGGAGCTGAAGCGGATCGCCCGCACCGGATCAAATACCGCAAGTTGTCGCGGTGATTTCGCTTGGATGAATGGTAGAGACGGACCGCTGGGCCGTCCGCTCCTGCCTCACCGGTTGTCGCCTACGACTCGCCCGACTCCATGGTGGACGGCCCAGCGGTCCGTCCTCTCCTATTTCGATCACAGCTCCCAGCCCAACGAAATCGTAGAGCGGAAATCGCTTTGTTCGGGGACCACGCCGCCCGCGGCGGGGGCGGGATTGCTAACGTAGTCCCAGATGAAATTGAAATCGAGGTCGAGTCGACCGGTCAGCTCAACGGAGAGCTCCAAGTTGATGTTACTGATTATGTCACTGGTGGCCGGGAGAGGGACTTTGGGATCATGCGTATAGACCACATCTAGGTAGTCCGTGGCTTCCCAATCGAATTTTGGGCCGACGAATACCGTGGCTGTATCTTCGCTGCGGGGCTGGTCGGGCACAACCTCGGCGAACTCGGTATATTGGTAACCGAGACCACCCGTTAGGTCCCACTTCAGCTTGCCGCGGTCCAGAATATCATAACCCGGACCCACGCCAAGATTGATGCGATATTCGATGTTCTAGAATGGGTCGCGGGTGGATTGCAGGGTGGGTATCTGCAAGAACAGTCGCGGGGTCATGTAGTAATCGAACGAGCTGGTGATCCGGCTGTTGTTGGCGGTTTCAATGCCGGAAACATTGGGATGGGTTGCGTCGTAGTCGAACTGGCGGCGCGTGGCGGGCGTGCGTCGCTCGATCGTGATGGCGGCGGTCGCATCGGCCTGGTCGATATTGCCGGAGCGGAAGGTGCCGCCGAGGTTCGTTTTGATTTTCCAGAAATCGCACTCTTTGCGACCGCCCGGGATGATGGAGCGGAGCTCTTCGCGGACGATCTCCTTGCTGCCCGCTCGATTGGAGACGGTGACGGTCTCGGCATCGATGATGATGCGGCCGATCGCGGTGCCGCCATCATTCATCCCGATCGTGGCGGCGCCGGCGGTATGGAGCTGGGCCACCTCCTCCCAGTCGATTTCCAGATCGTTCAGAATATTGCGGTCGAAGGTGAAACTATCGTCCTGCAGTTCCGTGACTTCGCCTTTCAACCACTCCCCACTTTTGAGCTGCACCCAATCGAACTCCCGCGTGAGCACATCTGGCGCAGCGGCCCACAGCAATGAATGGCCGCTTAAATAAAGACCGATGCCGGAAATGATGCGGATGAGTCGCGACATGGGTAAGTAGTCGTCAAACGAAACGCGTCTCGGCAACGACTGAGGCACCCATTGGCAAAAAAGATTGGCCGCTCAATCTAGCCGATTGGGACTGGTTTTGGCCGCAACTTTGCCCCGCCGGCCGGAAGGGTATACCGGTAAGAGGATTACGACAGCAGGGCGAGCAGCGCTTGGTGGGATGCGCGGTGGGCGGAGACCGCATCGTGTTGCTGCGGGGAGCTGTCTTCGACCGCTTGCTCCATGGTGAGCAGCGGCTGGATGCCGAGACCGGAGAGGTAGTCGAACAGGCGTTGGTAATCGATGTCGCTTTGGGCAGAGAAGGCTTCGTCCCAGACGCCGTTGGTCGACTGGCGCAAGTGCAGTTCCACGATGCGATCACCGTAGCGCGTGAGGGCGTCGAACAGCGCCACGTTGGAGTCTTCGCAACCCCGGAATACCCAGTGCGCGTCGAGGCAGAACTTCACATTGTCGGGATCGGTGGAGGCCAACATATGGTGGAACTCGCGCGCACCGAGACGTAGCTCGGAGTCGTGGTTGTGATAGGCGAGGGTGATGCCCTCGGCGCGCAGGGCGGCACCGAGTTGGTCGAGGGCGCGACCCTGAATTTTGATTTGATCGTCGGTCTTGTTTTCAGGTCCACCCCAGCTGATCGGGCTGGGATTGGTGACGAGGATGGCCGTGCCGAATTGGGCCTTGGCCGCCGTCGCGACTTTGACCACGTGATCGATACTCTCCGCAGCCGCCTCGGCTTGATGCAGCACGCTGTTCATGTAGGCCGACGGCATGGTGAGGCCGGTGGCGGCGAGCAGTTTGGCATACAACGCGACGTCGGCTAGGTTTTCAAGATTGGGCTCGATGCTGGTGTAGCCGGTGGCGGCGATATCGGCCGCGACTTGAGCAACTTCGTCATCGAAGGTGCGACCTTCGCGACCGAGAAAAGTGAACCAAGGGTAGGTGTTGCAGGAGAGTGTAGGCATGGTTAAAGGGCGGTTTTGGCTAGGCAGTGAGCGGGTTGAGGTCGCGGCCCAAGCGACTGCGGCAGTTTCGAGAAACCGGCGACGGGAAAGAGAACACGAAGTAGAATCGGACATCGATAAAATCGGGCCATCGCGGCTGAAAAACGTCAAAAATGACGGCAGAAAATGAATCTGGTGGCAACGGCAGCTTTCCTCTCTCCTGCGAGCATGTTTTCGAGGATGATCCCTTGTTTGATTGCGTTCGTATTCGCTTTCTCACTCGCGCCCGCGGCCGACCTCGATTGGCCCGACGCGTTTAAGGTCTTCGAACCCAATCCGGGCTGGATGATCGGTGAGGAAGAGGGCCAGCGGGTCTTGATCTACGTTGGCGATCCGGGAGAGCAGTTGCACCGTCGCGACTGGATTACCGACGAGCTGTTCTCCCTCGAATACAAGCAATCGGCCCGGGGGTCGGGCGCATTGGCGCGCTAGAAGTGCGGGTGCCCCAGAGCGGTTACTGCCGCGGATGTCGCGGTAATGGAGCGCGGCGTGGTTCCCGTTGATGACGAAACTGGCGGAGTGAATGATCCTGCGGATTGACCGGGCGGCATCCGCGTGAAGGTTAGCGGGGATGAGTGGTCCCCAATCAACGCCTCCTAGTGACAAAGAAACCGGCCTAGAGGTTCGGTCGTGGTTTGTGCGGGAGCGTAATGCGTTGCTGGCGCAGGCCGAATTTGGGCCGCTTTACGTGGACTATTACCTCCACCTGGCCGACCACGGGATCAAGCCGGTGCCGGAACACGATGCCATGTTCAAGCGGGCGCTGGCGGGGTTCGTATTGCACTGCGTGTCGCGGCCGTGGAATGAAATCACGGCTTGGACAATCAATTTCCAGCAACCGCTGGTGAATCTGTTTCTGACCGGAGATAATGAAGACGGCACCATCACCGGGCGCGTGTTTACCGACAACGTGAAGGAGATGCCGGAGAATCTTTTCTTTGCTGATGTGGTTCGCGGACGCGGGGAGAAGCGTCGCAGTTCGGTGTCGTTCAAAGGCAATGATCCCTTCGTGGCTTTCGAGGAATTCTACACCCGCAGTGAGCAACGCGGCGCACGTTTTTTTGACATGGGCGACGAGTCGTTTGCCTTGGTGAGCGAGCAGCCCGATTGCGATATGGAATGGTTCGAGTCGCTGACGCCGGCCGGGGTAAAAGTAATTCACGAAGTCGAGGAAACCAATGTGATGGAGCGCCGCGTTCAGCGGTGGCATTGTGGCTGCAACCAAGACCGCATGTTACAGGTTTTGGCTCCGGCGTTTCAGGCCGATGCGGACGGGTTGTTTCAAGATGATGCTGTCATCGAAATTAGATGCCCCCGATGCTCCGCGCGTCACAACGTGACGCGAGAGGCCTTGGAAGCTTACGTGGCCGCGATGTAGCGGAGAGGGGGCAGGTCGGAGGCCGAGGCAGCCGCGAGCGGAAGCGAGGGGAGATTGCGTCGGTCGGCAACGCTGCCTCCGAGGAATCTTGCTCTGCTGCGGTCGGACGGGTTGGGCGGGCGCGGGTGGGAGGACCGGTTTAGGAGGAGCGTGAGG
>Ga0208414_1001569_pt1 | contig 16954 bp, 16 predicted proteins | sample AntAceMetag02UKE_FD_184770 | JGI IMG/M metagenome (GOLD analysis project Ga0208414, IMG submission 184770) | Saline lake microbial communities from Ace Lake, Antarctica - Antarctic Ace Lake Metagenome 02UKE (SPAdes) (version 2) | ecosystem: Environmental > Aquatic > Non-marine Saline and... | reverse complement strand
GCACAGCTGTCTCACATCATGTAGAGATTTCGCTTGCTGAAATCGCTTGTCAGATTGCTGGTGTGCAGCAAATGTTTCTTTATCCGATGCCGTTCTTTACAAAACCATTTCGTTTGTTACCATTGCTGCAGAAGGAGTCAATTCAAGACCGTCACATTTTTGGTGCTCAGGTGTCTGACAGGTCTGCGATCGTTGAAATTGAGGCCTATAAAGCTAATTATCTAGCTGGGGAGCCTCCGAATTTAAATGAAAAATTTAATAGCGTTGAACAGAGTTACTCGATTGCTTTGGCGCAAGTTGCGATCTTAGAACTGAAGAAAATTGTAAAGATAGTTATCCGTAGAAAATCGAAAGTTCAAGCTTACCCTGTTGGTAAGTGGGTAGATCACGATTGTTTCTCATTATTACGAATGTTACGATCGCAAAAGTCTGCGCTTGATTACTATAAGTCGGTTATGCAAGAGGACACCACGGTCGATGACATACTTTTGGAGGAGGGGCCATTGCCCTTTATATATGCTCACTTTCAACCTGAGGCTACATCTTTCCCGGAAGGGGGTGATTATGCGAATCATTTGGACATTGTTATTGAGATTCGCCGCCTAGGTTATAAGGGAAAGATACTATACGGAGAGCATCCAGCTTGTTGGTCTTACCGCGCGAGTTTGGGATTTACTCGTGTAGGGTTGCACCGATCAATCGAGTACTATAAGAGGCTTGCTTCTTTGAATTGCACATTCGTAAGACCAGGTTATGGCTCTCTGCATAGAAACTCAAAGGGTTTTCTACCGATTACTATTACCGGTTCCATAGCTGTAGAGCGTAGCCTTTGTGGTTATTCTACTTGTTGTGCTGGTCTGCCTTGGTTTAAAGACGCTCCTGGTATATTCAGTTTAGTCGAAACTTTTGGTGAAAATGGTGTTTTCTATGATTCTGAACGTTGGCAGTTTAATTCGGACATAGCGCTAGAGTGGTTTTCCTCAAATATTTCACAAAAAACACTCATAAATTATCCAGGTATCGGTTCTGGAATTAAGTTGGAATCGATTGATGAACAGAATGAATTCTTAAATGAGCTTGAAATACTTTTAGAAAAAACCTTTGATTGAATACGTTTGACATCAAAAGAGCGCAATTAATGGCGATTGTGGTTGAATACAAATTTTTTCGGGACGAATAATCAAATTTATTTTGGAATTAACGAACATAACCTAAATAATATGCATCTAATTTCTTATACCTTTTTAAAGATTAAAGCGATACGTCGCCGGTGTTCGAGTCTTTTTTTTGCAGGACAAAAGCCTGTCTACCCCAAAATTGTTAACGAAGGACTGAAGATTCATTTGGGTTGTGGCCCGATTAATCTTCAAGGTTGGGTCAGTATTGATGTACGTCAGGCTCCACACGTTCACTTGCAATCTGAGGGTTTCGCTTTAAGCGAGTTTGCAGACGGCGCAATCAGTGAGATCTATATGTGTCATGTCCTCGAGCACTTTTCATTTGAGGAGGTCGGGGAGATTCTGCGAAACTTCCACAAAAAGCTCAAGATTGGTGGTGTACTACGTTTGTCGGTGCCTGACTTTGACCGTCTGGTGACGGTCTACCAAGCCAACGGCAACAATCTCGAATTGGTCAAGTTAGCCCTGATGGGTGGGCAGGATTACGCTTACAACTTTCATAAATGTGTATTCAATTGCCCCTCCCTGACCGATGTTTTGGCCGCGTGCGGTTTCGAGCACATGCTAGAGTGGAACACTTTGGAGGAGTTTGGCACGCACCTAGGCGACTGGTCTGAAGCTAATTTTCAAACGCCCAAAGGTAAGTTTGCTGTTAGTTTGAATATGAAAGCGATCAAGGCTCGCGATTGAACTATTCCCAATCAAGCGTACCTGTGTCTAATAAAGTGAAGATCACGAACTCGTCTTCTTGCATCGTAGCCTCGACTCTACCAATAGGTTTCATTGCGGCACAAATTGAAGAACTGAGAATCAAACGTATATACGTGCTGACAAAGACTCACGAGTTAGCATACCTTAATCTAAAGAAACTTAATCCATCACTTGAGATTATGCGACTGCCTTCTGTGCTATTGCTGCGAGAGGCTTGTTACTTGTTCATGCTTATAAGGGCCAGGCTCGCTAGTTCGAACGTGATTTTCTTTCATGAGTGCTGCTTGTCTATTTTCGATTTGCTGCTCTGCATGATCAAGCCACGCGGTTACTATTTTCCTCAAGTGACTATGTCAGGATTTCACGAAATCGAGCCGTCAGCCTTTCCTAAGACTAAGGATTTCCGTCTGTTCAAGCTTCTGGGCCTCATCGACCGCTTCAGATACTACCGTTCTCCACAAGTCGGGAGTAACGACATTGAATACGTTGCTTCGATACGAAATTATCCCCGTTCAATCACCGTTATGAGTGTGGATTATTCGCGCCAAGTGCTATCTCGGTGCTCTGCGCCAGGTGACACAAAAACTAAAAGTATTCTATTTGTTATCGGCAAATCTTATGTTGCCGATGCACACCAGGAAGAACTTTTCAGTCTATTGGCTGCTTTAGCCTTTGCCAAGGGCTACGTGTGTCACATCAAGGATCATCCAAATTCGAGTTTCCGTCTGAATTTGCAGATTGATGGGGCAGAGGTCAAGGATCCGTTGCTGCCCGTCGATTTGATGGATAAGGACTACCATTTAGCTGTTGGCGTTTCCTCAACAGCTCTACTTTTGTTCAATGAGCGTGCCATCAGTCTGATTAACTTGCTCGATGGAATGTCGCAAGAAAATCGTCTGCTGTGTGTCAAACATTATGACAGTGCCTTACCTAACAACAGAATCAACTACATCCGATCATTGGAAGAGTTTGAAAAAATGCTATGAAGAGTTCCAAAATGGACGAAGTGTTGGTAACTGGAGTTCAGCTCCCATTATTTAAAGCGTCTGGTGCGACAAGACCATAAGGTGTGTGCTTTAGTTCAGCACTACTCCTTTAATTCTTTCAGTACCTCAAAAGACTGTTGTTGCTGTGGTGATTACGATATGTTTCATGCTTAGTACTGCGCCTGTAGTCTTTTTAGTTGTATCTGTTTGTTTGATTGTGAGTTTGTTCTACATAAATCTTATTTATTTTTATTGCACCATAAAATCATTAAAAATTTAATTTTTTGGCTTTGGTCTACGGGCTGCAATAGTTGAATGCTGGGTCAAAACACATATTAGGGAAATTGAATTGGAACATTATCTAGTAGTTCTTGTATTTTTGATTTTTTTCAAGTTGGCACTTTTTAACGGTTTTATTCTAGTACTCTGGCGATATCCCAGATTAATGGGAGAAATGCTGACTAAAGCCTTGAGACAAAGAGGTTTGCAATCATGAGCGTATTGATTTCTGAGATCGGTATCAACCATTTGGGTGATGTCGCGAAGCTAACGCGAATGATTGAAAAAGCAGCTGCTTATGGGTTGCCTTCGGTGAAGTTTCAGTATCGCTCATATGGTACCGAGTTTTTTGATAGTGCCCTTGAGATGGGGTCTACTCTTCTCGCTCAGGAACTGTCTAAAGTCAACCTAGATAGGTCGACAATTCAGGACTCGTGTTTATTGGCGAGAAAGCTGGGTCTATCCGTAGGAGTTAGCTTTTTCCGCATTGAAGACTTACATGACTTTTGCGCGAACTTTCTTCCCGATTACATAAAGATCCCCTCAGCTGAGGCGATCAACTTTGAGCTGATTCGGGCCGCTCAAATTTACGGCGTACCAGTTATGGTTTCTACCGGAGGGCAGACACTCCTACAATTGGAGCGTCTTGCTACTGAGGTAACGTTTTTGTCAGATGACGTAGTACTGTACTGTGTTGCCAATTACCCAGCAGCGCTTGGCTCCACGTTACCAGCGATGATTGCACAATATCGTGCCTTGTTCCCATGCAAGATTGGTTATTCGTCTCATGACGAAAACTGGGAAGTAAATATTGCGTTTTTACACGTTGGTATTGACTTCTTGGAGCGACATCTTTGTGAGGATAAATCTGACAGAGGGTTGGATATTTCTACTTCATCTGATTTCGATGAAATGGCTAAGCTCAACATGTTCTGTAGAAACCAAGAATGGTGTCGGCAAGTAAATATTTCTGATAAAGCCCCTAACCAAGGGGAGATCCAGAATCTCAGGGACTTGGGTTCGGGATACTACTATAAACGGGATTACAGTAAAGGAGATCGAGTTTTAGTGGCAGACCTTGAAGTTAAATCACCCTGCCGCGGGGTAAGGGTAGGTTCTATAAGTGAAGTAGACTTGATAGATTCAGTTTACGCTGGTAGTCCGGTTTTAGATGAGGATTTTATTTTCAAATGTAAATCTATCAAACTGAGAATAGAAGATCTTATAAAGAACCGCATATCTCTACCAGTGAGATTCCATGATTACAAAAAAATCATGAGCACTTTTGCACTTCATAACTTTGAGTTTCATATGAGTTATCGTGACGTTGAAAAAATTCTCGAACTTCAAAATGATTTGAGTCAAAATTTGTCGACTGAACATGAATTTAGTATCCATTTGCCAGACTATGTATCTTCTCGGGCTCTCATCGACCCGTTCTCTTCTGAGGCGTCGGTGAGGGTTCAATCACGTTATATTATCGAAGGCTGTGTTAAATTTGCTCGATTTTTAGAAGATTTTACAGGTAAGAAGTGTCCCATTATCGGCAGTTTTTCGGCGATTGGTACCCGCCAGAAAACTGAGTTTTATAACGGCTATCGCGATCTGATCGGGGAAATCATGGAGCGTGATAAAGTCACCATTGCGCCTCAGTTTCTACCTAAGAAGGCGTGGTATTTTGGTGGTAGTTGCGAATTGAATGTGTTTTGCTCACTCGATGATTTAGAGTTTTACCGAGAGATGCCAGGAGGGTTATGTTTGGACACTGCTCACTGTATTATGGCTGCAAACTTCGCGGGGGCCTCTAAATCGCTGTGGTTACAAACGTTGTTGCCGCTTGCTACGCATGTTCATGTCTCAGATGCGCAGGGGGATGACGGCGAGGGAGTTAAGTTCGGTGATGGGGAGTTGGGCGACGACGTTCAAATCGTGCTGGCTCATAAAAGTGTTAAAGTAATTGAGCAGTGGGAGGGACATCTTTACAACTTCCGCGGTTTTGAGCAAGCTCTCGCTTTCTTGGGTGAAAGAGTTTGATGCGGGCGTTGGTCATAGGCCTGGGGCAGGATGGACGCCTAATGTCTGAGAAATTGATTGCTGAGGGTGTAGAGTTCCGAGTCATTATGCGGCGCTCCTCATTCAGCGTCTCATTAGTTTCCAATTATGGCATCCCAGTCGAAAATATCTTGACTCGCTTGATCATAAGCGCCGATATGCTTGAAGATTTGCACCAAGATTTCGCTTTCACGCATATCTTTAATTTTGCTGCGAATTCGTTCGTTCAGGAGTCCAACGATCATTTTCGTGATTACATCCAGGCCAATTCATTCATTACATGGGAGCTACTAAAGTTTGTAAAGCGGATGCCTGAGATTTGGATGATGCAGCCACTGAGTAGCGAAATCCTAGTGGATACTCCGAGGTCAGAAGCTGATATTTCTCGTTGTGTTGCGCCTCGAAATGCCTATGGTTTATCCAAGTTGATTGACATGCACTCTTGCTCTATTGAGCGCAATCTTTTGGGCTTGCAGATTTTTTCGCCAATAGTCTTCAATCACGAAAGCCGCTTGCGACCTGTTCAGTTTTTTACCCGCAAAGTGCTGGCCTTCTTAAGAACAGAATTTCGCAAAACACAAGAGTTACGGATTTTTAATGCGGCCAGCGTGCGTGATTGGGGTAGCGCGCCTGAATATATAGATATCTTTTTGCAAGCCGCTCGATCTCGACTTTGTGGCAGCCCGCTACTTGGTACAGGCTTTGGACTGTCGGTGGAGGCGTTCGTGGACCATGCGTTGAGTTGGCTGGATATGGATAACGTTAAATGGCAAGAGAATGGTTTGTTGCGGTGGCGTGGATCTGACTGGCAAATCACCGAAGTCAACCGGGACTTAAAGGATGCTTCCAGAGTCGTGGTGGCCAACCGTGATGCTGTGGAAGGGGCTTTTGGATGTGCCCCTATGATTTTCGGGACGGAGCTGGTCCGCCAGTTGGCACTCGATGTCATCTGAGTTGCTGTGCATTATCCCAGCTCGCGGGGGTTCAAAAGGCCTGCCAGGCAAGAATTTAAGAATTTTCCATGATGAGAGCATGGTCCGAGCTGCGTTGCGTAAAGCGGTGTCGAGCGGCATTTTTGACCTCATCGTACTCTCAAGTGATGACAAAGCGATTTTGAATGAAGCCGAGGGGCTAGCAGTAACTGCACTGAGACGTAATAAAAGCAACGCTTCAGACACTGCAACGTCAGAGTCAGTGCTTGTGGAAGTGCTCAATGCGCTGGCTGTACAATCCGGTACGCTAGCAATGATCCAATGTACGACACCTTTGTTAACAGCCAATGATATTATAGCCGCCATGGCTCTTTATGTAAAAAATTCACCGTGCACCGTAGTTTCCGGTTACGTAGACAGCCCACATCATTGGGTGCTTTCGGCGGACAACGGCATGGTACCTGTTGCTAATAGCGGCTTTAAACGTCGAGGGCGGCAGGAAGCCGAAGAGCGAATCTTTGTAGAAAACGGTGGGATTTACGTAACCGATGTTGCGGCCTTTTTGGAATCGGGTAATCGCTTCAACGGGACTGTTATTCCATATTTTATGGACCAAGCGCGTAGCTTTGATATCGATACTGAATATGATCTTGAAATGGCTAAAAATTCGGGAGCTATAACTGAATCTGGTGTTTGGGGCTTTGGGAGGTAGGCAGAATATACGCTGTATGTTTAGTTGGCGGTGACAAAACTAACGTAAGCGATCCATAAACACTCACCCTTTTTAACAACTCATGCTTTGGTCGTTGTGTAAACTAAATTTTTATATGTTTACAGTTAGGCAGATTGAAGTGCTTAACTACAGCAACAAACTTTGCTGGGCTGGTTAACGTGAAAAGTAAAAAGTTATAGCCGATACAGCGTATATAAAATTCTGTTAAACCTTTAAACGGAGTGAATGGCAATGGCAACAGGTATACACAGCGATACTAATTTCAAAGCATCAATGCGCAATACTTTAAATCGCATTGGTGCAATAAGTGATAAGCGGGTTGAGTTACTGTCAAATAAAACAAGAGATAACCCAAAATTAAATGTTTATCGAGACTCTGTATCAAGTGTTATTTTTATAGATGAATTCTATGTTGGAGATAGCGAATATTTTAGTGGAGAATACAGAAAAAAAACTAAAATCACTAATAAAAAAAATGTTGGGAGAGACTACGAAGATTTAACGGATAGTGAACGTAGATTTACGTCATATCGTCAGTTTATAACAGGTAAAGACGTTTGCGACTTTGGGTGCGGCGCAGGTAACTTTCTGAAACTTTCACGAAGTGTTGCCAAAAGTGTAAATGGCGTAGAGCTAAACCAAAACTTTGCAGACGAACTTAACAATATAGGCATCGATTGCCATTCATCGCTTCAAACTATTGAGAAACCGTTAGATGTCATTTCGTTATTCCATTGTTTAGAACATTTACCAGATCCTACTTCTGTATTGGAAAATTTATACACCAGGCTTAAACAAGATGGTGATGGAATTTTAATAATAGAAGTTCCACACGCACGTGACTTTTTAATAGATAACTTAAAACTACAAGACTTCATTGACTTTACCCTCTGGTCGCAGCATTTAGTACTGCATACACGAGAATCTTTACGATTACTTCTGGTTGACGCAGGCTTTAAAAATATAGTAATTGAGGGAATTCAAAGATATAGCCTTGCCAATCATTTTCATTGGCTGTCAAACAAAAAACCTGGTGGACATAAGTTATTGCTGTCCGCACTACAAACACCAGAACTAGTGGCGTCTTACGAAAAGGCTTTGGCACGTATAGATGCTACAGATACGCTTGTAGCAATCGCAACTACATAGTAAGCGTGCAACGCTGTGGTTGTGTCCCCCTCTGTCGTAAGCAATGGGATGGACACCCCCACCCAAACGGCACCAAATGTGCCAAAGTGGAAGTGTTGTAACTAACCACTTAATTCGATAGGGGCATCCATCATGAAGATTAAAACAATTGGCATTGATTTGGCAAAAGATGTTTTCCAGTTACATGGTGTAGATGAGTTTGGCAATATGGTCTTACGTAAACAAGTTAAGCGTGCACAGTTAGCAATATTTTTTTCAAATTTACCCGTTTGTCTTGTAGGTATGGAAGCTTGTTCTGGTGCTCATTACTGGGCGCGCAAACTCCAAAGCATGGGTCATACAGTCCGTCTCATGGCACCTCAGTTTGTTAAACCTTACGTGAAGACAAATAAGAGTGATGCGGCAGATCCGGAGGCAATTTGTGAAGCTGTAACGCGGCCAAATATGCGGTATGTGCCAGTTAAAAATATCGAACAGCAGGCTGTATTAGCTTTACACACTGTTAGGCAGGGGTTTATCAAAGCACGCACCGCACAAGCCAATCAAATTCGGGGACTGCTTTCTGAGTTTGGTTTAATCATACCTAAAGGAATTGGTTATATCGTATCTCGTGTGCCGGATATTTTAGAAGATGCAACCAACGAGTTGCTGGGGGTATTTCGAAACTTGATGCAGCGTTTATTTGATCATTTCAAAGAAGTTAGTATGAAAGTTAAGGCGCTAAATATGGAAATACAGCAATGGCATCGAAACAATGAGGCTAGTACCCGATTGGCCCAAATTCCAGGTATTGGGCCAATTTCGGCTACTGCACTTGTAGCCTCGCTTAGTAACGCAAAAAATTTCGATAACGGCCGCCAAGTAGCGGCATGGCTTGGTCTCGTCCCTAGGCAGCACTCCACGGGGGGCAAAACAAACCTACTAGGAATGAGCAAGCGGGGGGACTCTTATCTACGTACATTGTTAATTCATGGCGCGCGTTCGGTTATATATCGAGCAAGCCTAAAAAAAGATAATATAAACAGTTGGGTAAACATCTTGGTGAGTAGACGAAACAAAAATATTGCTGCTGTGGCACTTGCCAATAAAAATATTCGTATTGTGTGGGCCTTGCTGGCTCACGACCGAGAGTTCCGACCCGACTATGTGAGTATTAATTCATGCGCATAGTCGGGTCGGCCTGAAGTTGTTCATGTTCACTCTTTAATGAGTTTCAGTATCAAATAACCAACGATTGCGCAGGCAATCATGAAGTGATGGCAAAACAGGTCAGACCGTGAGTGGCAAAACCCGAGTCGGATGCAGCACCTAGAGTGCGCGTAAGCAATTGAGGAGCCAATCAGCGTAGCCCATCAGGGACAGCGGGAAAAAAAACCGCAATTAAAGTCCGAATGTACGGGTGCAATCTTTACCTACTCGCTATCATGAGTTGAACGCTTGCCCAAAAGGCGGTGTCCATGTACGTTACTTTAGAGCCACATTACCCGCATAAATCATCACTTTATTAACCGCTCAAACCCAATGAATACGGTAAGCACCCGACCAGCACCGCCTAGTAATTTGCCGTAAATTTATCCACAATAAGTGTCCACCTAATTTAAGCAATGGGATGAACGCTCCCACCTCAAACGGCATCAAATGTGCCAAAGTGGAGTTTGTTACCAAACCACTTAATAAAGACAGGAGCGTTCAACATGAAGATTAAAACAATTGGCATCGATTTGGCAAAAAATGTTTTTCAAATCCATGGCGTAGATGTCAGCGGTAAAACGGTTGTCAAGAAACAATTACGACGAAACCAGATGGCCACATACTTTGTGAAGCTCGAGCCTTGCTTGATTGGCATGGAGGCCTGTGCAAGTGCCCATTTTTGGGCAAGAAAGCTAACTGCTATGGGGCATACAGTCAAATTGATGCCCCCTCAGTATGTGAAACCTTATGTCAAGACCAATAAAAATGATGCGGCCGACGCTGAGGCGATTTGCGAAGCGGTGACTCGATCAAACATGAGGTTTGTTCCCATTAAAAATGTTGAGCAACAAACGATCTTATCGTTTCACCGAGTTCGTCAGGGTTTCGTCAAGACTCGTACAGCGATGGCTAACCAAATTAGAGGTCTTATGGCTGAGTTTGGCTTAGATATACCCGTTGGCATTGGATACATCTCCTCTCGCGTACCAGAGCTGATTGAAGATGGCAGCAATGAGTTGACGGGCAACTTTCGTGCATTGATTCAAGGGTTGTTAGAGAATTTTAAGGCGTTAGAGAAACAAGTCGCCTTGCTCGAAGAGCAAATCGTCTTGTGGCACAAGCAAAACGATGACAGCAAGCGCCTTGCTGAAATACCAGGTATTGGGCCGCTGACAGCGAGTGCGTTAGTAGCTTCAATTGGTGACGTAAAAACCTTCAAATCAGGCCGGCAAGTCGCCTCTTGGTTAGGCCTTGTTCCAAGGCAACACTCGAGTGGCGGTAAACAAATGCTGTTAGGCATTAGTAAGCGCGGTGATTCGTATTTAAGGACTCTCTTGATTCACGGCGCACGGGTGGTGATTTACCATGCTCAAAAGAAGCTCAAGCCCGATCAAACGGGGCGCTGGCTAAATGAGTTGGTTCAAAGGCGAAATAAGAATGTTGCAGCGGTTGCACTGGCCAACAAAAATGCCAGAACAATTTGGGCATTATTGGCGCATAGTCGCCGTTATGAGTCTGACCATGCAACGTTAACTGCGTAGTCAGCAATAGGTCGCTATTTTTGAGTAAGGTTATAAACAAAAATGGTGTTTTTTAGTTAAACGTCAGGTAAGAGTGAAACAATCATCGATTGCTTAGGCATTCATGAAGTGATGGCAAAACAGGTCAGACCGTGGTTGGCAAAGCCCGAGACTTACCAAGCACAAAAAGTGCGTGTAACCGATAGAGGCGTCAACCAGCACATCCCATCAGGGACAGTGGGTGCAAATCCACAACTAAAGTCCGAATGTACGGGTGCAATCTTTACCTACTAGTCAAAACGAATTGGGTGCTTGGCAAAACGGGAGCGTTCATGTACGGACACCTATTTTGGATAATCTTTCACCCACATCTCAACCCCATTTGCGCCAGAGCTATACAGCGGCTCAGAAGATTCGAATTGTTCAAGAATCTATGCGACCTGACGCCTCGATTGCTGCTGTGGCGATGTCGCATCGCATCAATGCCAACCAATTGCACCGGTGGCGTTGGTTGTATAGGAATGATCAGTTAGGCTCTCGGGCTGAGCGACTTGAGTTAGGTTCAGTCACTGGATTTTTACCCGTTAAATTGACATCATCTGTATTGGCACCCAAGCCGCGTGCGGCGGCGGTTGTCAACAAACCAGATATTGCTAACCCAGCTTTACCTGACCCGTTCATACGGCTACGCTGTTGGCGCCGATTGAATATTGACCTAGTCAATTTTGGATCGCGTCAACAAACAGCTAGGGCTTGTTCTATGCTGGCACTATTGGGCAGGTCTCGCCTTGTCGCAAACTTTAGAAAAGATCGAATGGCGGCAAGACGAACATTGCGACTTCTGACTGAGTTGTGACGTGTGGTTTCAAGGTGCTCAAGAAAATCTACCAAAAACTGAGCGTTGAGGTCAGTAATTGCAAACTTATGTGCTGGCAATGACCGATTAGCCTCAGCAAATTTGAGCATCAGCACAAATGTGTCTCGGTAGGACGCAATGGTACAAGGACTCAATGATCGTTGTTGTAGGATGTAAGGGCCAAAAAACTCCTCTAGTAGTGTTGCAAATGTTGGTGAAATTGGTGAAGTAGGTCGCTTCATGATTGGGTGCTCCCAACAGCGAATTGCTCTAAGCGAGCACCAATTGAATCCATGAGTTCGGGCACGCCGGTTAGGTACCAGTATGTATCTGATATCTTGGCATGGCCCAGATACGTGCATAACCAAAACAGGGCTTGGTCGATGCATTGATGCTGGTTTCGCCAAGTTTGCAAACGCCTCACAGCGAACGTATGTCGAAGATCATGGATGCGAGGGGCTGGGTGATCACCTCGAGCTTGGCACCCAATTGCAGTCACTATTCCCCTAAAAATATACTCTACAGTACCCCCCTGTGTCAGACTACATGTCGTGTAGTTCTTTGAAATAAGTTTGCAGTTGTCCTTGACCGTTGTCGTATTCATTTTCAACACTTCTGACCTGAGCCAGGAGTCAAGTGTTGCAGGTGGAGCGAAGCGAAACCTGCAACACTTGGTTTAAGGACATTTGTTTTTTTGTACTGGGCGGGGCCAGTTGTCGTCTCCATGATTTATTTCAATCCTAGGGGCAACATGAGTACTCGATATCCCACATCCTTTGTTGAGCAAGCTTTGATTAAAGTGTTCAATCGTGACGGTCAATCAATTGCGTCTGTAGCTAGCAATCTAGGGATCAACGTCCACACGTTAAGATACTGGATGAAAAACAGAACTGGTATTGATCGCAATACGCCCGCAATAAGCCTTGAGCGCAGACCTCAGGACTGGACGAGCGAAGAGCAGTTGTTGGCTTTAATCGAGAGCGATGGCCTGGCTGGTGAGGCCTTGCAGGCTTGGTGTCGCGAGAAAGGTATTTATGCCCATCACTTAACCAGCTGGAAAACAGCGTTTTGTGCGGTGAGTAAAGAGGCTGCGCCTAACGGTCGTGAGTTGCGTGACTTGAAAGATGAAAACGTCAAGCTCAAGCGAAATGTCGCGCGCAAGGACAAGGCACTGGCGGAGGCAGCGGCGTTGCTGATTCTGCAAAAAAAGTTCCGCGCGCTTTGGGACCAAGAGGACAAATGACCTCAGTCCCCGAGCGCGAGAAGATTATGGCATTGGTAGCTGCCGCGATCGTATCGGGTGCGCGCCAAGAGCGGGCTTGCAATGCGATCTCACTGAGCGAGCGCACGTTACAGCGCTGGCAAGCTGATCAGGCGCGCATAGGGGACTTGCGGCCCGTAAGGGTTCAAGAGCCAAAAAATAAGCTCACCACAATTGAGCGTCAGCGAATCCTGTCAGTTGCCAATTCTGATGAGTTTGGCCATCTAGCGCCAAGCCAGATCGTGCCCCAGTTGGCTGACCAGGGACAATTCGTGGGCTCGGAGTCTTCGTTCTACCGCGTTCTCAAAGACGCCAATCAACTTCAACATCGTCGGGCCTCTAAGCCCTCCAACCCCCGCAGAAAACCCCGTGCGCTTAGCGCGACAGCGCCCGCACAGATTTACTGTTGGGACATCACTTATTTACCGAGTCGCGTGCAGGGCTTGTATTTTTATCTTTACCTGTTCGTCGATCTTTATAGCCGTAAGATCGTTGGCTGGCAGGTCTATGACGTTGAGAGTAGCGCCTTGGCGAGCGAGTTGATCCGTGACATCTGCGCGCATGAAAACATCGCGCCCGGCCAGGTGACCTTGCACTCTGACAATGGCAGTCCTATGAAGGGCTTCACGATGCGGGCGATGCTTGAGCAACTAGGCGTCATGCAGTCCTTGAGTCGCCCCTCTGTCAGCAATGACAACCCATTCTCAGAATCGTTGTTCAAGACGCTGAAGTATCAGTCCAGCTATCCGAATCGGGCATTCGAGGACCTCGCGGCAGCCAGAGCATGGGTGAACACCTTTGTAAGTTGGTACAACTTTGAACACCGTCACAGCGGCATCAAGTTTGTTACGCCAGCTCAACGCCACGATGGTGCCGATACCTCTTTGCTGGAGAACCGCGTGAAAGTTTATGAAGCAGCTCGCGCACGCAACCCAGAGCGTTGGAGTGGTCAGACCCGTAACTGGCAGCCCATTCTGGTGGTGCACCTGAACCCTGAAAAAACACTGCGACCAGAAATCAACCAAACCTTGGAGACTCATCCATCAATCAAAATAGCCGCTTAAACAAAATTTAGGCGACAACTAGCTTGAAAAATTCCGGTACTGGTATGAAGGGCGGTTGAGGTCTGAGTTATAAAAAATGGTGCGGCTGAACCAATACAACGTAGCCCATCACATGCCTAGTTGTATGCAGCAAGTGCAGCTGCCACGCTGTCATGGATAGGCAGGCTTCGTGATTTGCGGAACTTGGTTAACCGTATCGTGATGATGTTTGATGTGAGATTGACATCACTGGAAGTCAAATTTAGGGCTTCAGACAGGCGAAGGCCAGTGGCAGCAATTAAGCCAAATAATGCTGTATAAGTTAAGGGTCGCAACCCACCTTTCGGTTCAAGGTTACTGGCTGACTGCAAAAGTTGCGTCACCTCTTTGTCTGTATAGATGTGGGGAGCTAGTCGGCGATGAGCGCGGCCGAGTATGCCCAGTGGCGGCGATTCGGAAGTTGGTTCAAACTGTCTGTAGTACGCAACAAATGGCCTAACGATCTCAAGCCGACGTGCAGGTGTCACAGCGCTTGTATGCTTAACATGTTCACAGGCCCACCCGAGAATCAAGTCTTGATGTAGCGGCCCTTTGTGGCAGCGTGCGTCAGCATAGCGGGCAAACCGTATCAGTTCTGTGCCGGGGGCAACCAAGGCAAAGCCTAACTGACGACGTGTAAACAAGTATTCTTTAACGGCTGCTGCCATAGGTTCTTGTTTCATGATTGACTCCCTGGCCACGGCATGGCAACGGCTGACAATCGCGCAATATCAATCTTGGCGTAAATCATCGATGTGTCGAGTGCTCTATGCCTCAAGATATCAGCCACATCTTTCAGTGTGCCCCCAGTCTCAAGGAGACGACTCGCTACTGTGTGACGAAGAATATGCACCTTGGTGTACGGTAAACCAGCTCGATGATAGGCCTCGCGTACGGCCCGACCGACAACACCAGCAGCGATGGGTTTGTCTATGGGAGCAACATGGCGAACAAATACTCGGCGACTCAAGGTTTGTGGTCGTTCAGATTTGATGTAATGAGCGATAGCAGCCCCAGTCTGGCTAGGTAAAGGGAGGATGTCTAACCTTCGAGACTTGGATTTACAAATTTGAACGATACCGTTTGCCCAATCAATATGCTCTAGCTCTAATGTGATGACTTCACTACTTCGAAGACCTAGGTCGATCAGGCACCGCGTCATCGCGTAACTGCGTAGTCTTGAAGGCATGCCCTCAGGAAAGGCATCCAGTAAGCGAGTAACCTCTGAAGAGCTCAATGCCTGAGGGTTTGCAGTTAGGCGCCAGTTCGCTGGCGAGCCAACTATTGCTAGTAGGTGCTCAATGCGGTTACCTTTAAATGCGAGAAAGTTTAGATAGTTTCGTACGGCTGCAGTGGTAACGTAAGCACCCGACCTGCACCGCCTAGATTTCTGTCACAGATTTATCCACAATAGGTGTCCACTTATTTTATTTCGTGTACATCAATTATGGATAATCTTTCACCCACACCTCAACCCCATTTGCGCCAGAGTTACACAGCCGCTCAGAAGATTCGAATCGTTCAAGAGTCGATGCGGCCTGGCGCCTCGATTGCTGCAGTGGCGATGTCCCATCGCATTAATGCCAACCAACTGCACCGTTGGCGTTGGATGTATAGAAACGATAAGTTAGGCTCTCGGGCTGAGCGAGTTGAGTTGGCATCAGTCACTGGCTTTTTACCTGTTCAATTGACTTCATCTGTATTGGCACCTAAGCCGCGTGCGGCGGCGGTTGTCAACAAACCCGTTATTTCTAACCCTTGTTTGCCTGACCCCGTTCATGCGCCGACCCAATCAACGGTAAAAGCCAATAGCCATATCGAACTCTTTGTTGGTGAACATCGTATTTGCTTATTTGGCGAGGTGCAGACCAATAATCTGCTTGCAGTCTTAGTGGCTTTAAACCCAGCCGTTCATTCTGCACCCAACACAGCGACGCCTCACTCATGATGGGTATGCCACCTGGCACCCAGGTGTGGTTAGCCGCTGGTGTGACAGATATGCGCAAGAGCTTTGATGGCTTGGCCGCTGTTGTGCAGAACGTTCTTGAGCGCAGCCCCTTTGGTGGCCATGTATTTGTGTTCAGAGGTCGACGGGGTGATCGTATTAAAGTGCTTTGGTATGCGGGCGACGGCATGTGTTTGTTAATCAAGCGTTTAGAGCAGGGTCGGTTTGTGTGGCCACAGGCTGACAGTGGCGCGGTGCATTTAAGTGCTGCGCAGCTCTCAATGTTGCTCGAAGGCATTGATTGGCGAGCCCCCAAACGCACCCAGAGGCCCAGTCAAGTTTGATGTGTTTGGGTGGTAAATTGAACACCTTTTTTAGCCATAAATAAATGTCATAAACCCGCATATTTATTGGCTGTTAAGCCAATTATGTGTGGTGCTTTTGGGGGCTATTTGGTACAATAGAACCTATGCAAATAAGCCCACAACTGCCTGATAATATTGAAGAACTCAAGGCCTTGTTGAGCGCTCAATTTGCAATGGTTCAAGCACTTGAAGATGAGCGCACTAACGTACAAGTTGAATTTAACAGCATTAAAACTGAACGCGATTTGCTCAAAGCTTCTAAGCGCGATGACTCTGATGAGATCAACCGTTTAAAGCTCTTAATCAGCAAACTGCAGCGCATGTTGTTTGGTCAGAAGTCAGAGAAGCTCGAGCGCCAAATCGATCAGCTAGAGCTTGAGCTCGAAGATCTGTATATCAACCAAGGCGAGCGGGCTCAAATCATTGAGCAAGCTCAAGCTAATCTATCTAAAGCGACCCGCAAACCTCGTGCCCCACGCCAACCGTTGCCTAAGCACCTGCCACGTGAAGTTCAAGAAATACTGCCTGTTGAAACCGATTGCCCAAGCTGCGGTGGTGACTTTGTACGTTTGGGTGAAGATGTCAGCGAAGTGCTGGAACATGTTCCCGCCCACTTTAAAGTCATCAGCATTGTTCGCCCCAAATTGGCTTGCCGTTGCTGCGACACTATCGTTCAAGCCCCAGCACCTCACCGCCCCATTGCCAGAGGCTATG